>ODAI013305450.1_pt1 | contig 20362 bp, 20 predicted proteins | sample 1539321 | NCBI WGS metagenome assembly ODAI01 (sample SAMN02144231, study PRJEB22623) | gut metagenome | biome: sheep rumen | host: Ovis aries | place: New Zealand
TGCACTTCGCTTGCAAAGGGTTGTAGTGGTCGGAATAAAGTCGGATAGCGTCTTGTAGCGTCGCAGCGTGTTGTGGACGCGGCGGCAGTGAGGCGGTGAAGCGAAAGTCCGAGCGAATGGATACGGCGTATTCGCCGAGGCTCCATGAGGAGGAGCTTTCGGCCACCGCCGAACGAATCCTTTTATGCATGGTTGAGTCGGAGTTGGAGAATCACGGATGTGGGATGGTTGTGTCGAAATCGTTCTTGGATTCGACACGAAGGATGGTTGAGTCGTGGTTAAAAAGACGGATGAATGATGGACAGGCTAAGGACGGTTGGAGCACGGACGAGGGGTTGCTGTCGGACGGACGAGGGGAAGGACAAAACCCGGCTCGTCAAGTAGAACTGGGCTATCCGGCGCAATCCTTTAGCGGAGGCGATATTCGGCGCGCGGCGACTCCTCTTCAATTAATGCCTTCCTCGTCTTTTTAACAAGACCGTCAGACGACTCAAAAAGAAGGGAGTCTTCCAAAATGGACATAAAGCCGTTCTTCTTGCGATAACCGTAAATACGCACATCGCCGTCGGCGAGCTTCTTGACCTGCTCAATGGCCTCGTCTTCGTGCCCAATGCTGTCCACAAGCTTGTGCTTCAAGGCGTCATCGGCGGTGAACACGCGTCCATCGGCAAGTTGTCGGACGACTTCGACAGGCAGATTCCTGCCCTCGGCCACTATCCCGACGAAACGGTCGTAGAGCTGCTTCACGGGTTCTTCCAGTATCTTGACGTGCTCGGGGTTTACGGGCTTGAGGGGGTTTAGCATGTCCTTGTTCTCGCCAGATGCGATGGTCACGTCAGTGACGCCGATCTTGCGCGCAAGCTCCGCGATGTTGAAAGTGCTCATTATTACGCCGATGGAGCCGGTGAGCGTAGTTGGACGCGCCATGATCCAGTCGGCGCCTGCCGCTGTGTAGTACCCACCGGAGCAGCAGCGGTCGCCCATGTGCACGAAGACAAAGCGACCCTCGGAAGACTGGCGGAAACGGAGAATGGCATCGTGCAGCTCGTCCGCCATCGTGACGCCGCCTCCGGGAGTGTCGATTTCAAGGTAGAGCCCGGCGATCGACTCGTCGTTTATTGCCGCCTTGATCTTGCGAAGCGCCGTCGGCGCGCTTGTGTCATCAGTCGTGCCGAAGACGGGGTGATCTATTTGGGAGGACATGACTCCGCTTATGCGGATCTTAAGCACATGTGCCGCATCTTCGTCGCCGTTGCCGGAAAGCCATACCTTCTTGAACTGATTCGCGTCCTGCGGCGCAATGGCGATGGCATCTTGCGAGTCCATCGACATCTCCGAGCATCCTCTTAAGGCGACTGCCATTATTAGCGAGAACAAAAATACGACGCCGATGAAAATGCCAACGGAAACGAGGCATCCGGCCATGCAGCCAATCTTGGTATTTGTTTCCATGTCGACAATTATACCATAAACCAAACTTATCTGCACTAAGTGAGGCGGCGGAGCGAAGGTCCGAGGCCGGAGAGCCGACTGTCGCGCGAGAGCAAGTTTGCGGGCCCGGTGTGATTTTGACCGCCAGCGTAAAGGGCGCGCGTGAAGGCGCGCGCGTCAAAATCATGCCGGAGGGGTGCCCGCAAACTGCGGGTCGTGCGAGCAGGTCGGGCGTAGGCCTCGCTTTCGGCCACCGCCGAACGCTTTACAGGATATGGCCCATCTTCTCGCGCTTGGTGTCGAGATAGCGCTTGTCGTGGGCGTTTGCGGGAATTACGATCGGCACTCGCTCGACGATCTCGATGCCATAGCCGTCAAGCCCCTTCACCTTGCAGGGATTGTTCGTCATGAGGCGAACCTTGCGTATGCCGAGGTCCTCGAGCATCTGCGCTCCCTCGCCGTAGTCGCGCAGATCCGGCGCAAAGCCGAGCGCGACATTCGCTTCGACTGTATCAAGCCCCTCTTCCTGCTTGCGATAGGCGTGAAGCTTGTTTTCAAGTCCGATTCCGCGCCCTTCCTGTCGCATGTAGAGAACGGCCCCGCGCCCCTCGCGCTCCACCATCTCCATAGCGGTGTGAAGCTGCGGTCCGCAGTCGCAACGCTCAGAACCGAGGACATCGCCTGTGAAACACTCCGAATGTACGCGCACGAGAACGGGCGCGCCGTCATCGACCTTCCCCTTCACGAGCGCAAGATGCTCAAGCCCCGTGATGCGGCTCTTGTACATGCTGAGTCGGAAATGGCCGTGATCTGTAGGGAGATCGACTTCCTCGACCTTCTCGACGAGCTTGTCGACCTTGCGGCGATAGGCGATGAGGTCGGCTATCGTCATCATCTTGAGGCCGTGGCGTTTCGCAAACGCGGCAACGTCGTCGAGACGCGCCATCGTTCCGTCGTCCTTCATTATCTCGCAGCAAAGACCGACTTCCTTGAGTCCCGCGAGACGGCAGAGGTCGACCGTCGCCTCGGTGTGCCCCGCCCTCTTCAGGACGCCGCCTTCGCGTGCCTCGAGCGGGAACATGTGGCCGGGGCGTCTGAAGTCGGATGGCTTCACGCCGTCGCCGACGCAGGCAAGCGCCGTCATCGAGCGCTCCGCGGCGGAAATGCCGGTCGTCGTCGAAGCCGCGTCGATCGAAACGGTGAATGCGGTCTGGTGGTTGTCGGTGTTCTGCACCACCATCTGCGGAAGGTCGAGCTTGCGGCACCATGCCCTGCTCATCGGCATGCAGATGAGTCCGCGGGCGTAGGTCGCCATGAAGTTGACGTTCTCGCACGTCGCGAACTCCGCCGCGCAGATGCAGTCGCCCTCGTTCTCGCGGTCTGCGTCGTCCGTCACGAGGACGATTTCGCCGCGCTTCAGCGCCTCAAGGCAGTCTTCAACCGAATCAAACATCGTCTTACGACCCAGGGTGAACGGGCTTCGTCCCCGCCTTGCACATCGGGCACTCTGCGGCCGTCCAAGTCTCGGGTGTCATCTGCATGAGCGAGAACATCGGGATGCGGCCGAACTTCACCTTGCCGCCCGAGCGGTCGACGAGCAGCACGACGCCGGCAACCTTGCCGCCCGCCGCCTTCACGAGATCGATCGTCTCCTGGACGCGCCCGCCCTTCGTCACGACGTCCTCCGCAACGACATAGCGCTCGCCCTTCTTGATCGAGAAGCGGCGAAGCGCGAGAACGGTGTTGGGCTTCCCGGTCGCGTCAACGCCCTTGCCCTGCACCTTCTCGGCAAAAATGCACTTGACGTTCAGCTCGCGCGCGACTTCGTGGCCGACGAGGATTCCGCCGACCGCGGGCGAGATGACGCCGTCGATCCTCTTGCCGAGCTTCCCCGACTTGACCGCTTCGCGCGTCACCGCGCGGCAGAGTTTTTCCGCGATGCGCGGAAACCTGAGAACGTTCGCGCACTGGAAGTAGCGGTTGGAATGGAGCTTGGAGCGGAGCTCGAAGTGCCCTTCGAGCAGTGCGCCTGTGTCCTTGAACGCCTTTAGAACCTGTTTCTGTGTCATGTCTTTCCCTTTCGCCTTATATTTTACCATAAATTCCCCGCGAACCCCCGCGTGCGTTTAACCGAAGCATGTCAAATGTCAACATATCTTGCCCAGAAGAATCTGCGGATGCGCCTCGGTTATCGCCACGCGAACCGTGTCGCCCGCCTTCGCGGAAACACCGCCCGCATCGTCCCATACCACAATCCTGTTGCCGCCGTCGCGCCCAGACCAGCGCAACTTGTTGCGCTTCGAGGGCCCTTCGACGAGCACTTCGCGCACAGTGCCGACAAGCGCGTCGTTTCGCCGCTGTCCGCGCTTTTCCTGGTCCGCGAGAAGAACCTGGTCGCGCCGCTCCTTCTCGGCAGTCGGCACGTCGTCGGGAAGCGCGGCAGAACGCGTACCAGGACGCGGCGAATACTTGAACACGAAGGAGTTGTCGAAGCCGGCCTCCTCCATGAGCGAACGCGTCTCACAGAAATCCGCCTCGCTTTCGCCGGGGTACCCTACTATGACGTCTGTCGTGATGGCGAACTCGGGATCGAAGTCGCGCAGTTTTCTGACGGCGGCCAGATACTCCTCGCGCGTGTAGTGGCGCCCCATCTCCGCGAGGACACGGTCGGAACCGGACTGGACGGGAAGATGCAGATGGCGGCAGACCTGCGGGAACTCGCGATAGGCGCGCAGCAGCTCGTCTGTGCAGCCCTTCGGATGCGCCGAGGTGAAGCGGATACGCGCAATCCCGGGGATTGCGGCAATCGCCTCGAGAAGCCGCAGGAACGCCTCCGTGTAGCCGCCCGGGCTCGGCGCGTCGCGCTCGTCCCACGCCGCGTTTCTCTTGCCATAGCGCAGGACGCTCTGCCCCAAGAGGCACACTTCGCGCACGCCGTGCGCGGCAAGCGCGCGCACTTCCGCTACGATTTCCCGCGCGGGGCGAGAATACTCGTGGCCGCGCACGTCTGGAACGATGCAGTAGCTGCAGCGGTTGTCGCACCCGACGAGCACCGTGACGAACGCCTGGAAGCCGCCGTTCACGTGCGCGGCAAGCGCCTCGGACATCATGTCCTCGCCAAGTTCAAGCCGCGGGAACCGCCCGTCTGCGACAATCTTAGGAATGAGCCCGATTGCGCGCGGCCCAACGGCGAAGTCGAGCTTTGGAAGCTTCTTGAACACGTCTTCGCCAAGCCGCTTCACGGCACAGCCCATAAGCCCGGTGATCTTTTTCGCGGCAATCAGGTTGCCCGCCTTGCCGACGGCCTTTTCCTCGGCCTTCTGCCTGACCGTACAGCTGTTGACGATGACGAGTTCCGCGTCTTCTTCGCCGACGGCCTTCTCGTGCCCTGCCGCCAGGAGCATGGACTCGACGGCCTCCGAGTCGCGCACGTTCATCTGGCAGCCGTATGTATGGATGTGAAACTTCATTCGCGTTTGTGTGTCGTGATGCGGATATTATACCATATCGTGATTTCCAGGCTTGCGCCAAAACTCGTCAGCGACCGAAATATGGTATAATTTCCACCATGAAAGTTTGCTTCGAGACGTTCGGCTGCAGGTTGAACCGCGCGGAGGCGCTTGACCAGGAGGCTGAGTATCTCGCCGACGGGTGGAAACTTACAAGCAGTCACTCCGACGCCGACGTCATAATAGTACGTGGATGCTCAGTGACGCGGCGCGCCCAGCGCGACTGCGAACAACTCATCGCGCACATAAGAAAGAAGTATCCGAACAAGCGGCTTCTGGTCGAGGGCTGTCTTGCCACGAGCAACGCGGCGAAAATCGCCGTGCAGCACGCTTCCGTCGCCCTTCACAAGACGTCAGGCGGCGTTCCCGTTCCGACGCGAACAGCTCGCGCCTATCTCAAGGTGCAAGACGGCTGCGCTGGCAAATGCTCCTTCTGCATAGTCCCGAAGTTCAGGGGCAAATCGTCTTCCGTGGATTTCGACGCCGTTCTCGACAAGGCGAAGCGCTTCATAGACGCTGGCTACCACGAAATCGTAGTGACTGGCTGCAACCTCTCGCTCTATACGGCGGGAGGCAAGCGGCTTCCAGAGCTTATGGACGCGCTCACAGCGCTTTCGCCCGACTGCCGCATCCGGCTCGGCTCCCTCGAACCGTCCGAAGTTGCGATGGACGTAGTCGCGGTCATGGCAGGGAAGTTGAACGTCTGCCGCTTCATGCATATTCCGGTGCAATCCGCGTCGAACAGGATTCTTGTCGCGATGAAAAGGCCCTACACCGCGAAGGAGGTAGAAGAGCTAGTTCGCGCGATACACAGGCAAGTTCCCGATGCCGGCATAGGATGCGACCTCATGGCCGGATTCCCAAGCGAAGGCGACCTCGACTTCACGGCGACGAAGGGCATGCTCGAGCGCAACCCGTTTTCGCGTGTGCACGTCTTCCCATATTCCGAGCGACCAGGAACTGCCGCCGCGTCGATGCACGGCGCCATTCCGCCCGAGATCCGCAAAGCCAGAGCGAAGAAGCTATCCTTGATAGCCGACAGCAAGCGCACTTCATTTGCAAAGCGCTTCATAGGCAAGACTACGGAAATAGTCGTGGAAGACGAAGACACCTGTTCCGGATGGACTTCCGAATATCTTTGGTGCTCGTGTCCGCACGCGCACAAGCCACGAAAGTCGCTCGTCGCCGTTCGCATAACGGGCGCCAACGGACACACGCTAACGGGAATGCCTATCTGAAATGGCCGGGGAAACGACGAAGACGGAGGCCATCTGCCTCGACATAAGGCCATGGTCAAGGACAAGCCACATCGTGCGCTGGATGACTCCAGGCGGCCCCGTCACGACAGTAGTCAAAGGCGCAGTGCGGCCGAAGAGCGCGTTCCTCGGGCAATACGACCTCAACTACACGTGCGAGATCGTCTACTACTCGCGCGCAAAAGGCGAACTCCACGCCCTGCGCGAATGTTCACCCCTCTCGACGAGGGAAAATCTGCGCCCGAACTACCGCGACCTCGTCCTCGCAGAGTACATGCGCACACAGATCGAAGCGCTCGCGCCGCACGGAGGCGAATCGGCGTCGTGGCACACCACTCTCGCGGACGCGCTCGACTCGCTATGCGCTGGCGCGGCGAATTCGCCGCGCCGCCTCGTCGCCGCTCTCCTCGGGTTTGAGCTCGAAATCCTCTCGCTTTCGGGGCTTTCGCCGGAAGTCGAGGCCGAAGCCGGCTCTTTTTCCCTGCGCGGAGAGCGCCAAATGCCGATTTCACAGGAGGTCGCCCGCTGCATCGACGACCCGAAGGCCGAAAAAAATATGCAGATTCTACTAGACGCGGCAAGGGCAATTGGTGTATTCTATGCATTCCACCTGGATTCTGCCCCGGAAGCAAGGCGCACAGTCCTAAGGATGATTTCCAACAACGAAGAAGGAACAGGAAAACAAGATGGCCAAGATTAAGATAGCAGGCACGGCGCTCGTCGCCGCGGCGCTTGTCGCCGGATGCTCGAAGAACGAAACGACCGACGTCGCCACTGACGCAGCGCCCGACGTGGCAGCCGCGCCCGCCGAAGACCCCAACGAAGTGATGGTGTCCGTCGGAGAGAAGAACCTCACCCGAGGCGAAATCGACAAGATAGTCAATGCCGCTCTTGCGAAGGACGGCGACAAGATCCCCGCCGAGCAGCTCGCCTACCAGAAGCGCATGATCGCCGCACAGATTGCCCAGGGCTTCATCATGGACAACGCAATCGCCGTAAAGGCGACGGAACTCGGCTACAAGGTAAGCGACGACGATTTCAAGGCCTTCACAGAAAAGCTTCTTAAGCAGTTCGAGGGCCGTCCCGACGCGCCAAAGACCATTGATGAATTCGCAGAGAAGTTCCCGTTCGACAAAGACTACATCATGGCGCAGCTCAAGAGCCAGGCGCTTATTGAAAAGATGATCGATGGCGAAGTCACCTCGAAGAACACGACCGACTACTCCGCCGAAGCGAAGAAGATCATCGACAGCATCAAGGAGAAGAATGCCAAGCTCATCTCCGATGCCGACGCCGAAAAGAAGATCAAGGAACTCAAGGCCACGATCGACGCAACGCCCGAAGCCGAGAAGTCCGCGAAGTTCGCGGAGCTCGCGAAGGCGAATTCCGACTGCCCGTCCGGAGCTAGGGGCGGAGACCTCGGGTTCTTCACCCACGGACAGATGGTTTCCGAGTTCGACAAGGCGGCGTTTGAGCTGCCAGTCGGAAAGATATCGGATATAATCAAAACGAAATTCGGCTACCACATCATACTCGTTACCGAGAAGAAGCCGGCGGTCGAGGCAAAGGGCGAGACGCTCGCCGAGCCAGAGTCTGTCAAGGCGAGTCACATCCTCGTCAAGGTGGGCGAGCCCGAGAAGGTCCCTGACGAGGCAGATGTGGTTGCATTCCTCAAGAACCGCAACAGCCGTGCGCAGATCGGCGAATTCCTGCAGGACATTCTCCGCAAGGCCAACATAAAGGCGACAGGCGAATACAAGTCTCTGCTTCCTCCTCCGGAGGAGCCAAAGGCCGAGCCGGCCCCGGCAGCTGAGTCTGAAAAGAAGGCTGAGCCCGAAAAAGCAGCCGAACCGGAAAAAGCCGCAGACCCTCAAAAGGCGGTTGAAACCGCCGCCGAGAAATGATATACTTTCCTGCAATCGAAAGGAATAGCAGAAAATGAGCCAGCATGCATCTCTTAAGGGTTCCGGCAAGATCGTCTCGAAGCGCAACGTCCTGAAGCGTTTTGAGCGCGTAGACCTCCTCCAGAAGCGCGGGGAATGGAAGGAAGGAAGCCGCGGCCTTGGTCTGAAGAAGACCAAACCCGAGGCCTAAGAATTTTTTCAAGGTCAAAACAAGAAAAGAGGCGCCCGCAATGCGGACGCCTCTTTTCTTTTCAATCCTTCTACATGTTTCTACACGTTCTACGCGGCTGCCTACTCGTGGTACACGCTCTGCGCGTCGAGCGCCTTCGCGATGTCTGAATACGAAAGCGCGCGCGGCGAGACGCCCTTCTGCACCGCAATGCCCGCCGCTATGCCGGCGGCCTGGCCAGTCATAAAGCACGGCGCGATGAGGCGGAAGGTATCGATCGAGTCGCCCTTTCCGAGACAGCGCCCAGCGCAGAGCAGGTTCTCGACCTTCTTCGGCAGGATCTGCCTATAGGACACGCGGAACGCCCTGTGGGGGCCGTCTGCGCCGCACCATCCGATGCAATCTGAGAACTTGTCGTTCTCTTCGACAATCTCCTTGCGGCCCATGACGTACTCCGCCGCGATAAGCCGCGACTGGCGGGCGCCGATCTGCGAAGCGGAATTCGACGTGTAGACCTTCTCCCAGCCGGGCGTTGAACGCATCCTCATGACCTTTCCCCAGTTGAGACGGCGCTGCTCCACCTCTGCAGCGGATAGGTCGCGCACTGAAAGCCCGTTGCCGGTGATCATGCCCGCCCCGCCCCAGCGCGCGTCGGGATTGCCCTCATTGCCGTGCAGCGGGTACGGTGCGTTCGTACCTTGCGGAGGATTGATTGTATCCATGTTCGCCCAGCGGAACACGGTCGAAATGGGGCAAGTCACCTGGCTGTAGTCACCGCCCGCGAGGAAGAGCATGTCCGCATCGCCCGTACAGTCGACGACCTGCTTTGCGAGGATTGCCTGACGACCCTGCTTTGACTCGAACACGACGCCTTTCACGGCTTCTCCGTCCTGAATCACGTCGACGCCCCAGGAATGGAAGAACATCTCCACTTTGTTCTCGGCGATCATTTCATCCATGATAACCTTGGCCGCCTCGGGGTCGACCGTAGGCTGCCAGTGCTTATTTGGATAGGCCGGTTCCGGCGGGTTGCAGAAGATCTTCCCGAGCTTGCCCGCACGAAGCATGAACTCCTCGCATACGCCGCGCGTGACAAGATTCCACTTGCCGCCACTGTTCACGCAGGTCGCGAGCACGACAAGAACCATGCCGTTAGTGAAAAGTCCGCCAAGCGACCCGTAGCGCTCCACGAGGGCGACTTTCGCGCCAGTTCGCGCGGCCGAAACAGCCGCCGCGAACCCCGCAGGACCGCCGCCGACGACAACAACGTCCGTCTCGTGGAAAATCGGCAGCTCGCGCGCGGGCTGAAAGACCTTGCCGTCCTTCAGGAAGGCGCTCGGAACATCTGTCATCGTATGGTCAAGCGGGAAGATGTGCTTTCCGAACCAGACGTTTTCTGGATCGCCGCAGCTGCCTTCGGGGAGGCGGCTTTTGTCAGGCACGTATTCGTCGCCGAACGCCGCGCCGGTCGCAAACGCCGCGCCGCCAAGCCCGAGCTTCTTCAGAAATTCGCGTTTAGTGATTTGCATAGATTCAGTCCTTTGTATTTGAGTAAGATTTTTTTACACGTTCTGCATGTTCTACACGGTTAAATGTTTTTGCTATATGCATATGAGTTCTGCAAATGCATTTTGTATTTTACCAAAACCGCGCACGGCATGGAAGTGGCTCAGCGAACTTCGCTTACAATCTCCCCGCTTGCGAGGCGCGTGTGCAGCACGTCTCCGCGAGAGACCTGGTCCGCAGACTTCACAACGGAACCATCCTTGTCCGTCGTGAGCGAATAGCCGCGGTCGAGTACCGAATACGGCGAAAGCAGCGCGAGTTTTTCCCTGGCCCTGTCGAAAGCCGCCTCTCGTCTCGTGAAGCCGAGGACGACGGATGAGCCGAGCGCGTTCGACAGCGAGTCTATTCGATGTGCGACATCTGCGGCCCTCGCCTGGAGCGCGGGAACGAGCGCGGAGGAAAGATGGTCCGTCATCTGCGCGAACCATTCGTATTTCGCGCGAAGCGCCTTTGCAAGCTGCGCGTCGAACGACGCAAGCTGCGTGCGCAGGTCGGCAAGAACGGGAACTGCAATCTCGGCGGCGATCGACGGGGTTCCGGCGCGGACGTCAGCCGCAAAGTCGCAGAGGGTGTAGTCGGTCTCGTGCCCGACAGCGGAAATCGTCGGAACCTTCGACGCCGCGACAGCGCGGACGAGAGCTTCGTCGTTGAAGCAGAAAAGGTCCTCGAAGCTGCCGCCGCCGCGCGCGACGATGAGCACGTCGGGCTTGAAGTCGCAGTCCTCGCGGTTGAAGTACTCAATGCCAGCGACAATCGTCTTTGGCGCGTCGGCACCCTGCACCTGGGCGGGGAAGAGCCGGATCTCGAGGTTCGAGAACCTGCGCGTCAGGACGGTGCACATGTCGTGTATCCCGGCGCCCGCCTCGCTCGTGACGATTCCGATTCGCCTCGGCATCGCGGGGAGCGAGCGCTTTCGCGCAGGGTCAAAGAGCCCTTCGCCTTCAAGCTTCGCCTTTAGCTCGAGATACCGCTGCATCAGGTCGCCAAGCCCCGCAAGCATCGCGGAAAGGACGACAATCTGGTAGTTGCCACGCGGCGGATAGACGGTAACGTTGCCGAAGACCTTGATCTTGGCACCGTCCTTGAGCCCGGCAGCAAGTTCGGGATGTCGCTTGCAGCTCGACTCGTACTGCCCCGCGAACATTACCGCTGAAATCTGCGCCCCTTCGTCCTTGAGCGTGAAGTAGCAATGACCCGATGGATAGCGCTTCCAGCCGCTTACTTCGCCCTCGACGACGACCTTTGTGAAACCGCTCTCTATCGTACGCTTCAGGGCTGATGTAAGAGACGAGACGGTGAACTCTGGATGCGCGGACGGCATGTCGTCACCTCATGAGGACGCTTCGCGCGAGGACGCGCTTCTTGTCGCGATAGGAGGGGATGCCTACGGAAAGAATAGTGCCGACGGCGAAGAACGCGCTAATGAGGTTCGTGCCGCCGTAGCTGAAGAACGGCAACGCCATGCCCTTTGTAGGCAGCGCCTCGCAGACAACGCCGAGGTTGAACACTGCCTGGAAGAATATGATGAACGCCATGCCGATCACGAGAAAGCGCCCGAACCTGTCGGAAGCGTTGCGCGCGATATAAACCGAGATGCAGAAGAACGCGAGGAAGAGGATGATCACGGCTATGGAGAAGAAAAGACCGAGCTCCTCGGCGCCGACGGCAAAGATGAAGTCGGTATGGCATTCTGGGAGATAGTACTGCTTCTGCATGGACTCGCCGAGTCCCACACCCCAGAGCCCGCCGTTTTTTATCGCGACGAGCGCCATGTGCGCCTGGTACTGCGCGGCATTCATCGTCGCCGTCGAGACCTTCTCGGCAGAATCCTGGGAACTTTCGAGGAAAGCAAGCAGACGTCGCACGCGGTTCTCGTTGAAGAGCATCACGACACCAGCGCCGACTGCGCCAACGAGCCCCGCCGGTATCAAGTGCCTAAGCCGCACTCCCGAGACGAACATCACGAGTCCGCCCGCAGCGCCAATCACCATGACGGACCCGAAGTCCGGCTCCTTGATGACAAGTCCTGCGTAGACGGCGATCAGCAGGCAGGGTATGACAAGGCCCTTCGTAAACAGCTCAACACGCCATGCCGCGCGATCAAGCCACACGGCAAGCATGATGACGGTCATGAGCTTTGCGAACTCGCTCGGCTGTATGTTCACGGGACCAAGTTTTATCCAGCGAAACGAACCGTTGATTTCGCGTCCGCCAAGCTGCGGAAACACGAACAACAGGAGAATCGCGACTGCGATGTACGCGAACCAGGCGAGTCCAGGGACGTCGCGCCACCTATGGTAGTCGACAACAGCAGCAAACGCCGCCACGACAATTCCGACGACAAGGTAGACGAACTGCCTCTTCAGGAAAAAGTAGGCGTCCTTGTGGAGCCGTACACCGTTCGCTTCGCTTGCGCTGGAGAGAACAATTAGCCCCAGCGCCACGAGAGCCGCGACAACCAGGGCAAATGCAAATAGTGCGGACTTGCGCACTTCGCGTTACTGCTGCTGCGCGTCGGCAGGGAGTTTGAGTATCTGCCCGGCGACGAGCTTGTCGCTCTCGCCGAGATTGTTGAGCTCGCGCACCGCCGCGGCGCTAACGCCAAAGCGGATCGAGACGTCGGTGAGATCATCGCCTTCCTGGACCGTGTAGGTCTGCGTCGGGGAGGTCTCCTCGACAGGAGCCGCGGCAGGGACTTCGGCAGGCGCCTCGACTGGGGCCACAACAGGCTCGACAGGTGCCACTGCGGGCGCCTTAACCTCGGGCTCGGCGGCCTTCTTCTCGACTGGCGCGGTCGCGACCTTCTTGGGGGCGACAACCTTCTCGGCGGGGATCTTCAGCTTCTGGCCGATTTTGAGCGAGTCGGACGTGAGGCCGTTGAGCTCCTTGAGCTGGCGGATGTTGATGCCGTTGCCGTAGGCAATCGCGCCGAGCGTATCGCCGGACTTGACGACATACTCCTTCGTCGCGCCAGTATACGCGGCGTAGGGCTTCTTGGCAGTTACCTTAGGATCCTTGGCAAACGCGCCTTCGGGAACCTTCTGCTCGCCGACCTCGATCTTGCCAGGGAGCTTGAGCTTCTGGCCGATGCGGATGTTGTCGTCCTTGAGATTGTTGAGACGCTTGATTGAGTTGATCGTCACGTTGTACTTCTTCGAGATCTTCGCGAGATAATCGCCGCGCTGCACGATGTAGACGGTATACTCGGGCTCCGGCGGAGGAAGCGGCTTGACTTCCTTCTTGACGACGACGCACTGGCAGTCGGGCGCGCCGCACTGGCAGGGCTCGGCATGCTTCGTGCCGGGCGGACAAGTGCAGTGCTTCTCCTCGACCACGATTGGCGTGTCAGGCACGGGCTGTTGATCCACCTGCGTCCCGATGTCCTTCACCTCGTCTTTCGACGCCTTGCGCTGATAGTTGGGATCCTTGCAGCCGGCGATCACAGCGACCGCGGCGATTCCGAGAACGATGCCGAGCTTGTTCATGTTGTTTTTTGTCCTTCTTTTTTTACGAGTGACGCGAAGACGTCTCCGCGCTCCCCAAAACTTTGAAACTGGTCGAAACTCGCGGTTCCAGGCGAAAGGAGCACCGTATCGCCCTTCTCCGCTTCGCGCCTCGCTGTCTCCACGGCCCTGTCAAGAGTTTCGCAGACCTCGCAGTCAACGGCATCCTTCCAGACCGAGCAGAACAACTCCGCGCTTTGGCCAATAAGATACACTTTTTTGACCCGTTCTGTCAAGATGGGCAAGGCGATTTTCGGATCATCGCCCTTGGGAAGCCCGCCCGCGACAAGGCGGACGTTTCGACTGGAACTAAAGACCCACGGCTTCGGAACCATCTTCACGCCAGCGACAAGCGCCGCGATCGAAGTCGCCTTGGAGTCGTCGACATACCGGACGCCGTCGATCTCTGCGACGGTCTGCATGCGGTGCGGCAGCGGCTCGAAGGCGAGGAACGCGCGGCGGATTGTCTTATCGTCGACTCCTGCGGCATCGAGAAGATGTATCGCCGCAAGAGCATTGCGCGAAAGGACGGGATTGTCGAAATAGGAGTCCGCATAGAGCTCGTCGGGGCCATCTTTGCAGACACCTTCAAGGAAGCGATGCCCTTCAAAGACCGACATGTCGAACGCGCATTTTGGGCGCGTCATCGAAAGCAGCTTGCGCTTTAGCGAATGATAGACCTCGACGGAACCATGCCTGTCGAGATGGTCTTCCTGCAGGTTGAGTATCGCCGCCGCCTCGAACGTCCCGGGCGGGAGGTTCGTCGTCTCCATCATGAACGACGATACTTCTACGACCGCCCATTGTTGGGTGCTTGGTGCTGCGTGCTGGAGAGATAGCGCGAGCTCCGAAACCGGAAGACCGTAGTTTCCGCACGGCGTCGCGTGAAACCCCGCGAGGTTAAGCGCGTCCGCGACAAGTTTCACTACGCTCGACTTCCCCTTGGAGCCGGTGACGGCGAGCATCTTCACGCCAAGGCGCTTCAACTCGCGACAGCCGTACTCGAGCTCGCTCATGACGCGTACGCCTGGGCTCGCTACGACAAGTCCTACGCCGTCTGCAAACTCGACCGGACGCCTTTGAGCTTCGGCAAGCGCCGCCGCGGCCTTTCCGCTCGACCCCTTGCCGAGGACAAGCACTTTCATTTCGCTATCAGATGGATGGGGCGATGGCATACCGTGAAGCATAGTATATCATAAATGCGAATCGACCGCAGTTGGTCCTGATTGCATATCGCATATCGCCGCGCAACCACATCCCACGACAGGCTGCAGGAAAAGCGCGAGGGCGGATTCTCACGAATCCGCCCTCTTCCATTCTAAACAAAGCTTAGAACAGACCCGGACGAGGAGGATTGAGCTTTGCCTTCATCTCAACCCACTTGTCGAGAGGTATCTCCTCGGCGGTCTTCAGAACGGCCGGGACCCCCTCGACGACCGCCTTGTCGGAACCACAGAAGTATAAGAAGCCTCTTTCTTTAGTCACCGTGAAGCGCGGCGCGAGAAGAATCTGGCAATCCGCCTTTGCGCAAGCATCGGCAAACGCGGCCTCTTTTACGCCTGGCTTAAGCGTAATCGGGCCACCAATCTCGTTCGCATACACCTCGGGAGCAGTGCCAAAAATGCCCCACCATGAATAAGTCGAAATCGCTTCGCCCTTGACGATGCCCTTATCAGTCAGCACCTGATAGACAGGCTTGAAATGCGCATCCTCGAGAGAGGTGTCCATATCCGCGCGCCAGCGATCATCTAGCGTACTCTTGCAACCCGTAATGGCGGCGACAGCAACGCCAACACAACCCAGCAGCATCAACTTCTTCATGACGTGACCTTTCTAGTAACTTTTTTTATTGGTTTTACAATACCGGGCACTCACCCAGATTTGCTTACAGTATACACCATCCCAGCAAAGCTGTCAACCACTCCAGCCAAGATCAGAAGTCGAGGTTGCGGACATTGAGCGCGTTGTCCTCGATGAACTTGCGGCGCGGCTCCACCTCGTCGCCCATCAGAAGCGAGAACATCTGGTCTGCGGCAACGGCGTCGTTGAGCTTAACGCGGAGCATGTGCCGCGTCGCCGGATTCATCGTCGTCTCGTAGAGCTCGGTGTCGTCCATTTCGCCAAGGCCCTTGAATCGGTAGATCGAAAGCCCCTGCTTGCCGTGCGCCCTGACGTCGTCGAGAAGTTTTTTCAGCTTCCCGCTCGCAGGCGCAGTTCCGGTGATCGACGGCGGGCCGAAGTAGTCGTCAGGCCCATAGCCGTATGCGGAGAGCGACGAGAACTCCTTCTTGAGCATCGACGCGCCAGAGCCGGTCGCGGCCTCGTCGCGCACGAGCTCTTCAGGCCTGAAGCCGCGCTCTTCGACCATCTTGCATGTCGCCTCGATCTCGGCAAGAAGCATCATCAACTCCTTCGCCTTCTCGGCGTCAAGCACTGTGCCGTCCTTGCCCTTCACCTCGAAATCGTCAAGACCGAGCGTGAGGAGCTTTTGCGTAAGCTCGCCGTCGGTAAGGACGTATTCGATCTTCTTCTTGCGCTCGACCTTGTAGAGCGGCGGCTGCGCGAGATAGACATAGCCCTTCTCGATGAGTTCTGGCATCTTGCGGTAGAAGAACGTGAGAAGAAGAGTCCTGATGTGCGCGCCGTCGACATCGGCATCGGTCATGATCACGATCTTGTGGTAGCGCGCCTTGGAAACATCCCACTCCTCGCCGAAGCCGCAGCCGATCGCGGTGATGAGAGTCCTTATCTCGGCGTTCGCGAGCATGCGGTCGATACGCGCCTTCTCGACGTTGAGTACCTTGCCGCGCAATGGGAGAATCGCCTGCGTCGCGCGGTCGCGGCCGGTCTGCGCCGAGCCACCTGCCGAGTCACCCTCGACGAGGAAGAGCTCTGTCTTCGCAGGGTCGCGCTCAGAGCAGTCGCGGAGCTTGCCAGGAAGCGAGAGGCCGTCCATCACGCCCTTGCGCCTCGTCGACTCGCGGGCGGCACGCGCGGCCTCGCGGGCGCGCGCGGCAAGAAGCGTCTTTTCAATGACGATTTTGGCAATCGAGGGGTTCTCCTCGAAGAAAGTCATCAGCTTGTCGGCCACGATCGAACCGACGATGCCGTCGACTTCGCCGTTGCCGAGCTTCGTCTTCGTCTGCCCCTCGAACTGCGGCTGCGGAACCTTGACGCTGACGATGACCGTGAGACCCTCTCGCATGTCGTCGCCCGTAAGCGAATCGAACTCCTTCTCCTTGAGGAGCTTGTTGTCGAGCCCGTACTTCTTGATCGTCGCTGTGAGCGCGCGGCGGAAGCCGGAAAGATGAGTGCCGCCCTCGATGGTGTGGATGTTGTTGCAGTAGGTCTGCTCGAGCGTAGAGTAGCTGTCGGTGTACTGAAGGGAGATTTCGGCCTGCACCATGCCGGTCGTTCCCTCCTTCGCGCCCTCGAAGTGGATGACGGGCGAGAGCGGCTTCTTGTTCTGGTTGAGGTATTCGACGAACTCGTCTATGCCGCCGTCGTAGTGGAAAGTCTCTTCATGATGCGCCTCGCCTTCGTCGTCGCGAAAGTGTATCGTCACCCCCTTGTTGAGGAAGGCGAGCTCGCGGAGACGCGCGCAGAGGATCTCCCACTTGAAAGCGCGGCAGGAGAAGATCGTATGGTCGGGGAAGAAGGTAACTTTTGTGCCCGTCTCGTCGCCGCACTCGCCGACGACCTCCAGGGGTTTCGTGACGTGGCCGCGCGAGAACTCGATGTGGTGCACCTTGCCGTCGCGCTTCACCTCGACCTTCATCCAGTCGGAAAGAGCGTTCACGCAGCTCACGCCGACGCCGTGAAGGCCGCCGGAGACCTTGTAGTTGGAGCCGTCGAACTTGCCGCCGGCGTGAAGAATCGTGAGCACGACCTCGATCGCGGGCTTGTGCTGAGTCGGATGCATGTCGACGGGAATGCCGCGGCCGTTGTCCTGGACAGTAAGAGAGCCGTCTGGGTTGATGATGACGTCGATCATCGAGCAGTAGCCCGCGAGAGCTTCGTCGATGGAGTTGTCGACTACTTCGTAGACCAGGTGGTGGTAGCCGCGTTCGCCCGTGTCTCCGATGTACATCGCGGGGCGTTTGCGGACGGCCTCCATGCCCTCGAGAACCTGTATGTTTTCGGCGTTGTAATTGCCCTGTTCTTCAGCCATTTGTCACATCCTTTTAAACAGGGATATTATACCATTTTTCCGCCCTCTCCGGTGGCTAAAAAGCGAAAAATGAATCGCCGCTGCGGGGCGCCGGTTGGCGCACTTCGCAGCGGCGACTTGGGCGAGATTCGCCCCTGGAGTTAGGCGGTCGCGCCTTCGTCCAGGATCGTGATCTTGCACTTGGCGAAGACGCCGTGGCCGAGATCGATCTTGGCCTCGTACTCGCCGACCTCGCGCAGCGACTCCTCGAGGGAGAACTGGCCGCGCTCGATCTTGACTCCGCGCTGGGCCTCGATGGCCGCGAGCAGGTCGGTCACGCTGACGGAGCCATAGAGCTTCTTGCCGTCCGTCGTGCTGGCGGAAACGGTGAGGGCGAGGCCCTCGAGCTTCTTGGCGACCGCGAGAGCGGCCTTCTTCTCCTCGGCGGCGCGGGCGGCGCGCTCGGCCTCAAGCTTCTTGAGACGGCGCTTCGCGGCCTCGGTCGCGACGGAGGCGAGCCCCTTGGGGGCGAGATAGTTGCGGAAGTAGCCCGGGGCGACCTTGACGATCTCGCCGGCCTTGCCGAGCTTCTTCACGTTGTCCATAAGCATCACTTCGATATGCATGGCGTATCTCCTTCCGCTTAGGCCATGAGGCCCATGTTGCGGGCGCGCTTGACGCCCTGGCGGATCTGGCGCTGCTGCGCGGCGGTGACGCCGGTGATGCGCGCGGGCAGAATCTTGCCGTAGTCGGTGATGTAGTACTTGAGCGTCTCGATGTCGTTCACGTCGATCTGGTCGTTCGGGCCGAGCGCGGGACGCTTGCGGGCGGCGAATTCCTCGCCTGCCGAGCTGTTGGATTTCTTGAAAGCCATTTTAGTGGTTCCTTTTTAGATTGTCTTGTCAGAACGGGATGTCGTCGGGATCGGACTCCAGGGCGTTGGGCTGGACCGCCGGGGGTTCCGGCCTCTGGGCGCTACCGGGCTGCTGAGGCCGCGTCTCGCCTTTTGGCGCAAGGAACTTTACCGTAAGGGCCCTGACCTTTAGCTTCTGGTGCCTGACACCGTCCTTCTCCCAGGTGTCCATCTGAAGGCGGCCCTCGACGAGGACCGGGCTTCCCTTGACGAGAAACTGGCCGCAGAGCTCCGCAAGCTTGTCCCATGCGTCGACGTCGACGAACACGGGGAAGTCCTGCATTTGCCCGTTGCGGTCTCTCCTGCGCTCGTTGACGGCGAGGCCGAGGCGAGCGACTTTCATGCCGCTCGATCCGGTCGCGCGCACGTCGGGGTCGCGCGTCAGGTTGCCCATCAGAATCACCTTGTTGAAGGAGGCCATCTCAGTTCTCCTGTAAGGTTACGCTTCCTCGGCGACAGGAGCCGCGGCCGCAGCGGCGGCGTCCTTCTTTGCCTGGCGCTCGGCGCGGGCCGCGCGCTCGGCGGCGATCTTCGCCTCACGGCGCTCGTCGACGGCGAGAATCTGAACGCGGAACACCTCTTCGACGAGGTGGTAGCGGTTGACGAGTTCGTCGACCTTGGCGGGATCGAGTTCCATGCGAACCTTGACATAGACGCCGCTGTCGCGCTTGCCCATCGGGCGAGAGAACGAACGGCGGCCAAGGGAAACCTTCTCCAGAATGTTCCCGCCGACGCGGGTCACTTCCGCAAGGGCCTTCTCGAGATTCGCCTCGAGTACGTCTTCCTTCGCAATGCCGACGAAGATGTAGAGAGCATCGTACTTCTTCATTACTTCTTCTCCTCCTTCTTGTCGGCCGCAGCGGCCTCCTCTTCCTTGCCCTTCTTGATGACCTCGGGAGCAGCGGGAGCTGCACCGGCCGCAGCAGCAGGAGCGCCGCCGGCCGCAGGAACGTCATCCGGGGCCTTGACGACCGCAACGGGAACTTCGCCGCGCGTGACGATGGTCTGCTTCTCGCCGAGCTTGAGGTCGCGGACGAACAGCGTCTGATCGAGACCGAGAGCAGAGACGTCGACCTCGAACTTCTCCGCGATGTCGGTCGGCAGGCAGTCGACGTCAATCGTGCGAAGCGTCTGTTCGAGAACGCCGCCGCCGAGCTTCACGCCGACAGGTTCGCCCACGAGGTACAGCGGAACAGTGACGCGGACCTTCTCGGTCAGCGACACTTCGCTGAAGTCTACGTGTATCGGGGTTCCGGCGAGGACGTCGTTCTGCATTTCGCGCATGAGCGCGGGAACTTCCTTGCCGTCGAGATCGAGCGTGACCAGGAGCTGCTTGCTCGCGTGGCCGCGCGTCGCCATCATGAAGTCGTGCGCAGGGAGCTTTATGAGCTCAGTGCCGCCCTTCTTCATCTTCATCACCGAACCGGGAATCATCCCCGTGCGGCGAAGGCGGCGGACAGCGCCCGTACCCTGTTCGGTACGCGCTTCCGCCTTGATCCTTATCTGATCCATCTTATGCCTTTTCTGGTAATCTGACCGCATACTCTCGCGACACTCGTCGCTACCCTCCGCGGCAAAACGGCGCAAATTATATCAAATATGGCCCAATTCGTGCAAGAGCGAATTTTAAATCGTCGGATGGACCAATGGACAAAGTGCCTGAGCATAATTTTGGTATAATATTGGGCAATGAACGAAGAGATAGAACGCCTAAAGAAAAGCCGCAACGCGGTAATACTCGCGCACAATTACTGCCGCGCCGAAGTGCAGGACGCCGCAGACTTCACCGGCGACTCACTCGAGCTCGCGCGCAGAGCGACGCAGGTCGACGCCGACGTGATAGTTTTCTGCGGCGTCTACTTCATGGCCGAGACCGCGGCAATCCTCAATCCGCAAAAGGCAGTCCTCATCCCCGACCCGACCGCCGGCTGCCCGATGGCAGACATGATAACGGGCGCGCA
>ODAI013862424.1_pt1 | contig 20362 bp, 17 predicted proteins | sample 1539321 | NCBI WGS metagenome assembly ODAI01 (sample SAMN02144231, study PRJEB22623) | gut metagenome | biome: sheep rumen | host: Ovis aries | place: New Zealand
CCTCTAAAATTAGCTTTTGAGAAGCATACTTTGTTTCCTCTATATATTGTTTTATAAATTCTATGGGCATACTTTTAACAAGATATGTTTCATATTTTTGGTAATTAGACACACTCGACTTAATCTTAAGACTGGATGGAAGCATCGTTTCATATGCACTTATCAATGTACATAGATATGTATTCTTCATGAAATGACCAAGTTCCAATAATTCTCTATTTAAAACGAGAAAACTATCTGTAATAGCAATTATACTTTTTAAATTTCCTTGATCCGTTTCGTTTTTAACTTTAGTCACAAAACCATTTATAGTATCGTCTCCCATACCAAATGGTACTGTAACCTTCATTCCTGGTTTTATTATTTTTCTTAAATATTCAGGTATTATATATGTAAATGTTTTATCTAAACTTTTAACTTTATATTCAATTAATACTTCTGCATACATAATACCACTCCCTAAATGTAATATAACATAAATGACAAATATTTTAAAGCAAGAAAAAACCATATAAATGGTTAAAAATATTTTATTCGCTCAATAATCCTAATCTAAGCATATAAGATGCATCTAAGTTGTAGTTTTGATCATCATTAACAGCGATAAATGTAACAGTCAGTTGAAATTCTCTTTTTTCTCCCACTTTGATAGTTATGTCTGGATTTATTCTAACATTTATAGATGTATCAGGTGAATAAGGTACCGGTCCAGTTGAAATAATTTGCCCTGTAGAAATATCTTCTATAGAATAAACAAGCTCATCGTTTTTAAAACTATTTTCTAGGCTTGTAAAGTATAGTGGTACAGTTACGTCGGTCGATCCAGTATTTTCTATAGTAAACCTCTTAGAAAACGAGTCACCGACTTTTAAGTCTTTGTTTATAGTACCACATGTTTCATCACTATTATCTTCACATTCACTATATATTAATGATAATATCGAGCTTGAAGCACTAATGCTTGATATATTTTCATCATTTTGCATTTTTCTAAAGGCATAAGAAAATGCCAAAGTGCTCATAATACTAATTGCAATGAGAATGGATATCAATATACTTTTTTTCTTATTGTCCAACATATGCTACCTCTACTATTAGTTAGTATATCACATGATTTTAATAATGTACATCATTTATAGATTTATTAATCCCACAAAAAAATAATAAAACATGTAGTCTAAAATCAATAAAAATAGATAAGTATATAAGTTTAATCTTATTTTATTTTTTATTGTTCTATTTATTAAAAACAGCACTGATAATACCACTATTAATGGCCAGTAATGAAAGTCAATTAACATTAGAAATAGCATGATGATAAGCAAGTTATATGGTCTATCTTCAAACGGTAGTAGGATTAATATAAGTGGTAAATTACAAGAGGTTATACTATAGATAAGTATATCAAGTATAAAAAGAATAATCATCGATTAATTACATATACATAGTTTATATTATCAAAATCGACACTACTTTTTACATAAACTATTCTTTCTACGCCTTCCAGTTTTGTTTTTACTACTTCACCTATTAATAAATTATCCTGTATTCCCTCTAATCCACTCGTATATACCTTGTCTCCAACTTCTATATTCTCATAATTATTTATATTTTTAACTATCAATAATTTATTTTTCTTATCATAATCTGTTAGAAGCCCATAACTTGATGATACTCTAACACTTAAGTTTTTAATTCCTGTTAAAAGGGTTACTTTAGCAGTCTTATCAGTGGAAGACTTAACCACCCCTACTAATCCACTTTCATTGATGACACATGAAGATTCATTTACTTTGGAAGTTGGCGTGATAATTATGTAATCATAAAAATCATATATCTTTCTTATCGAAGTTTTAGCTAATATATAAGATGGTGAATCATAAATTTTATAGTTAGCATAAGCCCTTTCGTATGAGGCAAGTTCACTCTCTATATTTTCTATTTTGATCTTATACATTTCATCATTTAAAACTTGTAAATTGTTTTTTCTAAAAAGAGATGTGATATTGCCAAATAACACGACAATACTTTTTGAAAAAATTACAGTTACCATTAAGATACCACAGAGTACTACTATTTTTTTATTATTCATTAACTAGCCTTCCTTCTTCTACATAACTATAGTAGTCGCAATTACCAACGATAATATGATCTAACAATTCGATACTTAGAAGAGAACTAGCTAGAGCAACTCTTCTAGTAACTTCATCATCGCTCTTGCTTGGAGTTATAGTTCCACTGGGGTGATTATGCATTATTATGATTTTATTGCTATCTTCGAGTAAAGCTTGTTTTACGATATCTCTTTCATGTATTTCTGAACTATTAATAGTTCCTTTAAACAGTATTTTATGGGTAATATATCGCTGTTGATTATTCAAAAATATCACCAAAAAGTTTTCTCTATCTTCACTTTTTATATATTTAGAAAAATATTTATAAGCATCTAATGAGTTTAATATTTTTATATTTGGTTCTAATATATCAGATTCGTACACCCTTTTACCAAGTTCTAACGCAGCAAGTATCGATATACTTTTTGTTTGACTAACGCCCTTTATTTCAGATAGAGAATTGACTGTTGCGTTTTTAATACCTCTAATATTTCCATATTTTTTTATGATACTACCAGAAAGTTCTTTCACAGACATGTTTATAGTTCCAGTGTGTAGAATTAAAGATAGCAGTTCTTCATTACTCAAGGAAAGAGCACCATACTTTAAGAATCGCTCTCTTGGGCGGTCTTCCTCAGGTATATCTTTTATTAATACACTCTGTTTCACGCAATTTCCTCGTATGCCCTAAGTGCTTTCGAATTTACATCCATCTTCACTTCATCTTTGGTGCTTTCCATTAACGTTTCGTATTTATCGAGTTCGTTTAATACATTCTCGCTAACTGTTATTCTTTTTAAATAATAATTGATTCCTTTCTCTTTGAGCTTTTCAGTAATATAGTCGATGTTTTCTTTTTTGGATAATACTGAATAATAAACTCTAAATAGCCCTGAGTCTTCTTTAACGATACCTCCATATTTGATTGCCATAGCTTTTGCATTTTCTTGCCGTGTAAAGACGCCAATCTGAATTGCAGTAGCATTCCCTTCTAACGATAGACTATTGACGCTCTCGACTTTTTTAAAGAGAAAGAAAGCACATACACCACCTACTATAACTGCCAATAAAACCGGAAAAACCTTTTTCATATTATCACCTCATAGACATGATAGTTCACATTATGCAAAAAGATTGTCACTATCTGTCTAATAGTATTATTAAGAAAAAAACTCTTAATTTCTCATCAGTTCATCCCTTTTGATAATATAAAGACCATTATTTCGATAAAAACAGTAAAATACATTTTCATAACTTATGTTTTTTTTACGTAAGATGTAATCCAACCATAGTTTTGTTTTATTAATCTTTTTAAGAGTGGAATATTGTATCTCTCCATCTATTATGAGTGGCAAAGGATAATTTGAATCTAACAATTTTTTTTGAAAAATTGATAATTTTCCATTTGCTTCTAAGAGAGCATAATCAATATTTTCCAAGCTTTTTATACCACGTTGTCTCAACTCAAAAAGTAAATCATCCATCGTATAGCGCTGTCGGACCATCTCTTTATAATTTACTTTTCCAGATTCGATTATTATCGATGGTTTACCATCAAAGAAAGTTCTAAATGCTTTGGATTTTAGGGAAACAAAACCTAACATGAGTTCAAGACCGACTAAAGCACCAATAGGTATAATCGTATTTAAAAGAGAATCGTTGAAATTTTCAATACTTATTGCAACTAACTCTGCGATTAATATTGAAACAATCAAGTCTATTATTCCTAACTGTCCGACTTCTCTTTTTCCCATAATCCTAAACATTAGTAATATAAAAAAGTAAAAAAATATTGTACGAACCAATACTTTTAATATTGCCATAGTATCACCACTTTTATTATGGTATTATGGACAAAAAAATAAACAAAAAAAACTAGACTATGCCTAGTTAATTTCCCCATTTAAACTAAAACTCTTAGCATCAGTTATTTTTACATCAGAGATAGTATTTAATAGACTCTTATCAGCTTTGACATTTACTAACTTCATAGTTTCTGTATAACCTGCCAACTGATTAGGATCTTTCTCGCTAATATCGGTTAATAGGACTTTAACAGTCTTTCCGACGTATGATTTATTGTGTTCTAAACTGTATTTATTTACTAATTCATTTAGTCGATGTAATCTCTCTTCTTTTTCTTCTAAAGATGTATCATCTGGAAGTCTCTCTGCAGGTGTTCCAACTCTTTTAGAGAATATAAAAGTAAATGCACCATCAAATTTGCATCTCTCTACTACCTCTAGTGTCTCCTGAAAATCTTCTTCAGTTTCGCCTGGAAATCCAACTATAATATCAGTTGTGATTGCAGCGTTTTTAACTTTTGCTTTTATTCTATCGTACAAATCCAAATATTCCTCTTTAGTATAACGTCTTCCCATCAATTTTAATATTCTAGAAGAACCACTTTGTAATGGCAAATGTATATATGGCATTATGTTGTCGTATTTAGCTATGACATCTATCATTTCATCAGTAAAATCCCATGGGTGACTTGTTACAAACCTAACTCTTTCGATTCCTAGTTCTGCAACTCTTTTAAGAAGCTCTGCAAAAGATATTTCGTCCGCTAAATCTTTTCCATATGCATTTACATTTTGTCCTAATAGTGTGACTTCTTTATATCCGCTATCCTTTAGTTTTTTGCATTCATCTAATATCTTTTCGCTCATTCTACTTCTCTGCTTACCCCTTGTATAAGGTACAATGCAATAAGTACAAAATTTATCACACCCATACATGATATTTACCCATGCTTGTACTTTAGAATCTCGCTTGTACTCTAATCCTTCTACTACATCGCCTTCGATAGATTCTACTTCAAAATCTGTCTTATTCATCTTGTTTAATAAAAGTCTAGGCAATTCGTGTATGTTATGTGTACCAAATACTAAATCGATATATTTATATTTACTTTGTACTTCTTCACATACTGTAGGTTCTTGTGCCATGCATCCGCATAATGCAATAATTAGATTTGGATTAATTGTCTTTTTAATATGTTTACATCTACCCAAAAATCCAAATACCTTATCGTGAGCATTCTCCCTTATTGCACATGTATTAAGTATTATCAAATCGGCAGAACTCATCTTATCTGTCTCTATAAATCCGATATTTTCAAGTAATGCCCTAATTAATTCAGAATCATGAACATTCATCTGGCATCCATATGTTTTTAGATAATATTTTTTATTTTGAAATAGTGATGGATTTTTAATTATATCTGCATCGTAATATTTTACTTTACTTCTATTCCTAAGTCTCGCATCATTTAAATTTGGCATTTTCATAAACTTCACCTACAAGCCATTATAGCATAACTCCAAAACAAAAAAAAGCACTTATAATAAAGTCGCTTTATTTATAAAACTATGGTGCATAAAATCTACGTTAATCCATCTTAAATGGAAGCCGTTTTACAGGTAGTCTAAGGTTTTTAGCAAAAACATGTGTTTTACACTACCTGCTTACTCAGACATTTCTTCACCAATAGTATTATATATAATAAACTAGTTGAACGTTCTAAAGTGAAAAATGTTGGCTGTTCTCATCTTCAGGTTGTGCTGCTTGTAGTTCTTTTTCGACTAATGTACGGGCAATAAATTTAATTACTTCTCTAAGTATGTCGATAGAAGATGCCCCTTCCTGGACTAAGTCGGTATCTATTGCTATTTTGATCAGCGCCTCAATTGCAGTTGTAGTATCATTTATAATAAAAGACCCGCTTGCCTTTAGGTTTCCAGTTATATCACTCATATATGCAATTAAGGATTCAATTTCAGTTATACCACCGTCTTCTAAACTACCAAAATAGTTAGCTAGAAAAACATCTAGTTTTGTATTTCCCAGTTCATCTGGTAACTCATCTAGCGGCCAATAATCATGTATGTCATATTTATAAGCCTCTTTTGTTATACCTATAACTTCGTTTAACGTGTAGCTTTTTTGATTATTTCTATTAAACACGCGTAAAAGCCTTAATTGATTACTATCCTTATTCTTAGCAGCTCTTAGAGCATCGTCTGAATTTTTATTATATTGTTGCTGTTGTAACATTAAGATCATTGCTCTTTTTGCTGATATCTCTTTTCTCTCTTTTTCATGTGCCTGTCGGTTTAATTTTGTTTGTTGTTGGGCTCTTATACTTCTTATTATAATTTTTGATACGTCGTTACTGACATTTAATAATTCTAAGCATGTTTCTAACTCTTCTAGAGAAATTTTTGGTTTTGTGGTTGAACCTTCTTCTATATTTAATAAAGCGCTCATCAAATAATCTAAAGATACTTTAGATATATTTTTTCCTTGTGGCAAGCATCTAGAAATAATTCCATATGCTTGCTGTACTTCTCTAAATCTGCGAATCGAACCATATAAATCACTAGGTATTACACCTGAAGTCATCTCAATTTCTTCAATGAACCAATCAACAGCTTCATTAAATCCCATTATAGACGGAAGATTAGTATGACCAATTATTATGTTAGCGATTTTCCTAAAAATATTTTTTTGTTCTTTATCTGTCTTTGGCAAAAGAATACCACATTTTAAGTTGATTAGCATAATAGTAAAAATTAAATCGGGTATATTTGAATGGTCTAATCCAGAAGACATTATTGCATCACAGATAGGAGAAAAGTTTGTTACGTAGATTTTATGTTTACTCTGTTCAGTTTTCTGCGAAACTCTTAACCAAGCACAAACAGGTGCACATTTTCGAATGAATTCTGTTAAATCATGTCGTCTTTTCCAATAGTAACTTAGACTGGTTGGGATATACCTATATTTTGTTTCAGGGTCTTCAAAATTTATACTCACTATATTAGATATTTGTTTATATCTGTTTAAACAAGCACTATGAAAACAAGTTATAATTGCATTTTCGCTAACTGCCATAAAAATCACCTCAAGTAAATTATATTTTATTTGTTAACTAGTATTTAGTCAAATAAAAAGTGACATTTCTATCACTTAACATACATCATGGCGGAGAGTTAGGGATTCGAACCCTAGGAACACATTTCTGCGTTCACGAAATTTCGAGTTTCGCACTTTCGACCACTCAGACAACTCTCCACAAAGAAAATTATATTTGTATTTTATACAAATGTAAAGTCTTTTATTAATGATTTATCAAACTTTGCCCTGTCATTTCTTTTGGCTTTGGTAAATGCATTATGTCTAATATTGTAGGTGCAACATCACAAAGGGCTCCAGTATGAAGAGTATAAGGAATGTTGGAACATATCACGAATCTTACAGGATTAGTCTCATGTTGAGTATCTATTTCACCATTTTCACTAATCATTTTTTCGCAATTTCCATGGTCAGCGGTTATGAGCATTATTCCGTTTTTTTCTCTAACTTTTTCGTATACTCTCCTTACACAGTCATCTAATATTTCCATGCTTTTTATCGTAGCTTCCAGATTACCAGTATGTCCTAACATATCTCCATTAGCAAAGTTCAATATGACAATATCGTATTTATCACTATCTAATCTTTTTAATAGTTCCTCAGTTATCTTTCTTGAACTCATAGCGGGTGTCTCATCATAGTATGCCACCTTGGGAGATGGTATTAAAACTCTATCGCAGTTATTTAAATCCATCTCCAATCCGCCATCAAAATAATAAGTTACGTGAGCATATTTTTCTGTTTCAGCTATTCTCAATTGAGATAAACCAAGGCTAGAGATATATTGTCCAAATGGAATATTTACTTCTTGATGGGGATAAACATTATCGCAAATAACTTCATCACTAACAGGCATTAAAGTTAATAATCTTATGTTTAAATTCTTTGTTTCAAATTCGCTAAAATTCGGGTTAGTCAAAGCAGTTCCCAATTCTCTCAATCTATCTGGTCTAAAGTTGAAAAAGAAAATTCCATCTCCGGGTGATATTGTAACACTCTCATCTAAGATAATTGGTTCAATAAATTCGTCAGTTACTTTTCTTTCATAAGAATCATCGATCGATTTATATAAATCAGTACTTTTTTCTCCAATTCTATTTACTAGCGCATCATATGCCTTTTTTATTCTGTCCCAACGATTATCTCTATCCATTCCATAATATCTACCCATAACAGTTGCGATATTGCCTATTTCATTTTCGTGCATGAAATCCTCTAATTTATGGATTAGACCCTTTGATGAAGTGGGGCTCATATCTCTGCCATCTGTGAACAAATGCAAATAAACTTTAGTAAGCCCCGCGTCTTTTGCTATCTTTAAAATTGGCAAAAGGTGTTCTATTGTGGAATGAACTTTACCATCACTAATCATGCCTATCAAATGTAAATTTGCATTTAGGGTTCTTGTTTTTTCAAAGAAAGATATAATCTTTTTATTGTTATAAAACTCCCCAGATTTTATTTCTCTATTTATGAATTCGCTCGGTTGAAATACGACTCTACCAGCTCCCAAATTCATATGTCCAACTTCGCTATTACCCATAGTATTTGGAGGTAAGCCGACTGATTCGCTTGCTGCTTCTATTAAAGTATTAGGGAATCTTTTGAGTGTAGAATCTAGAAATGGAGTATTTGATAATGCTACTGCATTACCATATGAAGATTCACTATATCCTACACCATCTAATATGCACAATACTATTGGCTTCATCACTCATCACTCCTCAATCTATCCATTTTTGTTTTGATTGTTTCTCTTCTCTTTTTCCCTTCTTCAGTATCTACTCTATATATACCATTTTCTAATATGACGATGTCTCCTTCTTTGACATTTGGAAGAACATCTTTAGATATATTTTCAATCTTATTATTGTCAAGATTTTCTAAAACTATGATATCGTCTTCTATTCTATCTACTGCATATTTCATAACTTTCTTCCTATCCATTCGTATTTGTTTTAACAGTTTTAATATCGAGCACATTTCCATCACTTTCCATTATTATAGTTCCAGATTGATCGGTTCTATATACATCTATATTTAAATTATTAAGTCTTCTAATAATAATGTCATGTGGGTGGTGATATGTATTATTTTTTCCAACTTCTATTACGGCATAGTCAGGGCTTACTCTCTTTAAAAAATCAAGTGAGTTACTATATGTCGAACCATGATGAGCGACTTTTAAGACATCGACGTCGATGTTCGAATCTAGAATAATCTTTTCCACCTTAGATGTCGAATCTCCAGTAAACAAAAAGGAATTATCACCATGATCCATTCTCATAACTATCGATGTCGAATTCAAATCAGATTCATCCTCTCCAACATATATTATTTCAAAATTTATATCATCCATACTAAACTTATCGCCAATTTTTGGAACAGAAAACTTATAATTTTTACCATCTAATGCATCCAAAACATCTTCAAATGTCTTTGTCGTAGTTACGACGTTTGGCATATAATATTTTTTAATATCAAATGACTTTATTATATCATCCATGCCTCCTATGTGATCTTCATGAGCATGAGTTCCAAATACATAGTCAAATGAATCTATTCCAAGGGATTTAAAGTATTCGACAAGTAATGGCCCGTCTTCATTGTCTCCAGCATCGATTAAAGCATTAGAATGCCCAGCTCTTATTAGTATGGAATCTGCTTGCCCAACATCTATAAAGTGAACCTCAACTTTTCCATCAACTTTTGTTTCACTTGCTAATGACTTATTTATTAAGTTGTTATAGATAGTAATTGATATTACGATGATCAATATAATGATTTCTATTACATTATTTTTTTTAGTTCTTTTTGCCATACACTCACTACCTTACATATATATTGTAACAGATATTTTATATTTTGGCATTAAAAAAACGCATTGAAAGCGTTTATTGTTGATTTGGCATTAATATTAGTTTCTTTTCTGGTATATTTACTTTTGATTCAACTTCCCCATTAGGTAATTGGATTTGTCCATTCCCACAATCGACTGTACAAGAGGTATATATATTTCCGTAAACATCACAAGATTTTGTAGAAATTATTGTACCTTCTATAGGTGAAGTATAAGCCTGAACGGCTGTTGTTAAAGTCCATGAAGATTCATCACGCATTAATCCTACAGTTGCATGCCCATCATTACCAGAGAAAAAGTGAATTTCTTGACTTTCCCCAATTGACGTTTTCCCAATGTATGATAGCGTTGCTATATCGTCTTTAGAACCATCTACTAGTAAAGAAAAAGTATAGTCTTCTCCACGCGTATAGTTAACAATATCACCTGTATCATTTGATGATTCATAAGAGTTAACTTCGGATAACGGATCTTCTGGTTTCATTGTCGATGTGACTTCATCTTGAAATTCTTCAATTCCTTTATCCGGATTAGGATTGTCTTGGTTAATTTGTGAACTCAATTCTGTATATTCAACACCTAAAAGACTAAGAAAAGTCAATAATAAAACTAGCGACCAAATTATTCGTCTTTTTATTTCATCTTTCATATATAATTCACCTTTTTTACAACTAAACTATGCATATTATATTTATTTTAATATTTTTGTCAATCATTTTATTTAAATATCGAATAGAGATAGCTGATTAGATTCACTCATTCCATCAAATATGTGTAATGTCTTCATTTTTTCTATAGTAGTCGAGTTGACTTTACCTCTTATTTGGACATCCTCTATACTTAAGAAAGCGCCTTTCTTTCTCTCGTCGCATATCTGATTAGCAACGTTTTCCCCAAGCCCGTCTAGACCTCTAAATGGAAATATTAGAGTTTTTTCATCTTCGTCAATTATAAAGTTTCTAGCATCAGATTTATTTAAATCAATCATTTTAAACTTTATTCCACGTTTGTACATCTCCATAGCCATTTGCAGTTCATCCTTTAAATCGTTTTCTTTGATTCCTGCATCGTATCCTTTTTCGTTGATTGCATCGAATTTCTTTTTAATTGCTTCATAGCCAGCACACATCGTCTCTATGTCAAAGTCGTGACAGCGGATTGAAAAATATGCTGCGTAATAGTAAATAGGCTTATGTACTTTAAACCATGCGATTCTGAATGCTGACATGACATAAGCAACAGCATGGGCTTTAGGGAACATGTATTTAATCTTAGCACAAGAATTGATATACCATTCTGGAACGTCAGCCGCTTTCATGTCCTCTACAAATTCTAACCACTTTTCTGCGTCTTTACTAGGTTTGCCTTTACGAACAAATTCCATTATTTTAAATGCCTTCTTTGGCTCCATCCCATATGAAATCAAGTTTATCATGATATCATCACGACAGCCAATGACATTTTTAAATTCTACCGTGTTGCTTATTATTAAGTCTCTCGCATTTCCATACCAAACATCTGTTCCATGAGATAAGCCAGAAATTTTAACTAGCTCTGCAAATGTTTTTGGTTTCGTTTCCTCTAGCATTCTTTCTGTATTGTTGGTACCAAATTCTGGTATACCGAGAGTACCAGTAGGACATTCTATATCTTCCTTAGTTATTCCAAGTATCTCTGGCCCTAAAAAAATCTTCATAGTATCTTTATCGTCTAGCGGAATCGTCGTTACATCTATGCCGCTTAAATCTTGAAGCATTCTAAGCACTGTCGGATCATCGTGACCTAGTATATCGAGCTTTAAAATATCTTCTTCCAGTGCATGATATTCAAAGTGCGTAGTTCTCCAAGCACTACTTGGGTCGTCTGCAGGATATTGGAATGGAGTAAAGTCAAATACATCCATATAGTCAGGTATGACAACTATTCCTCCTGGATGCTGGCCTGTTGTTCTTTTTACGCCAGTACATCCCATTGCAAGCCTTTCCATCTCCACACTTTTCATATTAGTAATTCCCTTTTCTTCGCAGTAGCCTTTTACGAAACCATAAGCTGTTTTATCTGCAACAGTACCGACTGTACCTGCTCGATATACGTTATCTACTCCGAATAGTACTTTAGTGTATTCATGAGCACTCGCCTGATTATCTCCTGAGAAATTGAGGTCTATATCTGGAACTTTATCTGCATCGAAGCCCAAAAATGTCGCAAAAGGCATGTCATGTCCTTGCTTACTCATGAGTTCTTTACATTTTGGACATCTTCTATCAGGCATGTCATATCCGCAAGAGTATTCTAAAGATAACGATTTACCATCAACTTCAAATTCTGTATTCTTACATTTCGGACAAACATAATGCGCAGGTAATGGATTTACTTCTGTAATTCCCATCATTGTCGCTACAAATGAAGAACCGACACTTCCACGAGAACCGACTAGATACCCCTCATCATTTGAGTGTTTAACCAATTTCTGGGCAATGAGATATATTACATCATAGCCCATTTTTAGAATACCAGATAGCTCATTTTCTATTCTCTCTTCGATCAACTTTGGCAAATGTTCACCATATATAGAATGAGCTTTGTCGTAGACTAGTTGTTCTACTATTTCCTTAGAATTTTCGATCTTCGGTGCAAATGGTACTCCACCTGTTTGTATGATTACTTCTACAATTTCACACATATCAGCTATCTTATGAGTATTGTCTATTACTATTTCATTGGCAATATCCTTAGAGATAAAGCTAAAATCGCTGAGCATTTCTTCCGTGGTTCTAAAGTGTTGCGAAGGAATGTGTTCTATTTCATTTTTGGCAAGTGGATGTCTTCCGCCTCCAGGTACTTTTTGGTTAATAATTATTTCTCTACTAATTTTATCTTCTCTTCTAAAGTGATGAACATCCCCTGTGGCTACTATTATCTTTCCACTAGAACGAGTAACGTCTATTATCTTTTTAATGTGGTTTTGAATCTCGAGTTCATTTAAGAAGTCGGCAGTATCTATCAAGTGTATGTAACATTCTGGCGGTTGTACTTCAACATAGTCGTAAAATGATACGATGTTTGAAAGTTCTTCATCGCCTTTACTCTTCGCCTCTCTAAATACTTCTGACTCATAACAGCCGCTTCCAATTAATAATCCTTCCCTATGTGCAACTATCTCACTTCTAGGTATTCTTGGAGTTTTGTATAGATATTTAGTATTTGCAAGACTTATCAATTTGAACAGATTTTTCAATCCGATTTTGTTCTTAACCAGTATATTTATGTGATAACTTCTACCAAATTTGTATATTTCGTTTTTATCGATAAGATTAGAGAAATCCTTGATATTTTCGATATTTTGGTTATACATTTTTTTAACCATTTTATCAAATACTTTTGCTGTTCCCTCTGCATCGTAGTCTCCTCTATGATGACTCGTTTCGTCCCATTCGACATTGTATCTTTTAACTAATGCAGACAAACTGTGTCTTGCAAAACCTGTGTCTAGTGCTCTAGATAATTCCAAAGTATCTATTACACAATTGTTGAATGTTCCTAAATTATATTTCTTGTAAGCCATCTCTAGGAAAGAACAGTCGAATTTGGCATTGTGTGCAACCATAGGATAATCCTTGAAGAACTCTATAAATCTTTTTACTGCAGCTTCTTCGTTGTCTTTATCTTTCAACATTTCATCAGTAATGCCAGTGAGTTCAGTTATCCTATCTGGCAATGGACGATTTGGATTTATAAGTTCGTCAAATCTCGAAATTATTTCGCCGTTTTTGATCAACACTGCACCTATTTCGATAATCGTATCTTCTCCACCAGCATTAAATCCTGTCGTTTCAAAGTCGAATACACAGTAAGTGGCATCCATACTTGGCATGTCTATTGGACGTTTTACTATATCGACTGTATCCTCGATCATAGTTAGCTCTGCTCCGTATATTACTTTGAATTTTTCATCTTCGTTTTCTATACCTTTGTTGTAATCACAAACTTTGTGGAATGCATCAGGAAATGACTGAACGCCATTGTGATCGGTAATAGCAACCGCGTTATACCCCATCGCTCTAAGTTCGTCCAAATAATTTTTAACGTTGAGGACACTATCCATTTGACTCATTGTAGTATGTGTATGTAGCTCTATTCTCTTTTTAGGAGCCTCATCTTTAAGTTTCTCTATTTTAGAAGGTATTAAAACTATGCTGTTTGCATTCATAACTAAATCTTTAGCGTATTCATCAAACTTTATTTGTCCCTCTACTCTTATCCATTTTCCATTTTTTAATTCTTTAGTTATTGTTTTCATTTCTGAAGCGTTTTTTGAAAATAGTTTTACTAGATAAGAATCAGTTTTATCAGTCAACTTTAGAGTCAAAATTTTCATATTATTCTTTGATGATTCGAATAACTCTGTTGCAAAAATTTCTCCTTCAAATATGCAGGAATTAATGGGAGATATGACATTATGCATAGAAGATACTTGTCCTTCTATAGATTTTCCTATAATAATTTTGTTCCCATCTTTGTCAAATTCTTCTTTTTTTTCTTCTTCAATTTTTATATCTTTTTTAGGTTCTTTATTGGGTTCTAGTGGCGCATCATCAAATAGGAAGAATGCTGCGTCATCCATATAGTCTGTATTTGTATCCATAGGATAATCGTCCATTGGAATATCGTCTAATGAATAACCAAAGTCTAAAAATTCATCTTCGAAGTTTGTCTTTTTAGGTGGGTTCTCATCGCTTTCCATAATGCTCCTAATTGTTAAGACTAAACATTTCATATATGAATCCATTTGAATAGATCCTCTAAATTTATACCATGAATCGACTTTTAGATTTTTAAGTAGGAATCTATAAACGGAATCATCTGTAGTAAATAACTTACACGTGAAAGGAGCAGTTTGATCTTCTACCTTTATTGTAAAGATTTTGTAGTCACTCCTAGAGGACTCTATCGCACGAACATCCGTGATGCGAGCGAATATATTAACTCCCCTTTTCTCTTCTTTTATATCTTTTATTAAAGTAGTATTGGCGTCATTAAAAGAGACACCAAATAGAACGGTATCCTTAACTTCCAAAACTGGAGATGCCTTTTTTTCGCTCAATGCTATTTTTGGTTCTCGCACAATCTCCATGGATTTCTTTTTAGTATCTTCAATTGCGTTCTTTACTTCTTTTCTCTTTTTTTCATTCTCATATGTAGATATGGTACATCCTGGAAGGCCAACAGATTCTAACCATGTAATGATAGAATCTGTTCTATTGGTGACAAGACTTTTTTCTACTTTGTTTGCAACTTCTATCTTGATTTCTCTATCTCTTACTATTATTGCACTGCTATCTAAACTCTTTAATGCGGGACTTTTTTCGCTCATTCTCTTTAAATAATACTTTATATAAGATAATACATCTTGGTCATTAAATATCTGGTTTTTTACAAAAATGTTTATCGTCTTTACATTTTCAAAGCCTTTTTTACAGACGCTTTTTAAATTGTCTAAATTTTCTATTGGCAGTGGACACTTATTTACCAAATGGACATCCCAAGTGGCATCTAATTTATGTACTACAACTTTTTCTACATCTGTTTCTTCGAACGGAGTTGTGTCATCATACTTAATTTTTTTAAAAAATCTTTCCATTGCCCCTGCCATTGAATTCACATCCATTCTTTATTTTTAAGCACAAGTTTATTGTAGCAAAAAAAGAATTGTTTGTGAATACATTTTATATAAATTTAACAACATTTTACCATGTTATAAATTTCTATCCTTCTATTACTACAATATCTCTTTTTGCCGTGATATCTGAGCTTTCTAAGTCGACTAGACCATTAGAGGAATATATTCCTATCCCATTATCATCCAGTTCTATTTTTGATGATTTGACTTGCAATTGATTATTACCATAATGAGTAATACCGAAGTAATCCTGAGTATCTGTTGCAACAAAATTCAAGCCTTCGATTGTACCGGTATCCATTATGTCTATAATTGAACACTTACTGTTTAGACTGCTCGAAATATTGCTATTTTTGATAATTAGGTTTTTAGCAATTATTTTTGACTGATCATTTAATTGTGAAAGTGACTCTATAATGAAATTAGAATCTACTATTTCAATATTTCCATTAGGCACAATAATTAATGCGCCACTGTTAGACGAATAAAGTGATTCATCATAAATTATCTTTGTAGAATTAATCGAAACATTAGCGTCTTTGCCTATTCCATTTATAATAGTCGTATTTTCTATAGAAGTTATTTTAAATACAGAATCTGAAACGCGAATATCAACTGGACTCGAACTATAAAACAGATTTATGTTTTTTCCTTCTGTTTCCATCTTTATATCGTCTAAAAAAATTCGTGAATAGTTGCCATTATCTTTCAGTACACTATAAACACTCTCACCAGTGTATGAGACTCTAAATTTTATTCCATCGATCTTTATCTGACTTTTTTCCCCTATCGAAAATATAGGAATGTTGTTATTATCTTCATATTTGATTGAACTTTCGCTCTTTTTTCCATATATATAAAGTTCTACATTATCTTCTACATCGATAAAAGAATCTACACTTTCTTCCTTAGAAAAGCTTAACGTATGTCCATTTAGGTTTATGAGGAGACTGTTAGGTATTGTAACCTTTTTTTTAAGAATGATATCTTTTAAAAGTTTTATTCTCTTGGCACTGATATTTACACTAACTACTGCATTTTCTTTTTCTAAAATGGCATTATCTGTAGTATCCATTGAAAAATCCTCTATGGCACTTTCTAATGATTCATAATATACTTCTTCCTCGTCTAGCCTCAAGTATATCTGACATTGGGCAGGGCCATTTGACTTAAAAACTGCACTGCTTTTAGAATCCTCCCATTCGATTGAACCGTTGCTACACTTGCTAGCATTCGTATCCACTATGTATCCATCTGGAATACTGGTGATTTCTTTAGAACTATCCCCAATTATAAAGAAAGAATACGCTCTTTTTGAGACTAATGCAATCAATACTAATAAAGTCAACAAGTAATATTTTTTCATTGTCATATCTCCTAATTTACACTCCTATTTTAACAGATGAATAAGGCTAATACAAGAAATAATTATAAACATCAATGATGTGTAAATTGATATTTTTTTTTATGCAATCTATAATAAATATTAAAGGAGTGATACACATGGATTATTCTAAAATGCCAAGAAGAAACATACTAGCGATAGATATGAAATCCTTTTTTGCAACTTGTGAATGTATCGACATGGGACTTGACCCATTTACCACTCCTTTGGTAGTTGCAGAGCCAAATAGAAATGGTGCAATGACGCTTGCCGTTACACCTTATATGAAATCTCTCGGTGTAGGCGGTAGAACGAGAATATATGAAATACCTAAAAATATAAAATTTATGACTGCACCACCCAGAATGGAATACTATATTAAAATGAGCAAAAAGGTAGTAAGTATATATCAAGAATATGTAGACATTAAAGATATACATATCTACTCTATAGACGAATGCTTTTTAGATGTTACAGATTATTTAAAATTGTATAAAAAGACTGACTATGAACTCGCTTTAGATATAATGGAAAAAATAAAAGAAAAAACCGGGCTAATAAGTACTTGTGGGATAGGTCCAAATCTTTTAATTGCTAAAGTTGCAATGGACATCGAAGCAAAGCATACAAAAGATAATATTGCCAAGTGGGATTATTCAGATATAGAAAGCAAATTTTGGCCTATTACTCCACTTTCTAAATTTTGGGGAATCGGTAGAAGAATGGAAAAAAGCTTAAATAGCATGGGACTATACAAGATAGGCGACATTGCTAATTATGATGAAGCGAAGCTCAAGAAAAAATTTGGTGTAATTGGTGAAGAATTATATAGACATACATGGGGTTTAGATTACTCTAGAATAAGCGATTTTAATCATAGAGTAAAAGATTCATCTTATGGTCACAGTCAAGTTTTATTCAAAGATTACAATATAGATAACATTCAGCTAATAATAAAGGAAATGATAGAAGTCTTAACGGCAAGATTGAGGTCGCACAATAAGAAAACTACTGTAATCGGTTTTGGACTTGGATATTCTAAAACATATGGTGGGGGTTTTTATCACTCTAGAAAGATTGGAAGTCCTACCAATGATGCTAAGTACATATATGAAATAATATACTCTATGTTGGAAAGATTCTATGAGGATTATCCTATACGAAAAGTAAGTATAAATTTTGGAGGATTGGTAGATAATAATACTGAACAGTTAAATCTATTTGAAAACTACGAAAAAGTATTAGAAAAGGAAAATATAAATACTGCAATAGATAACATTAAGAATAAGTATGGTAAAAACAGTATTCTAAGAGCTTCGAGTCTTTTAAAAGATTCCACTGCAATAGAAAGAAATAAAAAGATCGGAGGTCATAGAGCATGAACAATAGAGATTATGTAAAATGGAAGCCTTTTAATTCTGTAATAAATGTCAAAGAACTAGTTACGAAGGGTGAAAAAATAGAATACCCAGAATTATCGAAGGACGAAATATCCATCTATGAAGAGATGCTAAAAGAATCTCTGTATCTGAAAAAAGATTTGTTAATTACATACATAAAAGATGGTAAAAAACTAAAAATTAGAGACTATGTTATAAAGCTGGATCCGTACAAAAAAAATGTCGTATTGAAAAGTACGACCATTAATTTTAGACAAATAGTGAATATTAAAAGCGCTTAACAAAGCGCTTATTTTTCTCTTGCTAATATATCGTCTGCAGCGATTAATCCAGTTGCTGCAGCAGTAACTATATGCCCAGACTTTCCACTTCCATCTCCGATGAAGTAGATATTTTCATCTTTTAATCTGAATTTATTGTCTGTTTCTACTTCATTAGAGAAAAACTTTATTTCTGGCCCATATAAAAGCGTATCGTCATTATTAATGCCTGGAATTATTTCATCCAATTTTTCTAATCCCTCTAGTATATTTGTAATAATTCTATGTGGCATTACCAATGCTAAGTCTCCTGCGACGCAATCTTTAAGGGTTGGTTCTATGAAACTCTTTTCTATCCTAGACCAAGTACTACGTCTACCCTTCTTTAAATCCTTTAATGATTGTATTATCGGTTTGCCATCACCTAGTACATTGGCAATTTGTGCGATAGACTCACCATACATTCTGGCATTAGTAACAGGCTCTGTGAGATTAACTTTAGAAAGAAAAGCAAAATTTGTATTATTAGATTTTATATCTTTTAAAGCGTGTCCATTTACACAGATATAATTATTATAATTTTCTTTAGCTACGAATCCACCAGGATTTGTACAGAATGTGCGCATTTCATCGCCATACGTCTTAGTCTTTATAAATATGGTTGGATCATAGATTAAATTTGTCAAATCCTCCATTATATCTTTTCTTACTTCTACTCTAACGCCAATTTCAATGCATTGTGATGTAAATGGAATATCGTGCTTACTAGTAAATTCTTCTAGCCATTTGGCACCTGTTCTTCCAGGAGCTACTACTACATATTTAGAAGTAATAGTTTTCTTTTCTTTATTATTGGTATAGTAAACTTTATAACCTTTTGCATCTTTTTCTATATCTTCTACATGAGCTCTTTCTAATAAGTCTACTTTCTTATCTCTTAAATAATCACATATTCCTTCGATATATTTTGGTAGATGATCACTTCCTAAGTGTTTTTGTTTGATCATCAAAAATCTTGCTCCATGGATTGCTACATCTTTTTTAAATTTGATTGCTGCATCCATATCTTTTGGATATACATCCGCATCCATCTTGAATTTGTTAAATATTTTTTCTGTTTCGTCAATTACCTGGTATGCTTCTCCTTCGCTCATGTACTTTAAAAAGTTACTTTTCCCCAACACAGGTATAAAGTTTAATTTACCATCGCTGAATGTACCTGCACCACCATATCCAGAAAGTATATTACATGGCGTACACTTTTTACACGGAACATTAAATTTATTCATGGGACAAACACGATTTTTTACAAAAAAACCACTATCTAGTAATCCAACTTTTAAATTTTTATTTTTTTCGATTAATTCGTATGCACAGAATAGTCCTGCAGGTCCTGCACCAACGATAATAACATCATAGTCCATTTTTACCACCATATTTATTTTATCAGATGTATTTTAATATGACAATAAAAAAAGCCCAAAGGCTTGTTAACTTAATGGTGACCTGTACGGGATTTGAACCCATGAATGTATGCGTGAAAGGCATATGTGTTAACCGCTTCACCAACAAGCCATTAAAAGGAAGGCACGGAGGGTCTTGAACCTAGGACCACACGCTGATAAGTCGACCGCTCTAACCAGCTGAGCTACGAGCCCATATAATGGTGTCCTCTCGGGGATTCGACCCCCGGACCCACTGATTAAGAGTCAGTTGCTCTACCAGCTGAGCTAAGGAGACAAAA
>ODAI011272077.1_pt1 | contig 20361 bp, 19 predicted proteins | sample 1539321 | NCBI WGS metagenome assembly ODAI01 (sample SAMN02144231, study PRJEB22623) | gut metagenome | biome: sheep rumen | host: Ovis aries | place: New Zealand
AACACTTTCAATAGCCTTGATAGCCTCGTCCTTGAATCCGTTCACGGAGCAGAACCACTGCTCTGTAGCACGGTAGATTATGGGGCTGTTACATCTCCAGCAGTGAGGATACTGGTGGACTATCTTCTGAGTTGCCAGCATTGCGCCCAGTTCTGTGAGCTTGGCAGCGATAGCCTTGTTTGCCTCATCTGTGTCCATTCCCTCGAACTCGCCGGCCTCGGCAGTCTGTCTGCCCTTGGCATCAACGCATACGATTATTCCGATGTCATCGTAGTTCTTGCAGACCTCAAAGTCCTCAACACCGTATCCGGGAGCGGTATGAACGCATCCGGTACCGGATTCAAGAGTAACGTGGTCGCCTACGATTATCGGTGAGGGACGGTCATAGAGGGGATGCTTAGTCTTCATGCCCTCCAGCTCTGCACCTGTGAAGATGTGCTCGGTGGTATACTCAGTAATACCGGCAGTCTCCATAGTTGTCTTTACGAGCTCCTCGGCCATGACATAGTACTCATCGCCTACATGAACGAGTGTATAGTTATACTCCGGACCGAGGCATATAGCCAGGTTGCCGGGGATAGTCCAGGTAGTAGTTGTCCAAATAACGAAGTAAACCTTTGAAAGATCAAGACCGAGAGAAGTGAACATACCCTTATCGTCGGTAACATTGAATTTTACGTAGATAGAGTAGCAGGGATCATTTGAATACTCTATCTCAGCCTCTGCGAGAGCTGTATTACAGTCAGGGCACCAGTAAACAGGCTTGAGGCCCTTGTACATATACCCCTTCTTTGCCATTTCACCGAACACCTCTACCTGTCTTGCCTCATATGCAGGACGGAGTGTGAGGTAGGGATAGTCATAGTCGCCCAGTGAACCAAGTCTCTTGAAGCCCTTCATCTGGTTTGCGACCTGAGTCATGGCATATTCACGGCAGTGCTTTCTGAGCTCTGTAGGCGGGATAGCGCCGTCCTTGATGCCGATAGCCTTCATAGCTTTAAGCTCGATAGGAAGTCCATGAGTGTCCCAGCCCGGAACGTACGGAGCACAGAATCCGGTCATGTTCTTATACTTGACAATGAAATCCTTGAGAGACTTGTTGAGTGCATGACCAAGGTGGATCTCGCCGTTTGCATAGGGAGGTCCGTCGTGGAGAACGTAGGGAGTCTTTCCCTTATTCTTTTCTATCATCTTGTAGTAGAGTCTTTCGCTCTCCCACTTTTCAAGAGTTTCAGGTTCTCTCTTAGGAAGATTTCCCCTCATCGGAAAGTCAGTTTTCGGTAAATTTAAGGTATTGTTATAATCCTGTGCCATTTTCAAATGAATCCCTCTTCAAAAGACGGAGGGACCCTCCTTTCAAAGATTTACTGACGGGAACCTCTAAAAACCCCTTCCGGAAACGTTAGGCTCTGCACAGCAACCGCCGCACCTCTGCTCACACTTCCCGAAATGGTTTTTTAAAGATTCCCTTATCAAAGTCCGCAGCGGCCTTCTCTGCGGTATACAGCCTTATTCCAGCTCTGCTGTAACGGCTGCTGCTATCTCCTCGGCAGTCTGGGGCTCTGCGCCTGATGCCTCTTCAAAAGTTTCAGGCATAGAGGAAATGAGCTCCAGGTGGCTCTTGTACATATCGAACAGGCTCTTCTTGAAGTCTGCGACCTGCTGCTGAGCCTCGATAAGAGCTTCCTTCTCCTTTGCTATCTCTGCACGGTTTCTCTCCATAGCTTCCTCATGCTGACGGACAGCCTCGTCCTCAAGCTCTGCTGCCTTTGCCTGAGCCGCTGCGATTATCTGCTCTGCCTTCTCATTTGCATCGTTGATGACCTGGTGGCCCTGCTTCTGAGCTCCGAGAAGTGCGTCCTTGAGGGCATCCTCGTCACGCATATACTCCCTTACCTTGTCAGCAAGGACCTGTATCTTGCCGTTAGCCTCCTGACGCTCTCTCTCCATTTCATCGAGCTCAGCTTCGAGCTGTGAGAGAAATTCGTCTATCTCTTCCTGCTTGTAGCCGAATGCGGCTTTTTCAAATCTCTTATTTCTTACGTCTTTTGAAGTTATCATTTTCATTCACCTCTAAATATATTTACGAAGTTTAATGTGTATCCGGCCCTTTTTGGTGGAGCCTTCTGTACCTGCAAGGATAAATCTTCCGCTGCCCCTTATAGAGAGCACGTCGCCCTCGTGGAGCTCTGCTGACACGGAGGTCACGGTAAAGTGGTTGATGTCCACTCTCTCGGACCTGATGAGCTTTGCAGCATTCTCACGGCTCAGCTTTGCGGCAAGTCCCACAATGCAGTCCAGTCTCATGGACGCAACGGTACCGCTCATCTCCTGGAATTCTTGCTTCACCTCAAGGCTGAATGGTCGGTCGTCAAAGACCTTTACTCCCACCCTGCCTATCTTTGAAAGGGAACCGGTGATGAGTTTTGCTGCCACATCTGTAACAAATATCTGAGCCATGCCCTCTCCGGTGACTATATCCCCCACTGTCTCCCTTTTCAGACGGAGCCCCATGAGAGTGCCCAGAAAGTCCCTGTGTGTGAGCCTGTCCTCCTTACGGTAGGTGAAGGTCAGGCATTGCATAGGGAAGCTCTCCATGACATAGTCCTCACAGAAATCGGGATAGACTGTCAGCATCCTGCGTCTCGCCTCCAGGAAACCTCCCCAGAGAGCAGTGCAGAGCCCTCCGGTATTCCTGCGGCACCACTGCTCTGCAGCAGCGCACTGCCTTTCATCGAGGAAGGCGGAATACTGCGGACAGGAGTCTCTTTCGCACCGGCTGACCATATCACTCAGTCTTGCAGCGAAGAGCTTATCCTCAGGGTCGTTCATCAGATAAATACGCCGTTGTTCTCAAGCTCGCCAACAAGGTCCTCACCGATAAAGCCTACGTTGTAGGGGGTGATGATGTATGTGAGGTTAGCTACAGGCTTGAGGCTTCCGCCGTTTGCATAGGCAACGCCTACCAGGAAGTCGATTATCCTTCTCTTGTTCTCAGGGGATGCAGTCTCAAGGTTGAGCACAACGGTCTTCTTAGCGATAAGGTGGTCAGCTATCTGCTTAGCATCTGTGAAAGCAGATGGCTTTACCAGTACTACCTGGAGCTGTGCTGTAGTCTGGATGTTCACTACCTTGTTTCTTCTTGCAGCACCAACACTGCTCTCTCCGCCCATTGCAGGCTCATCAGATTCAGCAGGCTGGTAGCTTGACCTCTCAGAAGCTGCGCTGTGACGTGCAGCAGGTACGTCAGAGGGGTCGAAATCGTCATCCTCAGGAGCGAAGAAGAACTCCTTGATGTTCTCGAACAGTTTCATTTTTTACTCCATTTCTCCGCATTGGCTGTATTTTTTTATTTCTGTACACGGGATAAATGCGGGATAAACCGTGCTGTTCAGCATTCCGCTGTGATGGTCATTTGCTGTAGTCTCTTGCGCCGAAGAGTCCGGTGCCTATCCTTACTAAGGTGGAGCCGTATCTGACTGCATCGGCATAGTCGTGGGTCATTCCCATTGAAAGGGTATCGAAGCCGTACTTTTCAGCATATCTGCTGTAGAGCTCCTGCATCCTTCCCAGGAAAATGTCTGAATCCGCCGGAGGGGGAATGGTCATGAGGCCTCTCACCCTGATGTTCTCCATTGCGGACATCTGCTCAAGCAGAGGTGCAAGTCCTTCAGGAGAAACTCCGCTCTTGGACTCCTCTCCGCCGATATTCACCTCGCAGAGGACATCCATGATACGGCCGTTCTTTCCGGCGAGCCTGTCCGTTTCCGATGCCAGTTTAAGGCTGTCCACGGACTGTATCATCGTAACTGTATTTATGATATATTTTATCTTATTGGTCTGTAAATGGCCTATAAACTGCACTTCTGCGCTTTTGTCGTAGAGCTCTGCCTTGGAGAGGTACTCCTGCACCCTGTTCTCACCCAGCAGGCTGATGCCAAGTTCTACCGCATGATTGACTGCCTCCGGGGGAACTGTCTTGGTGACAGCCATTATCCGCACCTCGTCGTCAGGACTGCGGTACTTTGCCGCTGCCTCAGCGATATTTTCCCTTATAACACGGAGATTCCCGTCAATATAGCTGAATCCGTTATCCAACTCAATCATCACCTTCCAGCAAAATATCGTCATACAAGGCCAGATAGCTGCTGTCCTCTTCGTGGATAGCTGACAGGACGTAGTCACTGCCCTCGTAGATAACTTCTATCTTCTTGAACTCTATCTGCTCGCCCTCACGGATATAAACACCCTTGCTGCTGACCTCCTCGGTCTCTTCACCGGTACTTTCCTCGCCGGTGCCTGTGACCGTTTCCTTGTCGGTGACAAAGCGTATAGCCTCACGGGGGACTTTCAATCCACGGTACTCGCCTCTTATGAGCTCGATAGTCTCTGTGCGGTGCTGTACCAGGTCATAGCTGAACTGGCTGCATGAAAGGATTATGATGCTCCTGGAGGGGTCGCCCTCGTCCCGGATGTCATATATCTCAGCATCGAAGGTCTCGGCTGATGATGCAAGTCTTATCTGGACATCTGCTCCGACCTTGTACTCCTTGCGGCTGTTGTCGATAACACCTGCAAGGTACCAGCAGTAGCCGTCCACCAGCTTGCCGACCACGTTGCCTCCGGCCTCACGGCTGTCAGTTACCTCGTCTATATCAGCAATAGTGAGCTTGTCCAGAGTCTTGCTGCTGAGCCGGCTCTCGTAGCCGTCGCAGTAGCTTACGAAATACGCAGAGGAATCTGATGGGATAGTTTTCAGTGGCTTGCTCTCTTGGCCTTTCAGCTCGGTGAGCCTTGCATTGAGGTCCGCTATCTGGGGCTCGAAGTTTTCCACCTCACTGGTTATCATCTGATAGGTACTGAGCTGTATCAGCATGGTCTCAGCGGCCGCACTGACTCCCTCATAGTTACCGGTGTCACGGCTCAGCACCAGATTCCGGTAGTCCTCCTTGATATTCTCAGCAAGGGCTGCCGGCTGGACTGACTCCTGTGTACCGGGGTTCTGTATCTTTTTCAGTATCTCCAGTTCCTTGGTGAGCTTTTCTATCTCACGTCTCACCCCTATCTGGTCCTCGGAGGCATACACCTCAGCAATGACCGTACCCTTACCCAGCTTTCCGCCGTCGGACACGTTATAGCTGATCACTCCCGTGCCATCGTATGTGACCGGAGTCTCGTCCCTGATGAATACTCCCTTGAATTCCACTGAAGCCGTAGCCTCTGCGATAAGAGCGCTTTCGGTATCACTTTCCCTGTTGCGGAAGTTGTAAACGATGCTGATGAATATCACAAGGAAGAGCACCAGTACCGTATTACGCAGTATCTTGACCATAAGACTGCCTTCCGATTTAGTAAAGCGCATTCAGGTCACCTTATTCGCTTTTCTCGGATGCGTCCAGGATAGAAACAGGTCTTGCAGGTATTATTGTAGAAATAGCGTGTTTATAAACAAGCTGCTGCTTGCCGTCGCAGTCAAAGATAGCGACATAGCTGTCAAAGCCTCTCACCATACCTTTGAACTGGAATCCGTTGGTAAGGATTATGGTCACCATTATTCTGTCTTTTCTGCACTGATTCAGGAATACGTCCTGAAGATTGATCGTCTTGTTCATACACATTCTCCTATCTGATTTACTTATGTCAGTCATTCCCGCACTTATGCGGAAATACACACAATATATTATATCATATCTTCCAGTAATTTGCTATACATTTTTTAGATTTTTCTAAAATTTCATTCATTTTATCAAATTCGCCCAAAATAATCCACTGAATACGTTGATTTTTCCTAAACCATGTCAATTGTCTCTTGGCATAGTGCCTGGTCTCCTGCTTTATCAGGCTCACACAGTCCTCCAGTGACTTGGTCCCCTCGAAGTACGGGATGAGCTCCTTGTAGCCTATGGCATTGGCTGCTGTAGCCATTCCGCTGTGCTCCCAGAGTTCCATGGCCTCCTGGACAAGACCCGCCTTGAGCATAAGGTCCACACGGCGGTCGATCCTGCTGTAGAGGACGCTCCTGTCCTCGTAGTTCAGGCCCAGTATCAGCGAGTCATAGGGACTTTCCTCCTGCCGGCTCTCTGCTTTAAGTTCACTGAACCGCCTTCCCGTTACATGACAGACCTCCAATGCACGTATAACACGGATGATATTGTTGGGATGTATGGACGCTGCGGCTGTGGGGTCTATGGCAGATAGCCTGTCATGGAGGGCTTGTGGACCTTCCTTTTCCACATAGCTCCGCAGCTCCTCACGGTAGGCCTCGTCACTGCCTCCCTCAGAAAACCTTACATTGTCAAGGAGAGTGTCCACGTAGAGGCCTGTTCCTCCCACGATAATAGGGAGCTTCCCCCTGCTGCGGACCTCCTCTATCTTCTCCTTGGCCAGCTTCACGTAGTCTGCCGCACTGAATGTGCCGCCCATATCCATGAATCCGATAAGGTGGTGAGGTATACCCTGCATCTCCTCCTCCGAAGGTTTTGCGGAGGCTATGTCCATTCCCTTGTATATCTGCATGGAATCGGCGGATATGACCTCTCCGTCAAGTAGCTTTGCAAGCTCTATCCCAAGACCGGTCTTTCCGGATGCGGTAGGTCCGACTACCGCAAGGACCTTAGGCTTGGCCGTCGTCTTTATCATCTTTTCTCTCCTCTTGTTCCTCACGGAGCTTTTTGAGCTGCCGGTGTGAGGCATATAATGCTATCCCCACACAGAGCAGCGTGCCGATGACCATTATGGCTGAGAACAGTATCACCATGGCAGTGGTGCTCTCCAGTATCCCGGAGCTATGCTCCAGAGCGGCGCTATACAGCCTCTCCCCGTTCATCATCCTCTTTTTCCTCCTCTTTTTCCTCATCCTCACCGGAAACCTCCATGGTTATCTTCACCGGTTCTGAGGAAAATGCCTTCTCAAACACTGTGGTTATGGTCTTTGCACATATGGATGCCGCAAGTACTCCGGGGATAAAGGCTATGGCAAAGACAAAAAACGCCCTCAGGTACCTGTTCCTGCTGCGGACGATATGGGGCTTCCACAGAAAAACTGCCATTACTGCCGCAAAAGCAACTGCAAAGCTGACCGCTCCGAATTTGGCCTTGTCACTGAGATGTATATTCATTATGTCCTCCTCCCCCCCGGACGGGTCTCAGGTCCGTCCGAACTGGTGCTCGATATTTGATCTTGTCATTGTGAACATCACCGGACGTCCGTGGGGACAGTGCCGGATGCGTTCGTCTGTGTATACCTGCTCTGCCAGCGCCTGGAGCTCCTCCATGCTGTTCTTGTCGTTGCCTCTTATAGCGGACTTGCAGGCTACGGTGTGAAGTATATCGTCAAGGGCATGGGACTGGGGATTCTGGCTGTAGAGCCGGAGATTATCGGCTATCTCACAGATTATCTCCTCCATGTCCAGCTCCATTATGAACGTTGGTACCGCTGTTGCCACGGCATAGGGCCTGTCGCTGAGGTCAAAGGTGAATCCCAGGTCTGCAAGAAGCTCTGTATTCGCCTCAAGTGCGCTGAATTCGTCTGATGTTAACAGCACCCTGACCCCGTTTATGAGCATCTGGCTGTACTGCCGGCAATTGCGGCTCTTCAGTTTCTCGAAGATTATCCTCTCGTGGGCAGCGTGTTTGTCTATCATCACCATGGTCTTTTCGCCTATCTCGGCTATGATGTATACCCCGAAGGCCTCGCCTATCACCTTTATCGGCGGCTTTTCAGTCCAAACGGAACCTCCCGGCTGCTGCGGCTGTTCAGGTCTTTCCTCCGGGAGTTTCTGCTGTGCGAAGGAGCTGCTGTTGATATAGGTGAATCCCTCAACAGGCTCCGGCTCCGTCTTGGGAGGCTCAGGGACAGGCTCCGGCACGGGAGCCTTCTCCGGTACGCTCTGCACTACAGGCTCCGCCGGTCTGTCAAAGGCTCTTGAAGGTGCAATATCCACTGTGGGGAGCTCCTCCTCAGGCTCCGGGGCAGGCCTTTCAGGTGCACAGGTCACAGGCTCCGACACTGATATTTCTGGTGCAGGAGCCTCATTTACAGGGGCAGGCTGCTCCTTTGCGCAGAGGACCTCCTCGGCCTTGGCTATCTCAGATACGGGAGTGAACATGAACTCCTGCTGTTTCAGCTCCTCCGGCTCAGGCTGAACGTCTCTCCAGTCAGGACGCTGCTTTAGCTGGAACTCATAGATGAGTCCATCCTTCATGAGTGCATTCTTTATCCCATAGTAAACTGCGTCTGATACCGACTTCTCGTCTGTGAACCTGACCTCAGCCTTTGTGGGATGGATGTTGACGTCCATTGCCGCAGGTGAGAGCTCCAGCATCATCACGCAGGCCGGGAACTTTCCGGTCATTATCATGTTGGTATAGGCATTCTCCAGAGCAGCAGAGCAGAGCTTGCTGCGGACATACCTTCCGTTGACGAAGAAATTCTGGAAGGAGCGGTTGTTCTTGGAGTAAAGGGGCTTTACTGTGAATCCGCTGACCTTTACGCCGTTGTACTCGTAGTCCACTGGGATCAGGTCCCTGGCGAAGTCTCTGCCGTAGACTGCATAGACTGCTGAAAACAACTCGCCGTCACCGCTGGAATTGAACTCCACCCTGTTGTCACGGATGAACTTGAAGGCTATGTCCGGGTGGGACATAGTTATCTTCTGGAGGATATTGCTCACAGCATTTGCCTCTGTTACGTCCTTTTTCATGAACTTCTGTCTTGCCGGGACGTTGTAGAACAGGTCACGTATCATTATGCTGGTGCCGTCGGGACAGCCGCTCTTCTCGTGGACTGTCTCCACGCTGCCCTCTATTCCGTAGATAGTGCCGTACATCTCGTCCTTCTGCTTGGTCATGACCTCTACCCTTGAAACTGCGGCAACAGATGCAAGAGCCTCACCTCTGAAACCGAGAGTCAGGATATTGTCAAGGTCCTCCTTGATGTTTATTTTGCTCGTGGCATGGCGCAGGAAGGCCTTTGGTACGTCCTCATATGACATTCCGCAGCCGTCGTCGGTAACTCTCATAAAGGTAGTACCGCCGTTTTTCAGCTCAACTGTTATGTGCTTTGCTCCTGAGTCTATGGAGTTCTCCACAAGCTCCTTTATGACCGAAGAGGGTCTTTCTATTACTTCTCCGGCAGCTATAAGCTCCGAGACCTCTTTGCTGAGTAGATTTATCGCTGGCATATGCCCTCCCTTGCTGATGTGCGTGATAGTAATCGAAAAATGGCAGGATAACGAATGGCGCTCCGTTTTTATATCCCAAGTATGGTGAACATCCCGTGTTCAGTGAATGCTGACTGTACCCAGGCATCAGCCTCCTTTACTGCCTCCGCAGCATTGAGCTTTGCGTTCTCCTTTATTTTCTCCCAGTCCTCAGGATAGACCTCTGTTGAATCGTAGGGGGAATAGTCCGGGAGAACGTGCCTGAGCAGATGTCTCAGTCCGCTGTCCTTGAAAATATCGTCGTATATATAGATAGAATCATCGTTCCAGAACCTGTCGTCCCACTGTCCGGGGAAGAACTCGTGGCAGTCAGTGCCGTGGAGCTCATCCTTTGTACAAAAATATCTCATCTGTCCTTGTCTCCCTTTTTCATTCTTCCATAAGTCCCAGCTCGTACTTCTTACGCAGTATCCGCCTTACGCTTTCATCTATGCGTTCCTCGGTTATCCTGCCGGACTCCACCGCATCGCAGACTGACCATACCGCCGAGGGAAGGTCTGCCGGCATGAGGATAAGGTCTATGCCTGCCTCAACGGACATAACTGCCGCTCCGCCGGAGCCGTAGACTCCACTTATGGTATTCATCTGCTGTGCATCGGTGACTGCCAGTCCCTCAAAGCCAAGCTCGTTCCTGAGAAGGCCTGTGACTGCGCTGTACGAAAGGTCTGCCGGGAGCTCGTCGCCTATGCCTGAGACTATCTGATGTCCCACCATCACGAAGTCCGCTCCTGCCTCGATGCCGCCCTTGAAAGGGATGAGCTCTGCGGCTCTCAGCTCGTCGAGAGTACGGTATATGTGGACATAGTTGTCATAGTGGGTATTTCCCCCTGCGGAGCCAAGTCCGGGGAAATGTTTCAGTGTGGCGCAGACCCCCTGGTCCTGTATCCCCATTACCACGTTGGACACCATGTCAGAGACGATATAGGGGTCAGAGCTGAATATCCTGCTTCCAAGCTCATTGGCAGGGTTTAAGTTGACATCCGCAACAGGTGCGAAGTCCACATTGAATCCCAGGGACGCAAGGTCTCTGCCAAGGGTAGTTCCCACTCCGTAGGCTGTCTCGCTGTCGTTGAGGGAACCGTAATATTCCATGTTGTAAAGGGCAGTAGTCCCCAACTTCTGTGCTGCACGGGCAACTGTTCCGCCCTCCTCATCAACGGCAGTGAAGAGCCCCAGGCCGTTTTTCTCCATTGAGTAGGTCTGGCAGTCCGCAAGGAGACCTGTAGTCTGGTCCCAGTAGGAGAGGTTCTGGGCAAAGAATATTATTCCTCCCACATTATATGTTGACAGTGCCTGTTCCATTGCCTGGTCAGCGTATGTCACGCAGCCGTATCCTGTGAGCTGCTCCGGGGTGACTATGAACATCTGGCACACCTTGTCCTGCAGGGACAGCTCCGAGAGCTTCTGCTCTACCGGGTCATCGGACTGCTCCTCCTCTTCGGGAGCCGTAGTCTCCTCTGTGACCTCCTCAGCCTCAGTTGTCTCTGGCTGTACTTCCCCGGAGTTCTCCTCCTGAGCCGGCTCGGACACTTCCTCCGAGGTCTGCTCTGTGGGCTCTGAGGTATCCTCGCTCTCCACGGAAGGTGATGTTACGGTGACTCCCTTCGCACCTGCACTTACGTCAGCGGTTGAGACCTTGCTGCCGCAGCCGGTAACAAGTGCCCCCAGGCACAGTGCCGCAAGTATATTCCCTTTCAATGATATGGACATATTATCCGCTCCTGATTCAGCTCATGACGCTGAGCATATCCTTCAGCAGTTCCCTGCACTCTGCGTCTGTGAGCTCGTTTATATTGGTCTTTTCCAGCATTTCCAGTGCTCTTTCACGGTTTACTGCTCCGAAACTTATCTGGCCGCTGGTCTCATCCTGTAAGGTCTGAGGAGCTGCCGCTCCTGCTGTGCTGTGAGCCTTTTCCATTTCTTCAAGCAGCTCCCTTGCCCTGCTGACTACCTTTGCAGGAAGTCCTGCCAGCTTTGCAACGTCAACTCCATAGCTCTCGTCAACTCCGCCTCGTACTATCTTCCTGAGGAATCTTATGGTGCCGCCGTGCTTGTTTACTGCTATGCTGTAATTCCGCACTCCTTCAAGCTCGTTTTCCAGTCCTATGAGCTCGTGGTAGTGGGTGGCGAAGAGTGTCTTGCAGCCCAGCTTGCGGGAATTGCAGATGAATTCCGCTACTGCCCTTGCTATGCTGACACCGTCAAAGGTTGATGTTCCACGGCCGACCTCGTCAAGGATGACAAGGCTGTCGGGAGTAGCGTTTTTCAGTATGTCCGACACCTCGCTCATCTCAACCATGAACGTGGACTGTCCGGCTGTCAGGTCGTCGGAGGCGCCTACTCTGGTGAATATCTTGTCCACTACGGATATCCTTGCGGAGTCCGCAGGTACAAAGCATCCCATCTGTGCCATGAGGACTATCAAGGCAGTCTGGCGCATATATGTGGACTTACCGGACATATTCGGGCCTGTGATTATGGACATACGGTTGTCCTTCTTGTCGATGTAGAGGTCATTAGGCACGAATATCTCGTCCTGGAGCATGAGCTCGACTACAGGGTGACGTCCGGCCTTTATGTCTATGGCTCCGTCAAGGGTGATGTCCGGCTTGACATAGAGGTTTCTCAGTGAGACCTCTGCAAAGGAACAGAGAACGTCCACTGCGGCAACTGCTGAGGCTGTAGTCTGTACCGACTCCAGCTTAGTGGCCAGGAAGTCCCGTACCTCAGCGAATATATCCGCCTCCAGGGAGAGTGCCTTGTCCTTTGCGCCAAGAATGGCATTCTCTGCGTTTTTCAGCTCCTCGGTGATGAAACGCTCTGCGTTGGCAAGAGTCTGCTTTCGTATCCAGCCCTCCGGGATAAGGTCGTAGTAGGACCTGGTTACCTCCAGGTAATAGCCAAATACCCGGTTGAAGCCTATTTTCAGGTTCTTGATGCCGGTAGCCTCTTTCTCACGCTGCTCTATCTCATCTATTATGCTCCGTCCGTTGTTCATTATGTGGCGGAGGCTGTCAAGCTCCTCGTTGAATCCGTCCTTGATAACTCCGCCGTCCTTTACGGAAATGGGAGGTTCGTCCATTATGGCATTCTCGACCAGCCGGACTATCTCGTCAAGGGTAGAGATTTCGCTGTTATACCGTGAAAGCAGCTTGGACTCGGAGAGTTTTTCCAGTTCCTCTTTAAGTGCCGGGAGCTGCATCGCTGTTGCGGAAAGTGATTTCAGGTCACGGGGATTCGCACTCTTGTACATGACCTTGGTCATGAGCCTTTCAAGGTCATAGACCCTATCCAGTCTTTCACCGATGTCCCCCAGGACCACGCTCTTCCGGGTCAGGGCCTCAACCGCGTCAAGTCTCTCGATTATCCTTGCAGGACTTTTGAGGGGCTGCTCTATCCAGTTTTTCAGCAGTCTGCGTCCCATTGACGTCCTTGTGGAGTCAAGCACCCACAGAAGGGAGCCTTTTTTCTCCTTGCTCCGGAGAGTCTCTGTGAGCTCCAGATTTCTCCTTGCATTCAGGTCAAGTCCCATATAGGCCTCGCCGTTCAGTATCTCTATTGAGGTAAAGCGTGAAACTGAGGTCTTCTGTGTATCTGCGATATAGTCGAAAAGTCCGCATACCGCTGCACAGTCCGGGCCGTCCTCGCTGATACCCAGTTCAGCCATTGACTTCGCCCCGAAAACTGCGGCAGTCTCTGTCCTCTTCAGTGAAGGTGAAAAGCAGTCTGAGTCTCTGAGAGTAACGGCACATTTAAGTCTCAGCTTGATGAAGTCCGCTGTATTTTTCAGAGAGAGAAAGCTCTCCGGGAAGATGACCTCGGCAGGCCTGCATCTGGAAAGTTCATTTATCACTCCAGCCTCCATGTCCTTTCCCTCAAAGGTACACAGTGCAGCCTCGCCGGTGGAAATGTCCGCAGAGGCTACTCCGCAGGCTCCTGCTGCTTCGTCGAAGAAAATGCTGCATATGTAGTTATTGCTGCCGTCGTCGAGCATACTGCTCTCGGTGAGAGTACCGGGAGTGACTACCCTGATAACGTCCCTGACTACTATGCCCTTGGTCTCCGCCGGGTCGGTGAGCTGCTCGCAGACTGCCACCTTGTAGCCAATGTCTATGAGCCGCTTGATGTACATATCCGCCGCATGATAGGGCACTCCGCACATAGGCGCACGTTCTTCAAGTCCGCAGTCCCTGCCTGTCAGGGTCAGCTCCAGCGCCTTTGACACAGTAACTGCGTCGTCGAAGAACATCTCGTAGAAGTCTCCCAGACGAAAGAACAGGATACAGTCCTTGTACTTGTCCTTGACTTCAAAATATTGCTGCATCATGGGAGAGATCTTACTTCTGTCGATTTCCATGTACGTGATACTCCTTTCATGGATAGAGGTTAGAGATTGAAAATAGTAGTTACTTTAGACACCGCACTCAAAAGCACCGCCCTTACACAGCCCCCGTAAGCGAAAGCAGAATAGGCCTTGCGTACAAAGTGAGCGAGTTTACGAGCGCCAACGTGGCCGGGTGCAGCGTCACGCTGCCTTAGTGACAGCCGCCGCAGGTGGAACAGCTTCCGGTGCAGCCTGTGGAGGGCTGGCAGGTATCCGGGTCCTCGCCGTTCGCACACATGGTTATTATCTGGTTCATGCTTGTTACAAGGTCCTCAAGTGCCTTCTGGGCACCCTGGAATACTATCATGTTCTTGTTGCTCATTACCTTCTGATATGTGGACTTGATGTCCTCGTCAAGCTGCTTGATAAGGTCAGTGTCCTTGTCCTCTGCGCTCATTGCCTTGGTCAGCTCATTACGGAGCTCGCTGAAACGCTCAACATCATCGTTGAGCTCCTTGTCCTCGTCGTTTACCTGCTTTGCAAGATTGTATGCAATGTATCTGTCATCGTTTTGGAGTGCCCTTCCGAGCTCTCTTGTCATTTCGATTATATCCATTTTTTCTTTCTCCTTATCAGTAAATATTATCCTCAGTGATGTTCAAATAAGGCAGTTCTACGGGCTTTGCGCCTGCCATAAAGTCACTGTGCCACTTCTCATACTCAGTTACATCCATTGGGTCAACGTTGGAATCTGAGTAGTCCGCATTGATATAGTACACTATGCCGGTGCCGCTGGTGTCTGCCTCAGCCGGGAAACCGTCCGGATATACTTCCTTGTCCCATGCGTCGATGTACTTATAGAACTTGTACTCAGCATCTTCACTGTCATAGGTGTAGATAGTGTAGGGCCAGAAACGTCCTGCAAGGCCCTGATTGTGCATGACTCCGGCCTCGATGACTCCGTTGTCGTAATAGGTCAGATCCGGGCTTGATATCAGCTTCACCAGAACGTCGCCCTCGGATGTCTCGCCGTAGATGACTGTTACCATTTCAGCCGTGAATGTGGATGTCACATTTATTATTAGCTCGTCCCTGCCGTCCTTGTCAACGTCATATACTGCAAAGGTGTTGTCTGACATATACTCCGAACCGGTTATCTCAATACCTGTATGCTCAAGTATGCAGGAATTGTAGAACTTTTCAAGTATATTCCGGTAGTTCTCGGAAAGAGGTGATGGGTCCGGTACAGTCTCGCTGTACATTGTGGGAGCCTTGTACTGACCCTTGGCAAGAGCCTCGATGTTCTCCATGGTCAGCTCATTGTCAGTGCCAAGTACACAGAAGTCATACTCACTATGTGAGCCTGTTGCTTCGATATACTTCTCCATTGTTACCTTCTGACCGTTTATGATATACTCCGGCTCTTCTCCGCTTTCCGGGTCTATGGCTCCGGAGTCGTCGCTGTAGCTGAGAGTCGATATGAAGTCATCGCCGTTGAGGGTCATGAAGGTACCGCTGAGATAGCCCATTCCCATGTTGGAGCTGAGCAGCTCATTGGTATCCGGATAGTAGCTCACATTTCCGTAGCTGCCGAAATATCCGAGATGTCTCAGGCCACCGTTATAGGTGAGTATGTCAACTCCGGAGACATGGTACATTCCCTCAGAGCGGAAAAGCTCCGGCACTCCGTCACCGTTTATGTCAAGGACAGAGAACCCTGCGCCGTCCTCTTCGTTCACAGTCTGAAGAACATCTGTGAGGTATGCGCTGTAGGCGCTCTTCCAGTCCATTTCTTCTCCCAGGACCGCTGCTATGAGCTCATCAGTAATTCTGAAATCTCCTCCGAGATTCGTGTACAGGCCGCTTTCATACTGTCTGATAGCCGCATTAAACTCATCCTCTGTGACCTCTTTTCCGTCACAGAGCAGCTTGTCATCGTCTGAATCACTGAATATACGCTCAAATCTGCTCTCAAGGACAAGCTCGTTATTCTTCATACAGCAGAACTCTGTCCAGGCACAGCGCTTCTCCTGGTCATAGCCGTCAACTCTGATAACACCCATTTCTGCTATGAGCATAGGATTCTCTGTGGTGTACTCTGCTATTTTCACTGTCTCTCCGCTGGAAACAGTGTATATCCTTGTAAAGGCACTGTCGCCGGTGCCGCCGGAAATGCTGAGCTCCGGCACGCCGTCGCTGTCTATATCATATATTCCGAACAACCCATACTCTCCGGCCTCGCTGCGTGACTCCTCTATTATCTCACGATAAGCTGCCTGCCAGGTGACCTCCTGCTCTTCCGGCTCTGTAGTGACCTCGGCTGTTGTGGGAGCTGTAGTCTCTGTGACCAGCTCGGAGGAGCTGCTCTTCTTGTCGGCAGTCCCCTCAATATCTCCGCATCCGCAGAGAAGTGCTGTAAAGCAGAGTATAGCGATAGATCTTTTCATGTTGCCCTCCTATCGTGTTAGTTCTGGCTCGTAAGTGCCTTTATATTGTCCTCTGAGAGCTTGCTGCTGCTGTAGGTCATGACCTCCTCGTTGTTTATATAGCTGAGCAGCCACTCGTCATAGGCAGTCTTGTCAATAGGCTGAGGCGATTCGCTGCTGCCGGAAGGAGCTATATAGTACACCTTGCCGGAATCACTGGTGTCGGCCTCCTCAGGGTATGTGTATACAGGCTCTGTGCCGTTTTCCGCAGCCTCCTGCGCCAGACGCTCCACCTCTGCACGGTCAAGTGCCGTTACGTATGCGATGTTGTCGTATGTATCTGTTGACGGGTCGTATCTGTAAAGTGTATATGGCATGAAACCGCCGCCTGGAAGCTCTGAGTCCGCAGACTCAACAGTTATAACTCCGTTGCTGTAGAATGTGAGAGCTGAATAGGAAGAGAGCTCTTCTATGAGCTCGCCCTCGTCCCCTACTCCGTATATCTTTGCATAACGGTCCTCAGCAGAGGTATTGCTGCGGATGAATACAAGCTCGTCCCTGCCGTCAAGGTCAACGTCTGCGATGAAGAATTCGTTGTCATGTACATCCTCACCCCTGTCCGTATTTGCAGCAGATGCACCTCCCGGCACTGTGCCGTCCTTTACGATGTCTCCCAGGACTCCGCTGAATGCCTTTATCTCAGCAGGTATCTCAGGTACTGTAGTCGGCTCTGTAGTGGGAGCTGTTGTTGTTCTCGCAGGAGGTGTCACAGGTGTAGGCACGCTCTCGGCAGGCTTTGAGCTTCCGCCGGGCTTTACCGGTCTTGGTATGGAGGTAACTGTAGGAGCTCCCCCTGTACGTTCTCCGGCCACATATGGCTTGAAGGTAGTAGGCTCCTTGGCCTCATCCCCACGGGCAGTGTCCGGAGGGATGTAGTTCTCGGAATATCCTCTTGCTCCGGAGGTCTCCTCTGAGCTCTGGGAAGTGTCCTCAGCCATTCTGACCGTTCCGCCCTTTACCACCGGCAGGGGTTCGGACTTGCTGCTGCTTGCCTGGTCCACCTTTCCGCAGCCGGCAAGTACCGCTGCGATGCACAGAATAGGTAATATTTTTTTCATTCTATCCACTCCTCTATCTATTTCGATATGTATATCGTATCTATATAAGCTCCCGTACCGTCAAGCCTGACTATCCGGGAATAGAATGCTCCGCTGCATATATCCACGTATATCTGATCTCCGCTGACCTGTATACCGCCGATATAATATCCGGGACCTCCGCAGAACTCTCCGGCGGAAAATATCCGCTCTCTGCCGTCTGTACCTTCACGGTATACATAATCATCGTCATAGCTGTATTCCTTTTCCGTCTGAGCGATCTCATCAGCAGTTTCATAAGCTCCGGTGCTCAGGTCATATATACTGACACCGCTGCTGTTTTTTCTGTCACAATAGAGCTTTCCGCCGTATACCTGAAAGCTGTAGGGCATACCGCAGTTGAGCACTGCCTTCTCCGAAGTCTCCCCGGTGTATGACATCAGCATCAGAGCGGTCTCTCCGTTTTCCGGTTCAAGGAAGTAAACTCCCTCCGGGGTGAAGTACGGCAAATAATTGCCGATATTTCCGCTGACATCCGTGACTTTGCTGCCGTCGGTGCAGCATATATAGTTTCCATAGTCTCCGCTGTCATTGCTGAAACGTGTGCCCCATATCCTTTCACCGTCCGAGAATCGCCAATAGCAGTCCTCACCGCCCTCCAAAGGGACAAAGCCGTCGCCGGACCTGCGGCTGAGTACGAAGTTGGAGCTGTCCCGGCCGCCCTGCTCGGTATAGCAGTAGAGGTCGTCACCGAGAAAGAACACGATTTTCTGCTCGTTCATCTCCCGTATCTCCGCCGGAGGTCCCTCGGCTATGGCCGGGGTTTTCTCCTCTGTGACCGGCTCAGTAACAGGCTCCGCTGATGCCGGAGCTGTGGTCTCAGCCGAATGTGGAGTGCCTTCCGAAGATGAAGAGCTCCCCTGAGATGAACAGCCTGTCATCACAGCCGCAAGAACTGCCGCTGTAAGAATGCCTCTTCTCATGGACTGCTCACCAGCCGTCCCGATACAGCCCAGTTCATGGCATCGGTTATCTCGACATCCACGAACTGTCCGATGAGGGAGGGGTCCCCCTCAAATTCAACTATAATGAACTCATTGCTCTTGCCGGTAAGGTATCCCGGCTTTTTCTTTGCTTTATCGTCAACAAGGACCCTTAAAGTCCTGCCGATGAATCGCTTGTAGTGCTCGGAGGATATTTCCCTCTGAGTTTCAAGCAGTGTCCTCATACGCTGTCCCTTCACCTCGTCTGACACCGGGTCCGGCATGACGGCCGCCTTGGTGCCGGAGCGCTTTGAATAGATGAAGGAATAGATGTTGTCGTACCTCACACGCTTTATTATGTCCAGAGTCGCCTGGAAATCCTCATCAGATTCATCGGGGAATCCCACGATAAGGTCAGTGGTAAGAGAGAAATCCGGGTCTCTGGAGTAGATGTAGTCTATGGTCTCCAGATATTTCTCAGCGGTGTAGTTCCTGTTCATCCTTCTGAGCACATCGCTGCTGCCGCTCTGCACTGGAAGATGCAGATGCTTTGCCACCTTTTCACATTCAAAAATAGTGTCGATCAGCTCCCTTGATGCGTCCTTCGGGTGAGAGGACATGAAACGGATGATGAAGTCCCCCTCGATGCTGTTGAGCTCACGAAGGAGCTGTGGAAAGCTCATGGGAGTTTCAAGGTCCTTTCCGTAGGAATTGACGTTCTGGCCCAGGAGCATTATTTCCTTGTAGCCGGCCTGTACAAGTCCCTTCACCTCTGAGATTATGTCCATAGGAGCCCTGCTGCGCTCACGTCCTCTGACATATGGGACTATGCAGTAGGTACAGAAGTTGTTGCAGCCGAACATTATAGGCACAGAGGCCTTGAAGCTGCTCTCACGTACCTGCTCTGCAGTGGCCGAAAAGTCGTCGTATTCTGTTATATCCGCCGAAAATGCCGCTCCCCTGAGCTTGTTCAGAAGCAGTGCCGGCAGTGCACTTATCGCAGAAGTTCCCAGGACGATGTCCACCTGTGGGTAGGACCGCTTTATCTTTCCGGCAATGTGTGACTGTGCGGTCATGCAGCCGGCAATGCCTATTATAAGCGAAGGTCTGAGCTCCTTCAGCTTTTTCATGCTGCCAACTATGCCAAAGACCCTGTCCTCTGCGGACTCCCTGACAGCGCAGGTGTTGAGCATGATAAGGTCGGCTTCGTTCTCGTCTGAGGTAAAGGTATATCCCATTTTTTTCAGAAGTCCCTTTATCTTTTCGCCGTCGGAAACGTTGAGCTGACATCCGAAGCTCCTTACATAGGCCTTCCGGACGCCGCTGCCGAGCATACGGTTTATCTCGCTGATAACAGCAGTATTATCGTTCAGAGCACATCCCTCACATTCACTAAAAATCCGGTAATATATAATTATAACATGATATGATGAATTTTTCAAGTCTTTGAGTCGTATGATAAACAATAAAAAATGCCGCACATTAAGTGCGGCATATGTATTATCTGTACATATTATTGTAGTTATTCATCATTGCGTTATTCTGTATCATATTGCGCTGCATCATGAGCTCACGCTTTTTCTGTCTCCTTATAGAACTGTCCATGCACATGAGGATAACAGAAGTTATCAGCAGCGCCACCGCAAGGTACAAGCCATACTGAGCCCGGACGTGTATTCCTCTGTAATAAATGGAGTCCTGGAGCTCCTCCTCAACTGCCCGGCATCCGGCCGCAAAGGTCAGCAGCACAAGCGACGAGAGTATGGAAAAAATACTTGTTCCCACAGGAAGTATAAGCGCTATGACTGCAAGTATGGCAGCCACCCAAAGTATGGCTGCTATCGTAGTCATGACTTCATAGGCCGTATTATCTCTTCTGTCAATGTACCGTGAATCCACGTCGTCGGGAGCATCGAACATCAGGTAAGTGCCTGTATAGGACTTTCCGTGGTCAGATATGATACGGATGCTGGTCCTTACAAAGGGCATCATAAAGCAGAAAAGTGCAAAAAGTACAGCAACTTTTCCCATCCAGTAAGCCGGAGTTTTTCCCACCTTTACCGGAGGCAGATAGGGCATCTGAGGCCCCATTGACGGCGGCGGATAGGCTGCCTGCTGAAAGGGCTGAGGAGCAGCAGGCTCCTGCCTTACAGGCTGTATCGGTGTTGATGAATCAAGCGAATTTCCGCACTCAGAACAGAATTTTGTACCATCGGCAAGCTCCTTGCCGCAGAATTTACAGAACATAGACCATTCCCCCTAAAGCTATCCGGATGCCGGACAAATTTCCGGCCGTTTCTATCCGGCATC
>ODAI010321678.1_pt1 | contig 20357 bp, 18 predicted proteins | sample 1539321 | NCBI WGS metagenome assembly ODAI01 (sample SAMN02144231, study PRJEB22623) | gut metagenome | biome: sheep rumen | host: Ovis aries | place: New Zealand
GATAGATTTGTTTAAAAGCGCCCACCTGGGAGCCTTATTAAGGTTACCTTTTTTTACCATCGATAGAAAAAGAATTTTTTTGCTAATTCAGGGTTGACTTTTCATAGTTGGTCTCACTTATGCATCTATTCATATCCTCAGCGTATATATCAAATTTATTATCAAAAATAAACGGCGAATGAGTTACAGCTACTAATTGCTTACACATTCCCGAGTCGAATATATCAGTCAGAAAATGAGCCTGCCATTTTATAGACAATGATAATTCCGGTTCATCAAATAATATGACGAATTGCTTATTTTCCTCTAAGTATAACTTCGAGAAAACAGACAAAACTTGCTTTTCGCCAGATGACAAACTAGACAATTCAACCGCTTTCTCAGTATTAGTCTTTAAGATTTCCAGTTTTAATTGACTCTCATCATATACAAATTGTTTTCCGTCCAAAAATCCGTTACATACATCACGAAATCTCTTAATCTTTTCATCATAAATTTTCTGTTTTTCATAACTTAAAATCAATTGGTGAATTAAGTTTAACAAATATTTATTCTTTGGTTCATATATTCTTTTATTATTTATAAGTTCTTTAATTTTAATCTTATCCTCTTCTGATATCTGGTTCCCTATTCGATCAAGTGATATATTTAGTTTCTCATTATCTATCTCCAATCTTTGCGAACTGATATCGCCATCCAATTTATCACCATCTAAATATTGTTTGAGTAGCAAACCAGTCATTTGGGTAAATCCATCAACCGCATTCATACTGATTGTTTTCAAAATGTTTTCTATTGCTTTTTCAACGTCATGCATCCCAAACTGAATCAACATATTATTATGCGAAAACTCCTCTGATTTTCCACCTAATTTAACGAGATCTTCCTCAATTCGTCTGTATGTCGGGAAATACAAAATTTCAACATCACTATACGCTTTTCTTAATTCTTGTAAGCATTGATAAGTTTTATTCTTTTTCTTCCCTTCTAAGTTGCCATCATTAAAGATAAAATCCTTTCTATCTAATGCACGTATGAGCATTTTTGTCTCTTCTAAAGAAAGATTTCTTCTTCTTGCCACCCTGAGGATTTCATCGACACTAGAATATGTCAAACTCTGCATCTCCGAAGGACTTAGTTTGAATAGAAAATCCGGTTCACAAAATGTAAAATCAAGTCCCCTTGCTGTCTTTATCTTATTAACCAAATCAGACCTTTCTATTACATATTTTTTTGAGTCGCCCTCAAATACTATCTCAATTTTCTTAAACTTTACTTCTAATAATTTGTTTATATGACCACTTAACACACAGTACAAACAATTAAGTATTGTAGTTTTGCCCAATCCATTCTCTCCAACATAAATTTTGACCTCATCTTTTAAGTCCATAATTACATTATATTCATCGAATAAATTGAAGATTGAAAATTTTTCTATTTTCTTCATGTAAGAGCCCCTCCAACTTTTATATTTACAATTTCAAATATTCTTGTAGCAAACAAATACCTGAATCGAAACACATATACTACATTCACCATAAAACTTCTAGTACAAAATTATATTACTAATTTGGAAATTCGATTCTTCACTACCAGAATATGCTGTAAATCCTCCATTTATAACTACTGTTACCAATCCATCTATTCCGCTTAAATCAATTGCATAGTGATGTAACTGTCCATCTAGTTCATTATAGTTAACCTCTTTCAATAAAACACACTCACCTGTACTACTATAAACTAATATTGCAAGTTTTCCATGATCTTTAATCTTTTGGCCATCAAAGCACAAATAATTATACCCCTCATCTAAATTCACTTTGAATCTTATTCCTATATACTCCACATCTCTAATATATTCAGTTAATTCTTCTGTAGTTCTAGCCAATGTACCTTTGCAGTCGACACCAATTTTACTTTCAGATTCATACAGATAATCAGCTCTACTAATTTGTACATCACATCTATCATCATTTAAGACATCAACCGGTGTGACTCCAGTTAATTCACGATTTAGCAACGCTGCAGCATAATAATCATTCTCATAATCATCTTGATAGATTATACTCTGATAATCATAGAATGTATATAATTCGTATTCTTTCTGTAACACCTCTCTATAGTTTTCATCTGTTAACTGATACTTTCCATCGTGCATCCATTTTAGAATCAAACTATTAATCCAAGACGCGTGATGTGCCTCATCTTTATAGTTATTTAAATCAGACGTTATATCTATTCTACTATTAAATGAGAATAAATGAATATTCTTACATTGAAGAATCATTTCTGTTATGTATGCCTCAGCTTCCAAGTACTTTAGCATGTTGCCTTCATTTTTCCATCTATTCCACACTACTACACTATAAGGTGAATAATAATAATAGAAATCAACATCAGGATATAGTTTTGCTATATCTATAACATTATTTTCTATATTCTGTCTTATTCTTTCTTTTTCATCATCAGATAATCCCTCTTGTACTGTTTCCATAACACTTATTCCATCAGGCAATACATCCCTTACTCCAAATGGACGTAGGTTCTGCCAGCTAGAATAATCATCAAAAGATGTCATTCCAGGTTGAAAGTCTTCAATTTGACTATCCGCCACCATTTGATAGACTCTACCAAATACGATGTCTCGATTAAACAAGTATTCTATGTCATTGATTGGATTATTATCGTATAAATATACCGGATACTGTCCAAGATCTGTACGCATGTCATTCCAATACGATAGAAATTTACTCATATCAAGGCAACGAATAACTAACCTAACATTATTATTTGAATTAAGCGCTATTTCTAAATTATCGTCTATTTCTTTGTATGTTCCGCCAGAAAAAGGCACCTTTATCGAACTGCAATCAAACAGTCTATCTAATTCTGATGTTTTAAAGTTTTCTGTCATAGAAGATCCAGTAATAATTGCATTATAATCAAAATGCTTGCTTATGCCATCATTCTGACTTCTTTGATTGTATAATGGATAATAGTATTCATCTATCATGGGCTTATGATAATGAAAAAAAGGATCTACTTTATAGACCTCAATTCCTATTATACTTAACCCAGTAACAACAAGGATTAACCAAGTTACCAACCACAACTTTGCCTTCATAATTTCTCCTAAAACCCAAAATATACAAAAGTAGACTCTGTTCCTAAACACAGGATTCCCCACATGAAAGCCAACGCTGCCAAGAACATAGAAATAATACTCAACTTCTTCATTCTCTTAAAGTTATTTTCAGGCAATAGGCAAATAATACTAGAAATCAATATAAAAAATAGCATATTAAAGCCTCGTATATTTCCCGCTATAAGATTTAACCTAAAAGTATTATAAATAAATTGATTTTCTATCAAATCAAATGACCTCATCACCCCATCACTTATAGACATGTCCTGCATGGTTACAATTTTAAGTAAAATTCCCCACCACTGTCCCACTGATTGAGCACTGAATAATAACCATAACAATCCAACAAAAAACATAGTAACCATCCATCTTAATGGTACAAAAATCTTGTCTTCAATTTTATCAAATAATCTATCAGCACAACTAAGCACTCCATGTATTAATCCCCATAGAATAAATGTCCAATTAGCTCCATGCCACAAACCGCTTATAAAAAAAACAAGTAATGTATTCATACAGGTGCGTAGAATGCCTTTATGAGAACCACCTAACGGAATATAAATATACTTTGTAAGAAATTGCGTCAATGATATGTGCCATCTCTTCCAAAAATCTCTAATAGAAATGGCCTTATATGGTGAATCAAAGTTTATAGGCAGAGCAATGTTAAACATTGAAGAAATTCCAACTGCCATATCACTATATCCACTAAAATCGAAATATATTTCAAAGCTATAAAACAGAATGAGCAATATGCAATCCATAGAAGTTGCTATATCTATGTTTTCATAAACCCATGATACACCTTTAGCAAATGTATCTGCCAATAAAACCTTCTTAAGCAGACCAAAGCTAAAAATCTTGATTCCGTACGTAATATTCTGTAAGTCCACGATTTTCTTATTGTGATTTATTTGATTTATGAAATCAATAGGGTCAACTATCGGGCCCATTACAAGTTTGGGGAAATATAGTATATACGTTAGATAGTCTATTATATTGTTGTTTAACTCGCCTCTCTCTATAGCAACAATATACGCCATTTGCTGGAATGTATAAAAAGAAATGCCTAATGGTAATATAATCTCTTTAAGTTTAATATCGTTTCCCCAAAAAATATTTATATTATCTATAAAAAAATTCAAATACTTAAAATATACTAACAATCCCACATTTACCATAATAGGTAAGACTACAATTATTCTTTTTATTTTTTGATTTACTTTACTTATTATCTGAGCGAATAAGAAATTAATACATATGCTTATTCCTAAGCAAACAATCATATGAGGCCGACCCCAAGAAAAAAATATAATACTGGCAAGTATTAAAACCAACTTTCCGAGTATGGGCCTAACTCTATTAGAAAGAAAATATATTACCAATGTAATTGGAAGGAAACAAAAAATGAATATGTAACTATTGAATTGCACCGTTTCTCCTAATCTATCTTTAGATTCTTTTGAATCCTAAAAGAAAGTATTCTTCTATTAACTATCCATCACTATAAATATCAAAGTAGTTTTTTTAAACCCGGAATGTGTTTAATTATAAGGGTAATTGTTCCTCCTATTAACATACTTATTATTATCCATATGAAAGAAACGAGCATTGTAGGCATAATAGAATCAAAGTATTTTTCATAATAGGGATATATCGTTATTTTCAAACATGGATCAATTAGGTATATTCCCATAGTTAAAGGGCCAATAAAACAGACTACTTTAGAAAGCCAATTGTTTTCTATGGCTTTATGATTTATGCAGATATACTTCGCTAATAAATAAATGTATATAGCTATGACATAATCAAACATCTGAACATACCCCTGAGAGTACTTGCCAAATGTTTTGGCATCAATATACGTACATATATTCTCTAAAAGAATACATATTAAGGATCCCACTCCCCCTACAATTAAATGCGCTTTATTGATTCTCTTAATATCAATAACATGTTCCAAATAATATCCTACTATTGGGAAGAAAAAACAATTAACAAAAGCAAATGGCACCTGCAATTTTGTCGAAAGAATAATAGGATTACCTCCTTTATTCTCAATCACAACATTTACAAGTGCCATTAAAGATACATTGACACAATGCAGAATTATTAACCACCATACCTCATGGTGACTTAGTTTTTTTGCTATTCGTTGCATAAACGGCAGAACTAACAATACTCCTAAATAGGAATACATAAACCAATAAGCATAAGCGCCACTAACACTATTTGTTATTAGCATTCGAACATAATTCCCAATAGAAAAATCAAAGTCACTTCCCTTATGTAACGCTACAATATAATTAAGTGTGAACATGATAAACTGGAAAATAACTATATCAATGAAAATACGTAATGCCCTTTTTTTCAATACCGAGCCAATGTCCTCGACCTTTTCAAATAACAAAGCTCCGCTAATCATAAAAAAAAGCGGAACGTTTATTCGAGTAAACATTGTGATACTCATGTATAAGAACTGTTTCCAACCATGAGAAATCTGATATAATGTATATCCAGACAAATGATTAAATATTACCAGTGCACAAGCAAGACACCTTATATACTCAATATAAATCTTTTTCTGTCGAAACATATTAATATCTCTATCCTATTTTTTTATTCTTCGATTAATTAGCTCGCAAATACTTTTCTTGTTCTCTGGCTTCTCGATAAATAAATGTTTGCCTTCCAATTCAACAAAATCAATACAGTTAGTATATTCCTTCCACTTTTTAACTTCATATTTATCTATCAATGCATCATCTTTCCCATAAAGAACAATTGAATTCACATTTATATTGTTTTTTTTGTTCAGTTTAAAATCACGGCATACTAACAAGTCATTTTTTATTAGAGGCAGAAATATTCTATCAAATTGCCTATTAATCGAATCTAAATGTTCAGAATAATCGTAATCAACCAATTTAGTTATGTCTTCATCAGTTTTTATTTTTTTAATGTGTTCCTCTGGGAAGTCTCCCGGGTTGTGACTTGCTGACAAAAAAAGTGTGTCCACTATTCTATTATGTTCAATAATATAATCTGAGATATACCAACTAATAATTGCCCCCATACTATGTCCAAAAAGCATTATTTTATTGTTTGTATCGGTTTCACTCATTATCTTATCTATTATATAGTCTATCAGTCCATCAAACGAAGAAATCAATGGTTCTCGCATTAGAGTCCAATGACCAGGATAGTCTATATTTACCACTCTACAATAAATAGAATCTTCCCACCCGGCAAATGATCTAGAACTTCCTCCCGCGTGCGGCAATGTGAATAAGACATATTCATTCTTTTTATCATTTATACTATCTATCACAAAAAACCTCTTTATTAATCAGTTAATGTAAATCCTAGGTACTCTTTTACTAATTGAGCATATCACTTCATACCCTATAGTTTCTATCATTTGCCCCATATCATCTGCAGTAAAAGCATCATTAATCAATTCTACTTCATCTCCCATATTCACATCAGGTATCGACGTTACATCAACCATAAATTGATCCATACATACCTTACCAATAATTGGAGCTTTATATCCTTTTATAATAACAAATCCTTTATTAGAAAGATTTCTATTATAACCGTCTGCATATCCTGTTGGTATTGTAGCCACTATTGTTTCACGTTTAGCTATAAATGATCTTCCATACCCAACGGTATCACCGGCTTTAATCTTTTTTATCATGGATACAACACTTTTCCATGTAATACATTGCTTTATACCCTTTGGTAATTCCATTTCCATACTAGGTTTAAGTCCATAAAGAATAATACCTAGCCTTACATAATCATTAAACATTTCAATCCGTTTTAAGCCACCAGCTGAATTTAGACAATGAATATATGGTAAATTTAAATCTCCTACACTTTCTGTAACATTCTTAAATCTTGTAATCTGTTTTTCAGTAAACAATACACTTTCTTGGTCACTATTATCGGCTACACATAAATGTGTAAACAATCCTGTAAGGCGAACCTTCTTATAGTATTCGCGTATTACCCGTTCACATTCATCTACCTTTAATGCACAGATTCCTATTCTATTCATGCCCGTATCAATTGCAAATTGACATAAAACCTGATCAGATGCTTTTGATAGCGCGTTTGCATATTCCTCCGACAAGAGCGCTTGAGTTATATTATACTTCAAAAGTCTTTCAACCTGGTCTATAGGTGTATATCCAAGGATTATAATTTGTCCCTTACATCCATTGTCTCTTAATCTAACTGCTTCGTCTATATTTGAAACAGCCCAATCATCTATACCATGTTGCTGCAGTCTTTTCATTACCTCAATATCTCCGTGTCCGTAAGCATCAGCCTTTACAACTGCAATAATATTCTTCGCGCAAGAATACTTCCTATAGATATTTAAATTTTGAATCAACTGTTCCATATTAATTTCAACCCAGGAACGCCTAAGAAATTGATCCACGTTTTGTCTCCTTCCTATGGGGTTAAATACAGTACTCTTTTTCTAACGCTTTTCTATCAATTTTACCGTTGATATTAAACAACATATTCTCTCTTTTATAGTATTCAGCGGGAACCATATATTCTTGTAGCTTCGTTTCTAAATTACTTCTTACGTCCTCAGGCTCCACTTCCCCCTTATAAATTAGTATTAATAAATCTCGTTTAGCATCAAATACGCAGCACCCATATTCAATCCCAGGAATAGACGTTGCTGCCGCATCGATTTCTCCTAACTCTATCCTATATCCACGATGCTTAATCTGAAAATCTTTTCTGCTAACATACACTAATTCATTATTTTCATTTAATCTAACGAGATCTCCCGTTTTATACACAATCTCTGTATACTTATTATTGAGAGGATTTTGAACAAAGACTTCATCAGTTTTTTCCCGGTTATTATAATATCCATTACTTAGACATGATCCCCTAACATATAATTCACCGATGATATTCTTTTCAGTAATTTGTCTTCCTTGTTCATCAATCAAGAAAACCTGCGAATTTTCACAGGCTTTCCCCATAGGCAATACCTCATCATCATTAAAGTGACGCGTAATAGTATAATAAGTACATGCATCCGTACACTCTGTTGGACCATATAAATTTGCAAAAGTTGCCTTTGGATAATGCTTGATCCAATAGTTCAATTGTTTTACAGGCATAACCTCTCCGCAAAACAATACATTACTTATCTCAGCCATTTCAACATTAGCCAGAATATCAAGATTCGCGAATAAAGTTAACATTGAAGGAATCCAAACAATTGTATTAACGTGATTTTCAAGAATAGTTTTCCATACTCTAACTGGTTGAACAAACATCCTATTAGGAATAAGCACCGTTTTTGCTCCAACTTTAAGAGGTACATATACATCCTGAATTGACAAGTCAAAGTATAATTGTGCCTGATTTCCAAATATAGTTGCTGTATCAAAATTATAAGTTTTTGTTATCCAATCAGTATAGTCTACTACCGCTCTATGACTAATGATTACGCCTTTGGGAATGCCTGTTGAACCAGACGTAAATAATACATAAAGCACATCTGTATCAATAACTGTACTTGCAACTGATAGCGCATCTTCATATTTGAACTCTTTATTCGAAAGCAACTCTTCTATGCTAACTACAGGCTTATTTCCGCAAAAAGTCGTTGCCTCTATAATATGCTCTTTATCCGTAATTACGAGTGCTGGATCAAGCGTTTCAATAATCTTTTCAATTCTACTTTGCGGCATTTTTGTATCTATTGGAGAATAAAAGTTACCACTGTAAGCAACTCCAATAAAAGCAACTATCGCCTCAACACTTTTTTCAAGATAGATCAGTATAGGTTTATGCGTAATCCCCCTATTTGACAACTCAATACATAATTTACATGCATCTTCCCTCAGCTCACGGAAAGAAATACTTCGCGATTTATCGACAAAAGCCTCTTTTTCCGGATAATCCCGAGCTGTTTTTTCAAGATAATCTATAACTGTCTTTGCCATAAACGATTATCCCTCCATAGCCTTTTTCACAACATTGAATAAATCTTCAACTAATACTGCCTCTGCTACAGCAAACGGTTGAATTGTAATTTTGTATTTTTCTTCCGCCATAGCTATAAAAGCCATCATGCTGAATGAATCCCAACGTTCTATGTCCATTAGATCCGTCTCCATTTCAATATCTTCTTCTGTCTCTAACATTGATTTAATACTTTCTAAAAATTCTTTTGCATTCATATTGAATTCCTCTCTACAATCTTTGTTCTTTAATACTTGGGGGGCCAAGATAAATATATACTACAATGGTCTATTCAGGATTTCGTATTTTTAGAATCTCCACAAGACATTCTCTTGAACAGCTGTTGCTGGTGATCCCGAAACCAATGTATGAGCCGGCACTGATTTTGTCACAGTTGAATTCACTCCCACTATAGCTCCTCTTCCCAATTTGACTCCTGGCATTATTGTACACGACTCACATAGCCAAGCTTTTTCACCAATTATTACCGGTCTAGTAGGTCTATACCCTGCAGTATTCATATAATGATTACCATTTGTATCTCTTATAAGGACATCACGACCTATTCCTACATCTGAACCTATTTCAATTTTTTCACCACATATTATAGTTAATCCTTCATTGGCGTCGCTTTTGCGTATTTTTTTGCCATGAATTATTAATTCAGCATTATTAAATACTTCTATATCACAATCATGCTCAACTTCAAAATTTCCTAATACCCGCAGTACAGCATTATCACCCAAAAAGAGTCTAGATTCTAACTTACTATTAGGAAAATGACCTTTTGCTCCTAACGTTAGAATCCCTTTGAATTCTAAATGTGCCTTTCTGCTAATATTTATATTGCTATGACTGCCACAAATAATACCTTTATGATGAATAAGATTTCTTATCCCGCTATACCTTACAGTCTGATATAGTGACTTTGGATGCATCCTTGTAACAGTTACTATCCTTTTACAAAAGCTTAAATGCTCCTTTATTTTTTTCTTGATCGATTTATTATCAAGATTCCCATATTTAAGTACTGCTTGATCAAATGACAGCGAATCCAAACTAGCAAAAAACGCGTCCCTATCAGGGCTCAATACCGACAACGGTTTTGTCAATGCTGGATTTCCTGATATCGCCCAATCTAACGGAACCTCTTTCCATTTAATTCTTTTCTTAACTTTTTCAAAATAATCAGCCCCCCTTTGTGAGTTAATTAAGACAAGTGAAGTACCCATATTCGAATTATAAGAAGCATCTCTTTTTTCTATTCCCCAAAAATCACCGATTGTAATATCTGCTATTCTAGGGAATCCCTTAAATTTACATTCATAACATGATGGCCTACAATATAAATGTGATTTAATAAACCCTTTGATGAACAAGCTAGTGTTCACAGTATCAAAATACTCTTCACCATTCTCAAATAGAAATTTCTGTGTTAACAGATGCCATCCATATTCCTTAGATTTATTTTCTGTAGAAACTATTCTCGAATTATTTATCGCCTCAATATAGTCAAGATATTTTCTCCAGACTTTTGGTGAATTCACACCAAGGCAAACAAGTTCAACTGTTATGAGATTGGAATAATCATTTCTTAAATAAGACTTCAAGGCAGCTATTTGACAAGGTAGCGCACATACCAACACTTTTTCAGAATCATCAAGCAGCTTTTTTACTTTTAAATAGAAGCCTATAGAATCACTTTGTAAATCTTTCGAGCGACGTAGCTTTTGAAGATCTGATTTATCATTCGATATAAACTCCGATACTGAAAAATCCTCATTATGTACAGCTCCTCCAACATACCCTTTCTCGTTATACATTACTTCTGCCAAGGCAGAGAACATTCCTCCTGAAGTGCTTGAAAAAATCACATCAACACTCTTGTGTTCACCGACATAACATGTTGGTGATGAATAATTATCAGCAGAAAAAGTACTTTTTTGGATAATCGGGCATGTCTTTTCGCACAAACCACAATTTATACATTTATCATTATCTACCTTGGGGTACCAGAATCCCTCATTGTCGTTATGAAATGTTATGGCTTTTTGTGGGCATATATCACCACATGCATTACATCCACAACAATCTTGTTTTTTTACAATATTAATCATTTTGTGCCTCTTTAGTTTCTTATAGATTATATATGAAATCGGCGCAATCGCTTTTCTTATTGTTGTAGCGATCGCAAGTATGATTTTCATTCATCATCTCAATGGATGACATTTCGTCATCAAGAAGATAGAAATCATCTAATTCTATATTTTCTCTTAAATGATCCTTTGATATAGTTGAAACAAGAGGAATACATCCATTTTGATAGTGCCAGCGATATATAATCTGCCATACAGTTTTATTATATTTTTTTGCAAGACCTTTTAAGACATCAGATTCAACTATATGCTTATTCATCCTCGCTGTTGGAGTGTGTGCGATAACTTGTATACCATTCTGCTTGCAAAACTCTCTAACGTCTCTTCTTGTGTTCAAAGGATTCAATTCTATTTGATTAATCATTGGCTTAATTTCACAATGATCAATAAGTTCCTTCAATTCATCAACATCAAAATTGCACACACCTATGGATTTCGCTCTTCCGGCTTTATACTCCTGTTCAATTTCATGATACATTTGTAGTCTTTCAGGACATGGGAAATGAAGCAAATATGCATCAACATAATCTGTCTGCAAAAATTTCAACGAAATCGACAGATTATCATGTACTGTAGTAGCATTAAGGTATCTTTTTAAATCATCCTCACATACTTTCGTAATTATAAAAAGCTTATCCCTATTAAGTCGACTTACTACATCACCTATATATTTTTCCGAATGACCATATAATCTTCCTGAATCAAACAAAACATAGCCATCATCAATTGCATTTTTGATAGTCTTTTTCAATGTAAGATCATTTTTTAGGAAACGAACCATTTTCATATGCTTAACAGAACGAAGTATCGCATATATGGTATCCTTAATATATTTTGGTTTGTTTCGATAGAAACGCTTTACCACACCAGTACCAAATCCAATCGCAGGAATTCTGCAACCATTTGCAAGTTCGTATGTATCATTTTTGACCTGAGTTTTCATTCTTCAATCCTCCCATTAAATACGATAGTTAATTTGATTCCTTTATTAACATGCGATACTTAATGTGTGAATTGTTTTATTATATAGCACCCCCCCCATTACACGGTATGATTTCGCCCGATATACATTTTGATGCATCTGAAAGAAGGAAGAAAATAACCTCAGCCATCTCCTCAGCCAGAAAATTTCTTCCGCTACTAACATCTGAGTACATATTACCTTTAGGATTTATTCCGTTCATATCGGTGGCTGTTTCTCCTGGTGCAACACCATTTGCCCTTATTCCGTATCTATAAAACTCCTTTGTTATACCCCTGACAACTGCATTAATGCCACTTTTTGATATAGCATAAGGCCGTGAAGCACCATATCCTTTTAATACCCAATCAGATGAAGTTAATACAATTGTACCCTCCAGCTTCTTTTTGAGACATTCTCCAACAAAATATTTACACACAAAAAATGCGCTTTTCAAATTAACATTCATATACTGATCCCAAATATCTTCTGTTACAGAAAACATATTCCGTTCATTAAGATAAATTCCAGCATTATAAACAAGATACCGAAAGCATCCATGTTCGATATATAAATCTTCCATTATGCTTGGTATAGTCATTGTGTTATTTAGATCGAGTATTCTATAACTTGCGTTCTGTTTTCCAAGTTGCTCTACAGCTTTTTTACATTTAGACTCCGAGCTCCCGGTAATAACTACATAAGCTCCTTCAAGTACACATTTTTGAGCGGTAGCAAGTCCTATCCCACTATTTCCCCCTATAATAAGTACTTTTTCCCCTTTGAAGATTTCACCATATGCCTTCTGTGCTACTTCAACTCTTACGTTCCTAAAGATTTTTTTTACAGGTCTTAATAGTTGATCAATCATAACCCTTCATATATCCTTTCTCTAACTTTTTCATTAAATACATATTTGCCAAGATTATTTAATCTAATTGATGAATCATAGTATTTGTCCGCTTGCATCTCTTTGTCATCCCAAAAACTTATAACCCTTATACTCATATCCTTCAATCTTTGGATGTACTTCCAAAGGCACACGTCTATCAACTCTTCAGGCATTATTTTCATTAAATGCTGATTAAAAGGAGGAATTATAATGATTGGAATCAATTGATAACTTTTGCAATATTTGATTTCATCACAGATAATACTCCACGATCTTTCAAGTGCATCCTTTTGACTCTTTGTAACTGTAGGATTAGTATCCCAACCAAATTCATGCATCCATCCATCCATAGCTTTTTGAGATATCTTTTCAAGGTTGTTATTGCTCTTTGAATCTCTCTTTAATATCTTTTTTACAAATGCCTTAATCTCCTGCCTAACCAAATCTCTATATACAACACCCGGAAAATGACGTATAAGAAACCTTTTAAGCTCTGAGTAATTACAAATCTGTTTTTTTTCAAGAATCCCATAATATTTATAGTTCTGATGTTCAGCTTTGTATTTATCAACTACTAAAGCAAATTCGGACAAACAAATTAATACTATTCCACCTTTTTTTATCCTATTTCCAAATGCCTTTAAAATCTGATAGTCATAGAATATGTCCTGTGGTGTACATGCAAAATTAGCCCCTTTTTCTGGCCAAAGAGTATAATCAAAATTATTATCCTCCCCCGAACTCCCAAGATTTACTATATCTAGTTCTTCTGGTATAGAACTAAACTTTTCCCAGTCTCTTTTCCACGACTTATACGTTGAACTCTTTCTTCCAAACATGAGTATTCCTTATTATGCTAATTTATTTTCTTTGAGGTATTATTTTTCTTACCACCTTGGCTACAATTGATTTTTCATCATTGTTCATTGCAAAAAACCACATAGAGAATGCATAAACAATTAAATATATCGTACCATAAACAGCGATTGACACATATGATGATTTTACTAGATCAAATACATTAATCAAGATTCCATAAACGCTTGGAATAATAATCCCAACTAAAAGTCTTAAAAGATTCTTCAGTACTCTTATGATATCTAACCCAAGATATTTTTGATAATATATGGGTTCTAATATGATACACATAACAATCTCCGCAGCGAACGTTCCAATTGCGCTACCAAGAGCTCCTAATCTGATAGCAAGCGGTATACTAACCAAGACATTAATGATACATACGATTAAATTGAGAACTATTTGTAATTGATGTTTATTCATTGCTCTTGCAACATCCTGCCCTAACCCCATTGTAAGAGAAACTGTTATAGGTAACATTAAAAGAATACCTATAAAATAGGATTGTTCATATTCCTTTCCTGCCCAAACAGAAACAAAAGGTTTTCCGAATATCGCAAAGGCAGACATAAATAGCCAAATCAAATAGGCAAAGAGGCGACTTGATTTTATAAAAAGCAAATTTATTCGGTTCCTATCTTCTTTTGCTTGCATTTTGTTAATCTGTGCAATAAAAACACCTGATAATGCTCCGGAAAACATAATATAATATTTATTAAAAGTTGCTCCTACAGAGTATAGTGATATTTCATCCGTCCCATGAGTTCTAGCTAATATAAACTTGTCTATTTGCCAGTTCATCTGATCCATTATATTCTGAAGTACAATAAAACCAGCAAACTGAGCAATCCGTTTTAACAATATCTGATCTTTATTCTTAAGCAAAAACTTTGTCTTTAGTTTTTTTATGCAATAGAATAAATTTACAGCAAGGGTTACTATCATAGAAATCATGTGTATTATTACTATAATCACACAATTGTACCCGGCCAACAAAAAAGGTATAGTAACTACTGGATTAATAATAGCTACAAGTAAGTTAATAATTTTTCCAAATATAAATTTCTCATTAGCTATAACTAACGAACTGAAAACACAGTTAATAACCTGAGCTGCTGACATAAACGACAAATATACAAAACACTCTTTTACGAGAATATATTCACTTGTGCTTATCTTATTTCCAAATATTTCTTGGCTAAATATAGCCACTATCCAACCTCCTACTAAAGCAATTAATGCTAAAGCAGAAAAAATTTTCAGAAATACACCATTTAATCCAGGAATTTTTTCCGGATTATTGACCTTAGTTTGAACATAAAACCTAACATATGCTGCATTAGCTCCTCCATTCATTATAGTAAAATAGCCCATAAACGAAGTACAAAGAGAATATACCCCATATTCTTGCTGACCTAAGGTTTTCAAAACTATAGGTGTATAAACTAATCCTGTCAAAAACTGAACAACAATTACTAAATAAGAGATAATAATCCCTAGCGAAATTTGTTTTTTTGTTTCACTATGCATAGAAATCAAATACCTGTTCCTAAAATTTCTTATACTCTAAGACAATCATCCAAGAAACCAATCGATTCATTTATCTTATTGTCCAAGTATTTTGTAGCTTCCCCGTAACATATGTCATCAATCCTTCCGCTGAAATCGGTCTCTGAAGTAATAAATCTGTTTGTTAACGATGTTTTGGATAATATATCCACAATACGTGACATCATCTTGCCTCTATCCATAGCATAAAAATTTTTTTTAAATATAATTGAAAACGCTATGCAGTGAAAACTATCTGTTACAACATAACTGGCATTTTCTATCAACCATATCCACTCTTCCGGACCACATTTCTCATATACACACATTTTATCCGTTAAGTCATATTTTTTCAAAGAGTCATCAACGTATGGTACAAAAATGATGTTACATTTCGTCTCCTTGCCTAATAATCTCACAAAATCCATTTCATATTCTTGCGGGTTCAATAGATATACCAAACAGTAATTCTTTATATTGTCCGTATTCAAACTAGGTTTTTTTGAACATTTCATCCATGATTCGGGCGTCAATAAAAAAACAGGATCAAGCACATGATATACATTATTAACACCTATATCATTTAGAACCTCCCTCCCTGATTCTTCCCTTACTGAAACTCCTCTAAATTTGTCAAGACATTTCTTTATCTTATTTCTATTTTCATTAGGTATCCAGTTATTTCCAAAAGATGCCGCATATGACACTTTAATAGGTGTATATTTCTTATCAAAATCAAGAAATTTAAGTGAATTGATGAATGCATGCTCTTGATGCCATACCACATCAGCGCCAACAATATACCCCTCAATTCCTTTATCATAAATGTCATTAAAACGGTTAACCACTATTGTTGGTATATTCTCGATGTAGTAGTTAAAAAACTTATTATGTTTTTCTTTGTCTACAACATGGACTACTTTTCTCTTCTTTGCTAGAATTGCTTTCGCACTTTTCATAAAATATAGTATCGGCGATGTAACACTCTTCTTCTGTTTCTTTAGTTCAATTGTATAAACGTCATATTCATATCTATCTCTGATAAATCTATTCAGCGCATACGCTTGAAGAACATTTCCGTAGTTGCAGATGTTATATGAAATTTCTGTAACAATTCCTATCTTCATATTGTTTTTCCTCAATTTATAGCTTTTGAAAGATAAAACGATTGTAAATCATCAGCTGTTTTTTTTATGTCAAATCCTGACATAATTACATTTTCAATCCAATTATGTCGTTCTTCTTTTTTGTTATAATCAGAAACTATCATTTGTGCCCAAGACTGTGGATCATTAGATTCTACTCTTATGTATAAATCTGTGATGCTTGCCTCATCTGGGATATTTATGGAACAATACGTTCTTAATCCAGAGCATTGAGCTTCAATTCCTGCAATACCTAGTCCTTCCCAAAGCGACGGAAAGATAAATGCATCAAAAGAACTTAGTATAGAGGGTATATCATTTGATAAGCCGTAAAATACAATATCTTTTTCTATTCCTAGTTTTTCCGCTTTACTTCTTATTGCTTCTTCTAATTCTCCTTTTCCTACCAAAACTAGTTTAGAGCTATCCAAAATCTTTTTTATTTCCATAAATACATCTAGTATAAAAACATGATTTTTTTGGGGGGAAAACCTTCCAATATGCCCCAATATGAATTCATCATTTATTCCCAATTCTTTTCTTACTAGATTTCTTTTTTGTTCTGAATACTCATATTTGTGTGCAAATATCCCATTAGAAATAATGGTATACTTACGTTTTTGCGTCACTTTAGGTGGAAACATAAACTCTGCAGCTTCAACCGATGTTGCCATATAATCTGTAAAAACATAAGGTATTAATTTTTTACATAGATTTATTATCAGTTTTTTTATAAGACTCTTTTCTATATCTCCTGCATTATGTGAGTGCATAATAACACATTTCACCCCAGCATTTTTTGCAGCTAATCCAATAACCATGTCTAAGGGAGTAGATGCATCTACATGCACTACATCATAATGATTATCCTTCAATATTTTTTTAGTTTTTGTATACTTCAAGAAATAAGTAATAGCTTTATTTCTAGCCGAACTTGTATCCGCTATGACTTTTTTCCCCCCAAGTTTTATAATATCATCTTCGTAAAACTCTTTTTGATTTCTAAAAACCAAATAATCAAAAGTCACTTTACTTAAATCTATAGCTTTATTTATATTAACAATCAAAGTAGAAATTCCACCCGCACCAAGCATCGTCATGTGTAATACTTTGACTGGTACATTTTTCGAACTCATAAATATTTTCCTCTTATCACATCTAATCCAACATAAAAATAGTTACTAAACAACTTTCGTATATGTCCCCGAACCTATCGCATTATTATAAAATGATAGTACTATTACCAACATTACCCCGGGCTGAGCCTTAACAGATCCAGCCATTACGAACATTCCACATAGACACAGAAAACATGCAATTGTTATATACTTACTTCTTTCATCTTCTGTTTTGATAAAAAAAATCCTTTTCCCTATACAAAAGATCACACATCCAAAAAGAATTAATCCCCCAAAACCAAACTGCCCCACAATCATTCCCAAATAAACATCATTAAGAAACGTAGTACCATTATCTAAAAAGCCAGCCAAAGCTCGCCTTTCTAAAAATCCATACTTTACATAAAGTGGGGAATAATTGACAGCAGCTTGGTTAGATCCATAAGTACCAAATCCCGAACCAAGCGGGAAATATTCTTTAGCAGTCTTAATCCCGTATCTAATTAACATCGCTCTTGGCGCAGACTCATCAAGCAAGTATCCTTGTATTTGAAACTGCAATGCAAAAATCAATACTACACCAACCAATACAATCTGCCATAATTTTATTTTCTTATGATTTGAAATAATCATTAACGTAATATATGTAGCTGCTATAATAATTGCCATCCCCTTAGCAGTCATAAATAAAACCGCTATTGCCATATATTCATATATCTTTTTTTTATTTCCAGAGAAAACCAAAAACGCTAATAAAGAACCTACAAATACTCCAAACTGCGATGGATTACCAAAATAAAAAGAGTAGTTTTTAATTCCGTACCTTACAGTCGAATACATATCTACTACTCCTAAAAGATTTAGCACACCGAACAGGAATGAGAAAACAATAAAAAACTTGCTAACTATCCCTAACAAACAAATCACTTTCTTGGTTCTTTGCGGATTTCTATATATAATTACCCCTAAGCCGACATATACTAGAAAAATCTTCCAAAACGCGAATAAATCTCCTACTACATCATATATAGTTCTATCTAATTGAATAAAAAAATTTGAAACCAATCCTATTGTAGAGATTATCACTATTAATATAAATACTTTCTTAATCTCATTATTTATATGTTTGTGCTTAATAAGTGCTAACAGAATAACTAGTCCATATATAATTCCAACAATATCATCCGTGAATTTAGCAAAAGGAACACCTGGAATATATCCTATTAAAAGAAACAACACGCTAAATACTATAATAACGGCATATACATCAAAATGAATAATAGGAATTTTATATTTCAAAGCAACTTCCTCATTTCATCTTTATTGATTTTATTATCTTTAACATTCCAGTTTTATATAGAATTATTTTCACTCGTTCTATAATCAGGTCAATCTTTGATACAGGTAAAAGCAATTCTACGGTTTCCTTAATACCACATTTATCCAAAACCTTATAGAAATCATCTCTTAATATTGGTCTATCTACAGATGTTGTTAACATCTTTCCATCAAGTTCAATCGCCGTATCAGAATTAATACTATAGAACTCGAACCATGAATTATCACTTATCACTTTGCTTCCTTTTGTAGTATGAGCAAGCGCAATAGTATATCCCTTGTCATCATCTTTTAGGCCTTGAACGTACTGTTTTGCGTGCCATCCATCAAAAATAGTCAAATCACTGCACCTTTCTTTAGTCTTAAATGGGCACTCGTAACAAATAGGTCTATCTGCAACATTCTTAAAAAAACACTTTGACATTAAATTCGTTCTAGCTGATCCTATATTAGTTATTCCATTTAGATATCTCTCTTCCATCACAGATACATGATATCCTAGATGCTTACTTCTAAAATTTATATATTGAATTTTACCATATTTCTGTACGCAGTACCTTAAATATTCATGCCACAATTTTGCTGATGGGACACCGTGACACACAAGATCTATGAGAAGCAGATTATCATAAGACCTTTTTAGATAATTCCTAAGTCCCGCTACTTGACATGGTGTTCCACAAAACACTATAGTTTTTCCTGCTTCAGCATCTCTTTTTACTTGCTGAAAAATGTTTCCCATATCACTTTGGACATACTTAGAACTGGCCAATCTTTCTACATCATTTCGATTCGTAACTCTATCATGATGTACCTCGAAAGCACCGTTGTAAACTGCTCCATAAGCAACTCCATTATTATCAACGATAGCCATTGCTATTTGGCTAAAGACTCCGCCAGAAGCACATTTCATTAAAAGATCGGTATTCTTTGTTCTTACAAGATATGCAACCGGATCTTTCCCTACACCTGGCTTATTAATCACAGGGCAAACTTCTTCACACTTATGGCACTTCAAACATCTGCTTTTATCAACAACAGGATACTTAAACCCTTCAGTATCCTCTAACATATCAATACAAGATATTGGGCACACACTTGCACACGCCGTACACCCACTACATTTTTCCTTCTTATTTATTTCAATCATTATCTACATATCTCATTCATTCAAGGCTGTATGCAAA
>ODAI011015308.1_pt1 | contig 20357 bp, 11 predicted proteins | sample 1539321 | NCBI WGS metagenome assembly ODAI01 (sample SAMN02144231, study PRJEB22623) | gut metagenome | biome: sheep rumen | host: Ovis aries | place: New Zealand
GAAAAACAGGCTTAAGGTCTCTACACTTGATCTGCTGCCGCAGACAGTCCTCAAGTGCCTGGAAGCAGGAGGTGTCCGCGGGGTACAGCAGGATAGTCCAGCAGAAACAGACAGCCGGCCATTCGATCTGTTCAGCAGACTCGGCACTGTCCGCTGGTAAAAGGCCGGGAAAACACATGCGGAACCCGCGTTTAAGTCCTGCACGTGTTTCCCTCGGCTAAAGCCGCGGAGGTAAATATGAGCAGGAAGAAAAACCGCCGTTATACAGGAAAAAACCAACAGGTTTACAGGCGAAAGGAGAAGTCATGCAGCAGATCAAGGTAATCATCGGAGCTTCCTACGGAGATGAGGGAAAAGGACTGGCGACAGACTTTTTCTGTGTGCAGGAGGCACGAAAGCACAATACAGGTTCCGGCAGGCTTCTTCTTCCCGGGGCTGCCTGCGCCGCGGCAGACGTCATCAATGTCCTCACAAACGGCGGTCCCCAGCGCGGCCACACTGTGGAACTGGAGGACGGGCGCCGGCATGTGTTCAAACACTTCGGCGCCGCCTCCTTCAGAGGCGCGGCAATCTATTTTGACAGGCAGTTTATGATCAATCCCATGGAATTCATCCGGGAAGCAGATGAACTCTGCGCAATGAACACTTTCCCTGAGGCTTACGTAAATCCGTACTGCAGGTTTACGACTCCCTGGGATATGCTGATCAACCAGATGCTCCAGGAAAAACGGGGAAACCGCAGCAGCTGCGGCTTCGGGATCTGGGAGACTGTGCTCCGCTATCAAAGAGGCTGGGGGATCCCCTTTGCTGCCTTCGCAGCTATGAACAGGGAAGACCGGACCGCCTGGCTCCGCCGGGTCCGCGACGGGTATTTCACGGCCAGGATCCGCGAGATCACACAGGCCGAAAACAGCGGGATGATCAGGTGCGCGGAGACCATTGAAAATGCAGGGTTCAATGGGATATTAAAAGGGGAGGATACACAAAATGCCGCCCCTTGTCATGAAAATACAGGCATGGAGGGGAAAACATCTCCTGCTTCCGGAGATTGGATGACAAAAAAATCTGCTGCGGCAGAAGAATGTAAGGCATCCGGCCTGGCTGCAGGTTTGCAGGATTTCTTTTTCACGGAAGAACTGCTCTTCCACTTTGAAGAGGACTGCGAGAGTATGCGTCTCCTCTGCCCCATGCGGGATGAAGGCTTTTTACGGCATTTCCGGACTGTGCTGTTTGAAAATGCCCAGGGCCTTCTTCTGGATGGAAATGCCGCAGGCGCGGAAGCTTTCACAACTCCCTCCACAACCGGGATCGGAAGGGTCTTCCGGACAGTGGAAAAGGTTTTTAAGGGAGCAGATGTGGAAGTCTGCTATGTGACAAGATCCTATCTGACCCGTCACGGGGACGGAAATCTGGAAAATGAAATCCCGGACAGGCAGCTCGGAGCACTGCTGCCCGGTATATGCGGCGATCAGACAAATGTCGACAACTGTTTTCAGGGAAAGCTTCGATATGGTATGATGGATACGACTTTACTGACACAGAGGATCCTCGCCGACTTTTCAAAGTGCGGAAGGGCGGCAGCAAACCGCTTCCGGCCCTCGGTGATGATCACTCACTTAAATGAACATGCCCGAATCGATACAGACAGCCTGGCAGACCAGTTTGGAAGGCTTTATTTCTCGGACGGCAGAACTGCCGGCGACGTCACGGCCTTCCGCAGTGAAGCAGCCGTCCGTGACGCCGCGATCATCGCGTAAGATGCCGCCCTTCATGGGTTTGCAATCAAGGCTTGCATTCAGGTCTCACATTCAAGGCTCCCTGGAGGCGTCATCGAAGGTGCTCAGAGACGGCTCAGAGACGACTCGGAAACGACTCGGAAACGACTCGGTAGCGGCATGTTTTATTCCGTTGAAAAGGATTATTTCATCATGCAGTCAGAGCAGCAGTTCCTGCAGAATTATGATCCGTCACAGTACGAACACCCTTCCGTGACGGTCGATATCTTGATTTTTACAGTGGCGGACAAAAAACTCCGCCTTCTTTTGATCAGGAGAAATACGCACCCCTTCCAGGGAAAATGGGCAATTCCCGGCGGATTTCTGCGCATGGATGAATCCGCGGATGATGCTGCCGAACGCAGGATCAGTGAGGAAGCCGGAGTAAAGAATATTCATCTGGAGCAGCTATATACCTTTTCCGCTGTCGGCAGGGATCCCCGGACAAGAGTCATTTCCATTGCCTACATTGCCACCGTTCCCTACGGAAGGCTCCAGTACAGCGCCGGAAGCGAGGCAGATGAAGCAGCTCTCTTCGCCATCGACGGAATAACAGGCGAAAGCCTGAATATGCATCCGGAGAAAGCAGCCATGCCCGGAGACAGCAGCTTTATTCTGACCGGGCCGGAGGGGGAGATCATCACCGGAAATGACCTGGCTTTTGATCATGCCAAAATCATCCGGACCGCGGTGCAGAGAATGCGGGGCAAGCTCAATTACACAGACCTTGCTTTCGGATTTCTGGAGGACCCTTCCTCCTTTACACTCACTGAGCTGCGGCTGATCCACGAAGCCATTCTCGGGCATCCCCTTGATATAGGGAATTTCCGCCGGACGATCAAGCGCGAATATGAAGCCGCCGGCCGCATCAGGGAAAAGGGACTGGAAAAAGGAACCGTCGGCAGACCTGCGATGCTCTACAGCTTCTCGCAGACCCCCGACGGCAGTCTGTAAATCCCGTGAATCTTAGAATCTTATAGTATCATTTTCAGCCATCTGATCATTGTTTTCAGGTGGCTTTTTTTGTTGAAGGATATGCTCAGACAAAAATCTCCCCTATATCATGTCCTCAGCATCATGCCCGCAAAAGGCCGGTTCATCATTCCCGCAGCATCATGCTCTCAAAAGGCCGGTTCTTTCCAGAGACCGGCTATCGCAAGTGAACATCACTTGAAATATAATACCCGTATTTATTTTTATTGCAGAAGGCAATGATTGCTTTTTTCAGGGAGGCGCTTTTGGTATATTCGAGAACACAGGCATTCAGCCCCGCCCGCTTCGCTCTTCTCAGATAAGCCTCATAATAGCCTCTGTCGCTTTTATTCTGCACGCCGAAGCGGTTTCCGCTGTAGCTGATGATCGAGCTGACCACCTCTTCCTGGAAAACGCCCTTGATCATCCTGGCTTTTCCGCTGTTGATCAGCCTGGTGACAAACTCATCTCCGCCATTGATGTAGATCGGAATACCCTTCTTATAGATCCTGGTAATAATGGATAAGAGCCCCTTGTAGATGGATTCACGATGATAGTGATAATAGACATCCGCGTTGTCCAGCCACAGTCCGTCAGCGCCTTTTCTGCGCACACTTGCGACCAGTTCATTGACGATAAAGTCCTGCCAGGGCTTCTTGGATACATCGATCCAGCGCTCATCACCCCAGTTGGCATATCTGCCGAGCGAATATTTTTTGAAGCGTTTATAATACGGACGATAGGTCTCAAGGCTGCCGATACTCATATAAGAGTAAATCTTTTTTCCGCCGGCTTTCAGAGCCTTGATCTCATGAGGATAATAATACTGCACGTCAAGAACGACATTCTTGTAGTTTTTTATCCTGCTTTTTGTCCCCCCGTGGTTTGTTCCGAGAATGATCATCCAGGAATTCGCCGAAGCAGCCTCCGCAGATACGGTAAACAGCGGTCCATACGCTGTGAAAAAAAGCATTGCCGCCAGTAAGATCGCTGTAATTCTTCCCCATAGCGACAATGTACGTTGTTTACCGGTTCGTTTGTACATTTTACCTCCCCGTATATGTGAAAACCAAAGACATTCTTAGTCATCTTATCATCATTCCATTATTTTGTGAAGTAAAATTTCGTATATACAATATATTGTTTTCGCTTTTTTTCGATATTACTGTGTTTTTTCGCTTTTTTGTTATTATTTCTGCTGCGCTCCTGCCACCCCCTGCCCCGCCGGCTCGTGTACCCTTTAAGGCAGAAAATTTCATTGCACGGCCGGCCGGTGCCGGAAAAAAAGCCCCTCGCGGAAAACATATCCGCGCAGGGGCTTATGGATCATATCGCTTCTATAGTCACTTCAAAATGAAGGTCCCGGTCTGCCTGCAGACAGTACTGAGGAAGGGTTTTCGCCCCCCAACTGTCGTCGCCGCCGACGCCTGTCTGCATCAGCGCGCAGCGGACATCTGTGTAATGTACCGGAGGAAGCTCATAGGGATGTGAGGCATTCTCCAGTTCCTGCGGCGTGAAGGGCAGGGCTGAAAATTCCATGACCGGACGTATCGAAAGATTTTCCTCCTTACTATTACTCTTTCCGCCCATGCCGCTCTCACAGTTATTCCCGCGCATATTCCCTGCGGCGAAAACAATTCCCCTTCCGACGCGTTCAGTCACCTTGGCCCAGCGCACCCCGGTGCGGTTTCCGCACTCCTGAGGAACCAGGTAAGGGGACATATTATCCGCCACCGTGCTGCTGTAGATTCCAAGCCTTGCGCCGCGATTTCGGTCAACATAATTTTCCGCAGGCCCCTTTCCGTAAAAAGTAAACCGGTCCAGATCCGGCTTCAGCCGGAATCCGAAACCAAACAAGGGCATAGGAGGAAGAACTCTGACAAAGCCGGAGACTTTTCCGTTCCCGGTCTCAGTCCCGGTTTTGGTCCCGGTCTCAGTCCCGTTCCAGGTTCCGCTTTCAGTCCCAGTTCTGTTCCCGGTTCTGCTCTCCGTTCCTGCCTCCTGCGTTCCCGTCGTCATGGGCTTCCAGTCCATGGAGATTGTGAGTCTGCCGTCAGCATAAAACTCATAGCCGATCGTAACATACGGAAGCAGATCCAGAGGATTCATTGCCGCATTCTCACCGGAAGACTGTTCCGGCTTCTGCCCCAAAACCTGGCCGGACTGCTGTTCTGCCGTGAAGGTCTGACCCATCACTGTTCCCGGAATCGGAAGGGCATGCCTGATCTTGAGCAGAACAGATTCCCGCTTAATGAAGATACGCAGAGTCTCGGGACGCGGGATCTGATATTCATCCGCAAGCTTCCACATTCCGCAGCGGGCCCCCATCCGGTTTCCCGTATCATTGCTGGTAGGAGCGCGCCAGAAACAGGGCCGGGGCATTTTTTCAAACAGTTCACCGCCTGCAAAGTGAAGGCCTCTGCTGAAGGCGGGGCCGTCAGAGCCAGCTCTCATCCTGCCTCCGGCGAAGGGATTTCCGCCGCGGCGGAAGGACACAAGCCCTCCCTGCAGAAGGGAAAACAAAGCGTCGAAATGCTCACCTCGTACACCGATATTAAAGCTGCCCCGGGTCAGTTCCAGCCTGCCTTGCGCCGTCTGGACGGAAATCGTCCGTCTCCAGTCCGTACCCTTTATTTCTTCAACTATATCAGCCATACCCCCGGCATTTTTGCCGGCTGCACTCTCTGATCGATCTTCTGCAGTCTCCTCTTCCTCCGCTGTAAAGTCTGCTGCCGCCTCTGCTGTCTGCCCGTCCGGCTCTTTTGTTTCTAATGAATCTGCCTCCCTCGCCTGATCCCGATCCGTTTCAGGCGTGGAAAAGATTCCCTGACCGAAGGCAAGCTCATATCCTTCCTGAGCCCAGGCAGTGTTTTCCCGAAGGCACATGGAGACTGTCACAGCATACTCGCTGACAATTCCTTTTTCCTCCGCTTCTGAGCAGATCCAATCGATCTTTTGAAGGATCTCCTGCGGCAGGGCATATTCCGTCTCCGACAGGGGAGCTGCCGCGGTCTCAATGACAGCTTCCGCAATCTTTTGTCCTTCACAATCCAGGCGCACAAGACAGGTGAACTTTTCCGTGCCGGTAAAGAGGTTGTCATTCATGACACGGACCCGGTCCTTTTGCACTTCAAAGCGTATGCTCTGGTAATTGTATTTGACTTCCTGCATCTTTCCGGCATAGGGTCTGCGGGTGCCGTCGACGATACCGTTACCGGAGAAATCATAATCTGTCGGCCGCTCCCCGAAGTCGCCCCCGTAGGCCTGGAATTCCTCTCCATAGCGGTTCCTGCTTCGGATGGACTGATCGACAAAATCCCAGATAAATCCGCCCTGATAACGGGGTTCGCGCAGGGTCAGGTCCGTATAGCGGTGCATGCCGCCGCAGGAATTGCCCATGGCATGGGTGTATTCGCAGCAGATAAAAGGCTTGTCCTTATGCTCCCGGAGGAAGATCTCAATGTCCTCCGCAGACGGGTACATCTGGCTCTCCATATCACTGGTCTGCGGCCACGTGCGGTCGTGGAAAATACCTTCGTAATGGACAAGGCGGTCCCGGTCAAGCGCACGGAAACGGTCCGCCATGTCCCGGATCACCTCTCCCCCGAAGGACTCGTTGCCCACCGACCAGATCAGGATCGAGGGATGATTTTTGTCCCTCTGCCAGCAGGAGTTCACTCTGTCGAGCAGCATATTCCGCCAGCGGCCATCGTCTCCGGGCACAATGCCGGGCGCAGGCTGTCCGAATTCCGCGGGCGACCAGCTGCCGTGAGATTCCATGTTGTTTTCCGCGATCAGATACAGACCAAGCTCATCACAATAACGATAAAGAGCAGATCCGTTCGGATAGTGGCAGGTGCGCACAGCATTGATGTTATTTTGCTTCATCAGCACAAGATCCTGAAGAGTTATCTCCGCGGACACGACCCGTCCGCTGTCACAGGAAAACTCATGCCGGTTGACACCCCGGAACACGATCCGTTTTCCGTTGAGGCACATCAGGCCGTCCTTCATCTCAAAGCGCCGGAAGCCTACTCTCTCCCGGACAATCTCCAGCAGCACCTCTGACATTTCGGAAGAACCTTTCGAAGATACTTCCGAAGAGGTTTCCGAAGATGCTTCCGAAAACACTGCCAAAGACACAGAAGAATCCGCAGTATTATCCGGGGTTTTACCGGGTTCAGGATCGTTACCGGATCCGGCGGTTTCCCCGGCTTCCGGTGCTTTGTCAGTCACAAGGCGAAGCGTCAGATCGTAGAGCTGCGGATCCTCCGCGCTCCACAGAGCCGGTGACGCAAGAGTCTCAGAAATGTGCAGGCAAAAAGAGCCTGTCTCTTTGTCAAAAATCCCTTTGTCCGCCTGCGCGGAACCGGCAAGGATCTTTTCATCGCCCTTTGTCAGAGCATAGTAAAGGCGCAGGCCTTTCTTCCTGCTCTTATCGATTCCTTTACCGCGATTTTTCTTTCCTTCTATGTTTTTGACTTCCCGTCTGTCTTTATAGGCTTCAGCCGGCCAGATCTGTGCTTCAATCTCGAGCCCGCCCTGCGTCAGAGTCTCATCCAGGGTCGGACGGATCCGCAGATCATACAGATGCCCCGCAGGAACAGTATAGAGATAAACATCCCTGAATATACCGGAAAAGCGGAAAAAGTCCTGGCTCTCCAGCCAGCTGGAGGCTGTCCACTTAAAAACGCGAACCGCGAGCTTGTTCTCTCCTTCGACGAGGAAGGGTGTCAGGTCAAATTCCGAAGGGGTGAAGCTGTCTTCGCTGTAGCCCACATAGTGCCCGTTGCACCAGAGGGCAAAACCGCTCTCCACACCCTGGAAAGAGATAAGAAGCGGGCTTCCCATGTCCAGATAAGCCTGCATGCTCCCAGGGACACTGAAATATTTTACATAGGATGCTGTGGGATTAAAGTGCTCCGGGACCTCGCCCGGAATAATGTCCTCCCTGCCGTCCCATGGATACTGATAATTGATATAAGCCGGGACATCATATCCTTCCATCTGGATATGGGCCGGCACAGGGATGTCTGCCCAGGACCGGCAGTCATAATCGAGGGTCTCAAATCCTTCAGGCGCCTCCGCAGGCTTTTCCGCATAGGAAAACTTCCACAGACCGTTCAGGGAGCTGCGAAATACAGATCTTCCGGCTGTCCCGGCAGGTTGATCTGCCCCCTTCTCCAGCTCTTTCTCATCAGAAAAAACCACGTGGTCCGAATGGGCGGGGAGGCAGTTTACCTTGAAAAGAGCAGGATCCGCGATGATGGCAGGATCAAAGCCCTTCTGCCCGGTCCGGGTCTGGTCTGAAGCCTGCCCTCTGCCGTCTTCCGGATTATGACCGGACACCGGCCCGGCGAATGATCCCGCAGGGCTCTCCCTGTCCGCATTTTCCTTTTTCCCGGCATTCCTGCGCCTGCCCCTGTTCTCTTCTGTGTTCGGAGCCGTTCTGGCCATATATTTTGCATACTTCTGCACAAAGGAGGTGACCTTGTCGGAAATCCTGTCATAACATATCTGCAGCAGATCTTCCCCGGCAGTACTCTTGTGTCTTTTAAGCCTTGTGCGGAATCTCTGGATCGTGCGCAGACTCAGGGGCTGTCCGACTGCGTTTGTGATGTGGAGTGCCGTCCGCAGACGCAGGTCAAACATGGCTGCTTCCACCAGGTCCTCATCCGACATTCCGCGGATCTCCTGCAGAAGAAGGGCACCCGCCAGCACATTTACCGGCACATTTCTTCTGGATTTCCGATCACTGTAAAGCGGTATAAAAATCCTCTCATCGATATACGGAAAGATATCCGAAGCAAAGGCTGCTGCCCAGGAGTTTTCCAGAGCGTCTTTTTCTTTATCGGTCAGGGGGCCAAGTTCCGTGCCGAACCCGATCTGCTCGTAAGTATATGTAGATAGTGCCATCTGGTTATCCTCTCTGTTATTTTTTATCCAAGATTCCCACGCTGTGTATAGAAACGCTCAAGATAGTCTCCGATCATTTCAAATTCATCTTCATAGATACAGTTGGGAAGGGTTCCCTCATGAATCTGCCTTCTGCACTCCTCAAAGTCCATCCAGCGGACGGATTCAACCTCCGCCTCCTGAAGAGAAAACTCATGTTCATCAAAGTGCCCGGTAAGAATGTACACGTTGCTGAGCTCATTGTCATGGAACATTCTTCCGTGGAAAGGGGCCTGAAAAGTACCGCGGTGTTTTCCCACATAGTGGAAATCCTCAGGAGAAGCCTCAACGCCCAGTTCCTCCTTCAGTTCCCGCAGCGCTCCGTCGAGAGGAATGTCTCCGCTGGAGAGATGACCTGCTGAGGAAATATCGTAGCAGCCTGGGTTGGAGTCCTTGATGGCGCTGCGCTTCTGCAGCAGTACTTCCCACCCTTTTCCTTTTCCCGTCTGACCAGGGGTATCCGCAGGTCTGTCCGTCTGACCGCGGATATCCGCCGGTCTGTCCGCATACCCGTCCGCCCGCCGGATGATCCAGGTGTGTACAGTCTCGTGAAGGCTTCCGTCCCGATGGGCGACGCCCCTCTCACGCACAATTCCGGATTTCGAACCGTCCTCGTTGAGGATATCAAAGAGCTCCATGGGTTCCCCGTTCAAAACAGCTGAGACCAGACCGCCGCTGCCGTTATAGACGAGCTTCAGAGAGAAAAAGGGGACATTCTCATCGATCAGGCGGAAAAAGATTTTATCGCCCTCCCATATATTGAGCTTCCAGACCTGCGCAATGTCCACCCACTCCAGCTGCCCTTCGTCACAGGCGATGGGCTCGCCCTCGAATCCGTCGGCGGTGAAAAGATGCATATATTCTGTGACACCATCTCCGGAGACAAAAGTCACGATCCCCCTGAATCTCCAGGAAGTCAGTCGGTAGCCGGTCTCCTCACGGACCTCCCGGAACAGGCATTCCTCCGGGCTCTCGTCCTTCTCAAAGTGACCGCCCACACCAATCCATTTGTCCTTGTTGACATCATTCTTTTTGACGGTGCGGTGCAGCATCAGATATTTTCCGTCTTTTTCCATGTAGCATAAGGTACTAAGCGCCGCGTGACTGCTCATTTTCTTCTCTCCTGCTCTTGACTATGCGCTTATGTGATCCGTCCGGATCACCTCTATATAATTTCAGACCGCAGATCCGATAGATCCGTCCGGATCACCTCTATACATTTTCAGACTGCAGATCCGATAGATCCGTCCGGATCACCTCTATACGATTTCAGACTGCAGATCCATTTGATCCTTATGATGAAAATGCCGCCGGGTGTTTCCGGCGGCATACTGTTTTTGCCCTTTAATAATATCCTGTCACCTTGAAACCGCGTTCCCCTTCTACGACAGGAATTTTTTCGGAGTCCATGGCTTCCACACGGATCCAGCGCCCCTTCCCGAGGTTGAGGATCACATAGTCGATCGCCGCTGACGGTCCCTGAATCTCCGCCTCCACGCTTCCGTCCGCCAGGTTCTGCACCCAGCCGGTCAGACCGTGGTTTCTGGCATCATACATGATCTGATAGCGGAAGCCGACACCCTGTACGCGGCCGAAAAATCTTATATGCCGCCTCTCGACAGGTGTCTCCATCATTTGTCTCCTCTCTTCCTGTGTAAGCTCCTCAGGCTCTGTGCCGACCGGCGCGTCATCCCCGCCGGAGCCGTCCGGGTCTGTGCTGCTCTGCCTGATATGATTGAGAACGTCCGCCGGAAAAAGGATCTGAAGGAGTTTTTGAAACCACTCCCTGATCTTTTGGATCAATCTCTGAAAAAAATTCTTATTTTCCATTTATATCAATACCCGGGCAGAAACACTTTTCACATTACTTTTTCAGCATGCGGCGTATCTGACTCTGGATCGCGCGTATATCGATAGGCTTGGTGATATGCGCATCCATACCTGCTTCAAAGGTGCGGTTCAGATCTTCTTCAAAGGTGTTGGCAGTCATTGCAATGATCGGAATCGTTTTTGCATCCTCACGATCAAGATTGCGGATGGCCGCAGCGGCAGCGTAGCCGTCCATGACCGGCATCTGAAGATCCATCAGGATCATATCGTAGAACCCGGGTCTGGAATTGCTGAACATGGCAAGAGCTGCCCTTCCGTTTCGGGCGATCTCACAGCGGGCGCCGGTTACCTCCAGAAGATCCCTGAGCATATCTGCATTGATCGTGTTGTCTTCCGCGGCCAGGAAACGGAGTCCCGCCATGGACTGACTGCTCTCTTCCTCTTCCCCTCCGCTGAATTCGGTGCTGGTCTCACAGACCTGTTCCACAAGCTTGTGCAGAGCGGAAACATAAAAAGGCTTGGGCAGAATGTGTGAAATACCGGCGCCGCGGCGCTCTTCATCATACATCTGACGGCTTGTCATCAGGAAAATATGAGGCATGCGGATCCAGGACATCTTGCGGATATTGCTCACGACCTCACGCCAGTCCATATCCTGAATATCCTCGTCCAGAAGGATCAGGTCATACTCATTCTCCGCGATACTTGCCTGCTCGATCATCTTGACCGTTCCGTAACCGCTGGAAATACTGGTGGCATCAACCCCTGCGCTCTCCATCAGATTACGGATCCTGGCAGCTTCCTGCAGATTGTTGTTGACGACCATCATCCGGCAGATGCCGTGATGCTTCCAGAAATCGGTAACACCGCTGTTGACCATCTTGAGCTGCAGCCGGATCCAGATGATGGTCCCTTCTCCGGGCAGACTCTGTACGGAAACACTTCCGCCCATCATCGCAGCCAGTCTGCGTGTCAGCCAGATGCCTGTTCCCCGTCTGGGATCACTTTCTGCATCTTCCGGAATCTCATCCCGGAAGTACATCTGCACCTGTTCTTTTTCCATGCCGATGCCGGTGTCACGCACCTCGAAGATCAGCGCGACCGTCCCGTTTTTCTCGTCCGGAACACCGGAAACCGTAAGTTCCACGCGCCCGCCGGGAGGCGTGAACTTGACCGCGTTGGAAAGAATGCCGCGCAGCATCTCCATGATCCTGCCCCGGTCACCCAGGACAATATCGTGTTCGATGCCTCCTGCAGTAAAAACGAACTTCTGGTTCTGTGCCCTGGCGAGCGAGGAAATGATCGAGGAAATCTCCTCCAGCATGATGCCCAGGCCAAACTCCTCCGTCACAAGCTCCGCATCCGATGTCTCAATACGGCTCATATCCAGAATCTGATCGACTGTCGTGAGGATCTCCTGGCAGGCCATTCCGATACGATGGGCATATTCCATGACTTTTGCGGGATTATTGGAGTTTTTCATCAACAGCATGACCAGGCCGGAGATCGAGTTGATCGGCACCCGGAAATCATGGGACATGCTGGCAAGAAAATATCCCGCGGCGCGGTTGGCGTCCTGCGTCTGCTGGATCATCATCTCTTCCAGATCACCCCTGGCCGCATTGGATTTGCACAGAAGAACGACAGCGACACGGTCGGAACGCCCGTAAGGAAGATGAATCACGTAGATCAGGAACTGCCGGCGCGCCCCGTTCTTCCGGTGGACAAATGCCACCTCCTTGCCGTTGAAAAGCTCAATTTTTTCAAAAACATCGCCGATTCGACGCACATCCTCCATGGCCTCTTTGCGGCTGATTCCCAGAGCCGTATCAATATTGGCTGTGACAAATTCCGCCTCAAATGTAGTGACAGACATTACCAGGATCAGGTGCAGCGTACCGCTGACAATAGAGTCAAAGACCTGATCGTGGCTGAGGATGTCATTATCTCTGATCCGAAGCTCCTGCTTCAGGCGGATGTTTTCCTCTATAAGCGCACAGATGTCCTCCAGGGACATCTGCTCAATCCCTTCGCCAGACAGAACAGAAGCTGTCTCTTTGGTCTCCATGGCACTTCCTGCAACCCCTTTTACAACAGGTTCCACACTTTTTTCCACCGACACCTCCTTTTCCATCGCTGTACATTTCTGTACGCCATCACCAATCATGCCGCCCTCTTCTTAATTAAGCCTGAATTGTAACGATCGTTTTAAATGTTACAATAGTTTTACATTATATTATAGTACCAGTCGGTCTGCGTTTCAATGAAATAAACGTTTCAGCCAATATGTAGATATGTGCTTTTTGCATTTTATGATGTAAAGGTCAAAAGGTATCCAATGGCTCTGAGTCTCTCTGCTGCATGAACCGGATCTCTCTGCAGTTAATTACTGTACGCTTCTTCGTATGGCGTGAGCGATCCCCTTCTCCAGAAAAGTCCCTGAAAACTCCTCTCTCACCCGGACGGCATAACGCTTCGAGGGGTTTTTGATCTTTTCCGCCTCAAAATGCAGTACCTGGTCCACCCAGTCAGGGAGATCGCCCAAAAGCGGGCGGTAAAAGGCCTGTATTCTGTTCATCACCTCCAGGGCAGCTTCCTGTGCGCTCGTCGAAGCCTGTCCTGTCAGTTCAGGCATGACGATCCGCACTGTGTCCAAGTCGTAATGAGCGGCATTTTTAAAATTCTGAACCGCCAGAATCTGCCCGGCTTTCGTCATAAGACGCCGGGGCAGGGATGCGAGCCAGACCAGGAAAAGCTGGGCAAACTGCACATCGCGCACATCCAGTCCCGCCTCTGCAAAAGGGTTGAGATCAAACATACGCAGTTCAATGTGGTCGATGCCTGTCTCCTTGAGGGCATCGAGGCTGTTATCTCCCTTGGGTTTAAGGCGGACCGGATAATAGAGCTCCGAAGCAGAATATAAAATACCGTCGTCCACATATTTGCGAACGCTGTCCGAATACCGCTGAATATTGGTGTAATCCAAAACAGGCGTAAAGGCGTTCCAGTAACCGAGTTCGCTGCAGCGCACACTCGCCATACCGGAGAAAACATCCCGGAACACACGGCCGTCCGTTTTTTCAAAATAACTGGCATCCAGCACGGGGCTTGCCGCCGTCAGAATGACAAGAAGCCAGCCGTATGCCGACGCTTTTTCTGCCAGTTCCAGGTAAAAACTGTCCCTGAAGGATCTGGACCTCCCCGGTCCCCTCCTGGAAAATTCCTTTCTCAAGAGCTCCTCTGAAAAAGAGTAATTGACATGGATACCGGAGAAGGTCATCTTATACCGTCCATAGCGGTCTGAAAGATATTCCCGATACAGAGTCTTCGACGCCAGATCTCCCCGGAACTGCGCGATCGGGACATCGTCCTCCCCCGAAAGAAAAGGCGGATTGGAAAAAGGCCAGATATACTCCGGTCTCTCAAGAGAGGCGATCTTCCGCCTTATCTGCCTGTCATACGCTTGAAGCGCCAGCACGGCGCCCTCTGCAGAAGGCTCGGCACAGGTATTGATCTCCGTCTGATTCTCGGAGAAATCCCTCGTTATATGATTGTCATCCGCGAAAGGATGCGGTGTATGTGCCATCGCAGCATTCTCATACACACGCAGTCCTTCCTTCTCCAGCCCGAATTTTCCGTGCAGAAGACAATTGCGGATATCCGATGACTCGATATGAAGCATTTATTTTCCCTTCTTTTTTCACATATAGACATATCTAAACAGGCAGCTTCACATGTAGAAACAGGCAGATGGATAAAGAGGCAGAAGCCCATCCGGGATGATCATTTCTCCATCAGCCAGAAAGAAGCACTGTAGGGAGGAAGGTGGCTGCCGCCGCCGAAATCGTGTTTCTTTCCTGAGATCAGGTCTACTGCCATTCCGCAGCCGGCGTCAAAGTGGGCGACATACTCTTCCGAATCGGCATTGATCGCGACCAGAACGCGTTCCTTGTCTGTCTTTCGCTCAAAAATACACTGCCTGTTGGTCAGAAGGACACTGCGGAAATCTCCCTGGCAGAGCGCGTCCGACTTTTTTCTTGCCGCTGCAAGATGGCTGATCCAGTCGGATAATTCATTCCACTTCGGCTTTTCAAAACAGGGGCGGAGCGAGGGATCGCCGTTTTTCTTATCGCCCTCCTCTCCCCATTCACTCCCGTAGTAGATACAGGGGATTCCGGGCATGCCGAAGCACATGGCGTAGACCAGAGGGAGATGCTTTTTATCCTGAAGGATTGTCGCGATCCTGGTCACATCGTGGTTATCCACAAAGGACAGCAGATGATATCCGTGATACAGAGTCCACGGATCGGAACCGAACTGGCGGATCAGAGAGTGGACGATCTCAAACATATTCATGCTGTTAAAGGCCGAATAAATTCCTTTATAGCACTCATAGTTAGTCGCGGAATGGAATTTATCATCTCCCATAATGACCTTATAATCGCCCCCGAGGATCTCACCGACCAGGAAAAACTCCTCCTTCAGGGAGTCGGTGAAGCTGCGCAGCCTGCGGACAAAATCCCTGTCAAGGCAGTAGGCCACATCCAGACGCAGTCCGTCGATCCCAAAGAATTCCACCCAATAGCGGACCGCGTCAAAAATATGTCCGATCACTTCCTCATTCCTGAGATTGAGTTTTACCAGATCATAGTTTCCTTCCCAGCCCTCATACCACAGGCCGTCGTTATAATTGGAATTGCCGTCAAAGCTGATATGGAACCAGTCTCTATAGGGAGAGTTCTCCCTGTTTTTGACCACATCCTGAAACTGCAGGAAACCGCGGCCGACATGATTGAATACGCCGTCAAGAACGACACGGATCCCGTTCTCGTGAAGCTCTTTGCAGATGTCACGGAAATCCTCGTTCGTCCCCAGGCGGACATCGATCTTCTTATAATCTCTGGTGTTATATCCATGTGTGTCGGATTCAAACAAAGGGCAGAAATAGACTGCGTCAATCCCCAGCTTCTTCATATGAGGAATCCATTCGGAAATCTTCCGGATCCTGTGCAGTCCCATCTCTTCTTCCGCATTGCCCTCGTTGGCAAAAGGAGCTCCGCAGAATCCCAATGTATAGATCTGATAAAAAACGCTGTTTTCAGCCCACATAGTATATCCTCCTGTCCAGCCCGCTAATAAAAGTAATGCTCGTATCGCGGGCATCCATTCTTGATTTGTTGATCAACAGCTGCATTGCAGCTTCAGATCATGCCGGTCAAAGCTCAGATCATGACCATAACAGTTTCTTCAGACGCTTCCGGCGGTCAAAAGAATACTGCCGCAAGACTATTTTACAATTCGCAGGGCACTTTGTATCCATACTTATTTATTTTTTTAACCAAGTTGACAAAAATAGCGTTGACTATATCGGTCGAAATTTTTGGCACTTTTTTGCTGCTTGTTTTTTCGTTTAATCAGAATCGGTAAATTTCATTGATTTTAAAGGCATTTCAGAAAGCTATCCACGGAATCCACAGAGTTATCCACAATTTCTCAGATGTCTGATTTTTTTGATTTTGCGGGTTTTTACGCTAAATTCACCGTATTTTCAGAGTATTCTGTATTTTGTCAGTTAACATTAATGCATTATATGTAGGGTCTGATTATCTGTTTCTCCGGCATTCATGCCGATTTTACAGGCTTTCAGCCGCATTTATATGGTTTTTTCCCAAAAAAGGCGGATCATTCCTGCAGCTGTCTCGCTGTTGACCGATTCCGGCTGTCCCCATTCGAGAGGATACAGTTCCCTGTTGGAGCTCTCGGAAAACCGGTCATCCATCAGTACCACAATGCCGACATCCTCCGCAGTCCGGATGACACGCCCCGCAGCCTGCAGAACCTTGTTCATCCCGGGAAACCTGTAGGCGAAATCATACCCGTTCCTGCCCTGTCCGGAAAAATACTCCCGCAGCAGCTCTCTCTGCGGCTCCACCGGCGGAATACCCGTCCCAACGATCAGACTCCCGATCAGGCGCTCGCTCCTTAGATCGATTCCTTCACCGAACATGCCTCCCAGCACACAGAATCCGACCAGACGGCGGTCATTGCCCGCCTCTTCAAACGCCTCCAGAAAGGCTTCTCTTCCGCTGTCCTTCATATCCCTTGTCTGGACAATCACATAAAGTCCTTCCTTGTCCGGCTCTCCGTTCATTGCGGGATGGCGGATCGCACAAAATGCCTCCAGCACCTTTTCAAGAAAAGCATAGGAAGGAAAATAGGCTATGTAATTTCCCGGACGGCAGTCCACAATCTGCCCGATGCTGCGGGCGATCCGCGCATAGGTCTCTTCACTGCGGTCTCTGTAGCGGCTTGTCACATCGCTCACGATCACGACCTTGCGCTGTTCAGGAGAGAAAGAAGATCTCGCGTACATCTCGAAATCTCCCCCGCAGCCGCCCAGAAGTCCTTTGTAGTACTGGATCGGGAGAAATGTCGCGGAAAAAAGGACTGCCGAGGTCAGGCCTTTCATGCAGGCCCGCAGATGCCCGGACGGATCCGCGCAGTACAAATGAAGTGAAAAGCCGCCTGAAAAGCCCTTCCCTCCCTTTGAAGTATACACGATATAATGGGCATCCAGCTCCCGCAGGATCTGGCTGAAATGGGACAATCCGAAGTAGAATTCGAGCATTTCGGGAGTCCCCGCCTGCTCCGGTCCGGACCGTCCGGCCTCCGGCAGACCTGCCTCTGACGATCCGTTTTCGTTTTCCGGCGATCCATTCTCGAAGAGGCCGTCCTCTGACCATCCGTCCCCTGAAGCATTGTCCCCCAATTGCCCTTTATCCGCGCCGCCGGTCCGGATTGTACCGTACAGAACAGTGCTCCTTTTTTCCTGGTCCAGGATCCACCGGATCTGGTCTCTGACCTCCTCTACAGCATTATAAAGTTCCGGCAGAGCAGCGGCTGCATCCGCTGCAGCAGCCGTTCCCTCCTCTTTTGTCTTCTCAGCAGGCTCTGCGCAGGCCACGGTCCGGTCTGGGCCCTTCTGCAGAGTCCAGTCCCCGAGCACATGGATCTTCTGTTCATCTGCCTCTGCCTGAAGTTCCCTCAGAACGTGAACCAGCCCTTTCATTTTCTTCCATAGGCGCGGATGGAGCTTCTTTACAGATTTCCGGAAACTGCGCACCTGAGAATATGAGATTTCCGCGCTGTACATATCGCGCCCGCGCTCAAGAAGATTATGGGCTTCATCGATCAGCAGGATCGTGCCGTTCCCCGCCGCCCTTTTTCCGGCAGCTTTTTTGCTCCTGTTCAGATTGGCATTTCTGTTATTATTGTCATTTTTGTTATTATTGTCATTTCTGTTATTATTGTCGTCTCGGGACGCACTCTTAAACCCCTCTGAACTCTCATTCCCGGAAGCGGTTTTTTCCACTGGATCACCCTTCTCTGCGTCAGCTTCCTCCGGCGGCACCTCTGTATATGCCGGATCGCCGAAAAAGCGCGTCAGCCTTGCCTGCGGGTGAAAGACATAGTTGTAGTCACATATGATCACATCCGCGAAATCCGCTGCGTCTAAAGAGAGCGAATAGGGACATACCCTGTGCTTTTGGGCGCATGCCGCAATGACCTGCGTCGTTATCGGACTTCCTTCGGCCGCCCCCTGCAGAAGATCCAGAAGAGCTTCATTGACACGGTCAAAATGGCCATCCGCTCTCGGACAGCTCTCAGGCCGGCAGTCCGCCTCTTCAAAGGGACACGCGCGCTCTTTCGAGACCAGCGAGAGACTGCGGATGCTGAGCCCTCTTTCCTTCAGAAGAGAGAGCGCCTCCATGGCCACGGCTCCCGTCACGCCCTTCGCGGTCAGATAAAAAATCCTCTCCGCCTTTCCCTCACCGATCGCTTTAAGCGAGGGAAACAGCACCGCCATAGTCTTCCCGGTACCGGTGGGTGCCTGAAGGAACAGCTTTTTTCCATGTACGATGGTCCGGTACACACCGGCCGCAAGCTCATACTGGCCCTCCCGGTAGGGAAAGGGAAATACCATCTGCCGGATAGTCTTCTGCCTGTCATCATCAAAGGAAAGCCTGAGCCGCATCCACGGCTCGTATGCCCTGACCAGTTCCCGAAACCATTCTTCAAGCACATCGAAGGACATCTCCTCATAAAAACAGCGCACTTCCTCAGTCACCTGACTGCAGTAGGTCATGCGGATCTTCACCCGTCCGAGCCTCTCTCTGCAGGCATACATATAGGCATAGCACCTCGCCTGCGCCAGATGAACTTCCTCCGGCCCGTCCATGCTCTGGAGGCCGCGCAGTACCGTCTTGATCTCATCGATCGTCCACAGACCATCCTGATCCGACTGATCCGACTGATCCGGCTGGTCCGACTGTTTTGACTGTTCTGACTGTTTTGAATGATCACTTTCTTTTTTTCTTCTTTTTTTGGAAGAAGAAGAAAAAGGATTCTCCGGTTCTCCGTCCGCCTTCCTCATAAAGAAGATTCCGTCGGCACGTCCTTCCAGCCGCAGCACTGCCTCATTACTTTCCTGTGTACTTTCCTGACTGCCGCACGCTGCTTTCTCCGGACCGGCGCACAGAGCCGTGCTCTTTTCTGTATCCGGCTTTTCATCCGGCTTTTCATCCGGCATTCTATCCGGCCATTCGTCCGGCTTTACGTCCTGAGGCACATGCAAAAGCATATCCTGAGCCCGGATTCTTTCTGCAGCTGCATCCGGGGACAAATCAACAGGCACATCCATGCGGAGCATGACCTCCGCGCGATAGTCCTGTCCCGCTTTTTTCTGAAGTGCGCGGTGGATCCGCGCGCCCTCCAGCATAGCGGTCTCCGGCCAGGCTCCCGCTCCCGTGTCCAGAGAACCGCTCCGCAGCAAAAACTCAACGAGATTCCGCACTGATATTCGAATGATGTTATTCCTGTCCTTCATAGAGCAGATGCCTCTCTCCTCCTGTTCTGCCTTCAGCTGGCAGGAGGCCCGGTCACAGTTTGAATCCCGGCCGGGCTGCAGCCGGCCGGCAATGTCGCCCGTCAACACATTATAGCACATTCACACAAAGTATCCTTGTATACAAAGTATTGCATTTTGGGAAAGAATGGTGTTAACTATATACGTCTGTGCAAAAATCCTGCGCAGACACTCTTTCCGACATGCCGGAGCACCTTGTGCGCAGGCATCGTCAATGAGAAATTCGTGAAGACGATTTCTCGTTGACATCAGGGGATGTTTGTGCTCCGGCACAAACATCCTGAGTGAAAAAAACGCTATCGAGCGTTTTTTTCACTCTTCTTTTCAGTTTTGTCGGATTATTCGGGGGACTCTTCCGATGCTTCTTTCTTCTTGTCAGTCTTTTCTGATTTGTCTGCAGACTCCTTTCCTTTGTCTGCCGACTCAGACTTTTTTTCTTTGTCTGCCGACTCAGACTCTTTTCCTTTATCTACCGACTCTCTTTCTTTGTCTGCCGACTCTTTTTCGGCATTTCCAGCCTCTTGAGCATCGTCCTCCTCGTCTTCGTCATCCTCTTCGTCTTCGTCATCCTCTGACTCTTCAGAGTCTTCCGTCAGATCCTCCGGCTCTTCCCCGGCGGCTGAGGTGGTCCCACTGCCGCTGTTCTCAAAAGACGCAGGGTATTCCACGCCGGCAAACATCTCTCTGTAGCACTGGCCAAACCCCGGTGCCGCGGGATCGCCCTCCACCTTCTTGAGAGTAATCTTCTGCCAAAGCTTTGTGTTGAGGTCGCACTGGGTTCCGCTGTAGTATTCCTCGTAGGTCTCCTCTGCCGAATCCCCCAGGCTGTACCACATCCTGGCCGCAAGGGCGTATTCTTTCATGATATTCAGAAGCTCTTTTTCGCTGAGGTCCAGATA
>ODAI012608132.1_pt1 | contig 20351 bp, 20 predicted proteins | sample 1539321 | NCBI WGS metagenome assembly ODAI01 (sample SAMN02144231, study PRJEB22623) | gut metagenome | biome: sheep rumen | host: Ovis aries | place: New Zealand
CAAGGTATCATACCACTTCTTTCCCATCAGGCAGTAGCCCAGAAGGGTAAGGAAACCTACCATATACGGAGCCTTCTGCAGAACATAGGTCGCAAAGAAGGTCCAGATTGCATTGAGAACATTTAATACTGCCATAACTCTCTCCTTAATCAGGGATTATCAGTTTTTCAGAAAATGTCTGCGGCCAGCTGCAGGCTCCCGCAGACCTTCTGCAGCTGCACGATCAGTCTTCCTCGCAGGGATACTTCGCTTCCGCTTCAAGGATATCCTCCGGCGTCCTGGCTGCCGCCAGGGCATCCAGCAGGGGGTCGTTCATGAAAATGGCGGACAGCTGCTGAATATTATTCATATGCTCTTCCGAGTTTGCGGCGGACAGGGTAAAGAACAGGTTCGCTTTCTTCTCTTCGCCGTCCTCATCCACGCCGAAATCAATCAGCTTCTCGGAAACCATGAAGCCGATGCCGGTTCTGTGAGCGCCCTGGGCGTTCTCGGTCGTATGAGGCATCGCGACATTATGATCGAAAACCACATAGGGGCCGTACTTCTCGATGCATGCCACGATCTGCTTGTAATAATCCTCATCAACGCTTCCGTCCGCAACCAGGCTCTCCGCGCTCAGGCGGACCGCTTCCTGCCATGTGACGCCTTCGCCGTCGATAAAACGATAATGCTTTTTCTCAACAATTGTCTGTAAAACGCTGGCCATAAGATTATCCTTTCGATGCGTGCATTACAGGCAGGATCTGAACGGAATGTTCTGCGGATGCTCGAAGCAGTCCTCAAATCCTCTGCGATGGTGATAATAGATCTTGTCCTTGTCCTGCGGATAGACATACTTGCCGCCTACCTGCCAGAAGAAAGGATGGAACTTGTACTCGTTGCGGTCTTTCTTGAAATCATAGAGAAGCTTGATCTCTTCGCAGTCCGCCTGGAAATTGGTCCATACATCCCAGTGGATCGGGATGACCACCTTGCACTGAAGGTTCTCCGCCATTCTCAGCACATCGACAGAGGTCATCTTGTCCTGCATGCCGATCGGGTTCTCGCCGAAGGATCCGAAGGCAACATCGATGTCATGATCCTTGCCGTGCTTCGCAAAGTAGATGGAGAAATGGGAATCACCGGAATGATAGATGTTTCCGCCCGGAGTCTTCACCAGATAGTTGACGGCCTTCTCATCCATATCGGTCGGGCACTTCCCGGTCAGTTCCTCACGGTCCTCGCCGGTCGAATCCGTCGTGACGATGCAGGTGCGGTCGAAGCTGTCGAGGCAGATAATCTCAAGATCCTTGATCTTAATCACATCGCCCGGCTTCACGATCCTGCAGCGGTCTTCCGGAACGCCCCACTTCACCCATGTCTCAACAGACTTGAGCGGGCCGATAAAGGGTACCGGAATCTCACGGCCGTTCTCATCCGTCGTGGTCATGCCGCTGTGCAGCACATGCGCCGCCCATTCCGCGGACATATGGTCCTGATGGTAATGCGTCGCCAGCACCGCGTCCACATGCTTGAACGCGAACGGGTCGATGACGAACGGAACATTCCTCAGGTTCGGCTGCATCAGGCGGCCGCCGCACATGTTGGCCATCTGATGTCCCGGCTTCATCTTGTTGTCACCATGAGTCCGCTTGCCGTTCCCGCACCACAGGTCGATCGTGATGTTGGCACCACCCGGTGTCTTGAACCAGATTCCTGTACAGCCCAGCCACCACATGGCGACATTGCCCGGCTCGACAACTTCGTTCTCGATGTCTTCCACAAGCCAGGTGCCCCACTCCGGGAAGGTACTGTTAATCCAGCTTTCGCGGGTCATCTCGGAAATCTTACTCATATGGTTCCCCTCCTGTTCTCAAATGAATCCTCTTCTTAGTGATTCGGTCTTCAGTTACTGAGCGCGGACGGTCTTTCATTCCTGCTGCTGTCTGCGGCCCGGAACGGAATCAGTCTCCGCGCAATCATATGAACCCACTATATCTGATGCGCTTCAAAAAAGCAACGAAAAAAGACTCCTTTTTATGTTCGTTTCTTAAGAGAAGGCAACTTCCCGGGCCTTCATTGTGCAATTTTTTTACCCTTTCTGAACAAGGGCCAAAGCCTCCATTTCTTTCTTTTCAGGCAGTTCCGGACACAGTCCGCCCCTCCCTTTCTTCCCTTTCCCGCGCCATGCCTTTGTCATTTTTCATCATATGTTCGCAGTTTCATGGTCATTTTGACGGTTTTGTATCCCCGTCATTTTCCGACGAAAATATTTTGACTAACAATTCGACGGAATCTCATCTTGTAAATCTCTCTTTTATCCAGTATAATCAGACAGGATAACTGTTTTTCTTTCAGGACGATTGTTTCTGTTGTTATCCGCTGCTTTCCATATGTTCGTTTATATGATCGTTTTCAGGAGGTGTCCGCCCTATGAAACCTTATGCAATCGGCCTTTATGAAAAAGCGATGCCGAAATCCATGACATGGCCCGAAAAACTGGAATGCGCCAGGGACTGCGGCTATGATTTTGTGGAGATCAGCATCGATGAGACGGATGACAAGCTCGCCCGTCTGGAATGGACAAAAGAAGAACGGCTTGAGCTGGTTGGGGAGATGCGCAGGACCGGTGTCCCGATCCGCAGCATGTGCCTGTCCGGCCACCGCAAGTACCCCTTCGGTTCCGCCGATCCCGCAGTCCGGGAACGCAGCATGCAGATCATGGAGAAAGCCATAGAGCTTGCAGATGATCTGGGCATCCGCATCATTCAGCTGGCGGGCTACGATGTTTATTATGAGGAAAGCACTCCCGAGAGCGTGCGTCTTTTCAGGGAGAACCTGGCGAAGGCGACCAGCATGGCGGCAGCAAAGGGAGTTGTGCTTGCCTTTGAGACCATGGAGACAGAATTCATGAACACCACTGCAAAGTCCATGGAATATGTGAACCTGATCGACAGCCCCTGGCTGGGGGTCTATCCGGATTCCGGCAACCTGACCAACGCCGCGGTAAGCTACGGTACCGATGTGCTTGAAGACCTGGAGACCGGCAGGGGTCATATTTTCGCCCTGCACCTCAAGGAGACCGTTCCCGGAAAGTTCCGCGAGATTCCCTTCCTCACAGGCCATGTCGACTTCCCCGCCGTGATCGCCAAAGCCTGGGATCTGGGGATCCGCCGTTATGTCACGGAGATGTGGGACGTCGGAAAGCCGGACTGGAAAGAAGACATTCTCTTTGCCAACCGCAGCATGAGTGAGATCCTCGACCGGCAGACTCCCTGAGACTGTCCTGCGCATCTCACGCATCTGTCCGCTTAAATCCGCCGCTTCCGGCGGCCTGGCGTGTGAAGAGCCGCGAACAGATAACAAGAAGAATACTATTTACCCCTCAGGAGGATTTTTAATATGAAAGTCGAGAAAAAAGTTGTTGCAGGTCTCAACAAATGCTATGCTATCTCTGAGCTTCCGTTTAAGGGGCAGCACTGCTTCCTGGTAGCCGCCGAGAAACAGGATCCCTGCTATCTCTTCTCCGAAGACGGAGAACTTCTGGATACCGTATGGAAAGAGCCGGGCGGAGTCATGACCATGACGCCGGTGCCGGGGGCGGACGGACAGTTTCTCGCCACGCACAGGTTCTATTCTCCGAATGATTCCCTGGAAGCAAAGATCGTCATTGTCACTTATAAAGAGGACGGCAGATGGGAGGTCCGCACCCTCTGCAAGGCGCCTTTCGTACATCGTTTCGGCATTCTCAGCCGCGGCGGCATCAACTATCTGATCGTCTGCTGCCTGAAGACCGGGCACGAGTACAAGAACGACTGGCGTTTCCCGGGCGCATGTTTCGGGGCAGAACTTCCGGCAGACCTCTCCTCCTTCGATGAAGATCATCCGCTTGCCCTGAGCCTTATCAAGGGCGGGATGCTCAAAAACCACGGTTACAGCCTGATCCGCCGCGGCGGACACGATGCCGCTCTGGTCGGCTGCGAACAGGGTACCTTCGTATTCAATCCACCCGCAGTACGCGGTGCGGACTGGGAAGTGGAGCAGCTTCTGTCCATCCCTTCCAGCGACTCTGTCCTTCTCGATTTCGACGGTGACGGAAAACTGGAACTTGGCTGCATCAGTCCTTTCCACGGGAATTCGCTCACCATCTACCATCTGGACGAGCACGGCAATTATGTCCCGCAGTGGAAGTATCCCCGCCCGGAGGCGGAGACCGAGATGATCCACGCGACCTGGGCCTGCACGATGCTCGGAAAGCCGACCTGGATCATCGGCTGGAGAAAAGGCACAAAGGACACCATCGCCATCACATGGGACGCGGAAGCAGGCGACTACCGGACCGAATTCATCGACCGCAATACCGGCTGCGCCAACGCCCTTCATTTTGTCAATAAAGAAGGCAAAGACGTAATCATCGGCACCAACCGCGAGATCGACGAGATCGCGATGTACACTGTCACAGAGTAAAAAGAATCCGGCTCATCCGGAAAAGAAAGGGGAACTGTCATGCTGGAAGAACTGAAACGTCAGGTTTATGAGGCGAACATGGAACTGCCCAGGCGCAATCTTGTGACCTATACCTGGGGGAACGTCAGCGGAATCGACCGCGAGGCCGGCCTTTTTGTCATCAAGCCCTCCGGAGTGGAATATGATGAACTGCGTCCGGAAGACCTGGTTGTCATGGACCTGAAGGGCAACAAAGTGGAGGGTGACATGAACCCGTCATCTGACACCAAGACACACCTGGTTCTGTACAACGCATTTCCTGAGATCGGCGGCATCGTTCACACCCACAGCACAAACGCCGTGGCATGGGCCCAGGCAGGACGCGACATTCCCGCATACGGCACCACCCACGCGGACTATTTCTACGGCCCGATCCCCTGCGCCAGGAATCTGACCCCCGAGGAGATCGAGGAAGACTATGAGATGAACACCGGCCATGTGATCGTGGAAACCTTCACGAAGCGCGGCATCAATCCCGTCTATGTTCCCGGCGTTGTCTGCCGGAACCACGGTCCCTTCACATGGGGCAAAGACGCGGCGCAGGCTGTCTACCACGCGGTCGTTCTTGAAGAAGTCGCGCGCATGGATATCCTCACCGAGCAGGTCAACCCGAAGGTTGAGCCCGCCCCGCAGTGCATATTTGACAAGCATTTCATGCGCAAGCACGGCCCGAACGCTTACTACGGACAGGGCGGACACTGATCCGGCCGCGGACTGCAGACCGCACACAGCTTCGGCCGGGCTGCGGAATACAAACCGCGTACAGTTTCGGCCGGACTGCGGAATACAGACCGCGTACAGTTTCGGCCGCGCAGCGGAACTATGCCGCCCCTGACAGCGCAGATCCGGTGCAGCAGACGTCGGGTAAATTTACTTTGTTATTGTAAAATACAGGGCAGAAGCTCTGTCTGATAAAGGAAAGGAGTATCTCTCATGAAACAGTTCCAGTACACCATCACTGATCCTGTAGGCATCCATGCAAGACCTGCCGGAATCCTGGCCAAGGAAGCAAAGACTTATGACTCTGTCGTAAAGATCATCAATGCGGCCGGCAAGGCGGCGGAAGCCAAGAAACTTATGGCTCTTATGGGCCTTGGCATCAAGCAGGGCGAGACCATCACCGTCACCGTCGAGGGCGGCGATGAAGAAGGCAACGCTGCAAAGATCGAAGAGTTCTTCAAGACCAATCTGTGATTATTCGTTACGATTCCGGGCCTGTCTGAAATCAGGTTCCGGTTCGTTGTGCCTGCATGTAAGAAACAGGTTCTGATTTCCTGCTGCAGATGAAAAGAGGCTGTGAGATCATTTTCTCACAGCCTCTTTTCATCTGTCTTTTCCAATTTCCTTCCTGACCGCACCCGGTCCTCCTGCCATGTCCCGTGACACGCCTGATTCTCCTGTCCTTCTCCTGACCGCACCCGGTCCTCCTGCCCGGTCCCGGGGCACGCCTGATTCTCCTGTCCTTCCTCTGACTGGATCCGGTCCTCCTGCAGGATCTCGGCAAGCAGCTGCCGCTCCTCTTCTGTCAGGACTCTTTTTTCGAGAAGATCAGGCCTGCGTCTCAGCGTCAGTGCAAGCGACTCCTTCAGCCTCCATCTCCGGACTTTCCCATGGTCCCCGCTCAGCAGCCCCCCGGGAACCTTCTCGCCGTTATAGTCGGCAGGCCGTGTATACTGGGGATATTCCAGCAGTCCGTTCTCAAAGGATTCCTCCGCCGTGCTCTCTGCCCGCAGGGATCCTTCAAGCAGCCTGATGACAGAGTCCATGACAACCCGCGCCGCCAGTTCCCCTCCCGTCAGGATATAATCCCCGATCGAAATCTCCCGGTCCGCGCGGCTTAAAATTCTCTGGTCGAAGCCCTCATAGTGCCCGCACAGGAGAATCAGATGCTCCTTCCCGGCCAGCTCATGGGCCATCTTCTGGTCATATTTTTCCCCGGCCGGCGTAAGCGCCGCCACAAAGCTGCCGCTCCCGCGGACCGTATCCAGCGCCTTCAGGACCGGAGGGCATCGCAGGACCATCCCTGCCCCTCCCCCGAAGGTCGAGTCGTCGATATGGCGGAAGCTCCCTCCCGCAAAAGGCCGCACGTCGATATACTCAATCTGCGCCGCGCCCTTCTGAATGGCCCGCCGGATTACAGGCTCCTCCTCGAATCCCCGGAACATTTCAGGAAAAATCGTCAATACACTGATCTTCATCCGCCATCTCCATTGCAGCAGCTCTGACAGCACCGCGCGGTCTCTTCCCGGCGCTGTATTTCATTGGAGAAACTACTGATTCCATCAGTGTTTCCTCAGTGCCTCCGATGACAGGTCCATCTCTTTCGCGGCAAACCCGGGATCTCCCTCTCTGAAACAGCAGGAAAAACAATACCCTTCCGCTGCCTTCAGTTCCCGCAGCAGGAAAGCGTCCCCTCCCTGCAGGGGAATCAGAAGCGGGTCCCCGGGATAAGGACTGCAGCCGGAAGCATCCTCTTCCCGCATCCGGATCTCAAAGCTGTCCAGAGGGATCTGCAGGCCTCTCCCGACCGCTTTCACATAGCTCTCCTTCAGGGTCCACAGCCTGGTAAAACGCAGGATCCGTTCCTGCCCGGCCGCTTCCCTCACCCAGAGCGCCTCAGCTTCGCTGAAATACCGCAGCAGGCTGTCCGCCTCTTTCAGATGAACCCATTCGGCGTCGCAGCCGCATGCCGCCCCGGAAAGGATGCAGAGAACCCGGCCCGCTGTATGGGACAGGTTAAAATAAAGTTCAGGGTAATCCTTCAGGTAAGGTTTCCCGTAATCCGTCTCCCCCAGTCGCAGGGACCTGCCGTCCGCCGGCCCTTCCGGCCCTGAGAGAATTCCAAGATCCGACAGCGCCAGGCTGAGCAGCACGCCCGCTCCCAGGGACTCCCGCCTGACGGCAGGATTGTGCAGACGCTCTGCCTTCCGTCTCCGCTCCTCAGGCAGGAGCCGGAAATAATGCTGAAACAGCGCTTCATCCTCCAGGGGGGCAAGGGAGGCTGTATAGACTTTTGTAGTCAAAGCCCGCATTTCCTCTCATTCATCTGATAAAAACAGCAATTCCGATCCCGATCAGAATCAGGCCGCCCAGAATCGACGCATACCGGGACAGATGCATGCGAAATACCATGCCGATCCTGACCCCTGCCGCGCACAGGCAGAAGGTTACCAGGGCGATTATGGAAGAAGCTGTCAGGGCTGCCCTAAGATCGTAATCTGCTATGGTAAATCCCACGGAGAGCGCATCGATCGAAGTCGCCACGCCCTGCACCAGCAGTTCCCCGCGGCCGAGCTGCACATCCTTCTCTTCCCCGCCGCGGAAGGCTTCCAGGATCATCCTGGAGCCGATAAAGACCAGGAGAATCAGCGCGATCCAGGGAATATATCTCTGAAAAGCGCTGAAATATTCCACTACAGTATGCAGACACACCCAGCCGGCAAGGGGCATGATAAACTGAAAAAATGCAAAACAGGCGGCGATCCGGATGAGTCTGCTCCGGTTCATGCCGGAATCACTCAGGCCGTTTGCCACAGATACCGAAAAGGCGTCCATGGCAAGACCGACCCCGAGCATGAACGAATAGAATATAAAAGCAAAAGAAATACGCATTGTCCGGCCCTCTCAGTCATTCTTCCGTCAGTCTGAGTGAAAGCGCTTGTTTCCCAGATTCAGACATCTCTGCAGATCCCGGTCTTTTCCGTACACCAGAATCGACTGTCCGCCCTCCAGCATCGTCTCCGGACCGATCTTCATATTCAGCTGCTCATCCCGCTTGACAGCCATAATATTGACGTGATATTTCCCGTTCAGATCCAGCTCGCCGATCGTCATGCCGGCCCAGTAGGCCGGAACCCCAACCTCAAAGATCGAATTCGCGCCGGGCAGCTCGATATAATTCAGCACATTGTTGACACTGTAGCGGATCGCCGTCCAGTTCGCCATCTCCCTCTCCGGATACACGACCGCGTCCGCTCCGTTGCGCAGAAGGAACTTCTCCTGCACTTCATCCGACGCGCGGGCAACCACCTGCTTCGCGCCGCACTCCTTGAGAATATAGGTTGTCTCAAGGGAAGTCTGGAAACTGTCCCCGATCGCCACAAAGCAGATGTCAAAGCTTTCCGGTCCCAGGGAGCGGATAAAGCTTTTGCTGGTGCCGTCGCCGATCATACTGTTCACCGTATAGGGGAGGACCTGTTCGATCTCCTCCTCATCCGTATCGATCGCCATGACTTCATATCCGAGCCCGGACAGCTTCTGACAGAGGTGCCTTCCGAACCTTCCGACTCCGATCACTAGAAATGTTTTCATCTGTGCTCCTTCCAAAATATGCTTCCGCGTTTTTCCGCCGCCGGCGGGACTTTCCGCCATTTGTCCGCGCAGGGCCCGCATGCGGAAAAATCAGCCCTCTTTCCTATCATCCAACCGTCACTGTGTCGGCCGGATACTTCGCATTTCCCCTCTTTTTAGGTGCCACGGCGGCAAAAATCAGAGTGAGCCCGCCCACGCGCCCGAAGAACATCATCACGGTCAGCATCAGCTTGGAGAGCAGCCCCAGCTGAGGCGTTATGCCGAGGGTCAGGCCGACTGTCGCCACAGCGGACGCGCTTTCAAACATCGCCGCGCGGAGGGGAACTCCCTCCAGGTGGCAGATGGAAAGTGAGCCGGCGGCAAACAGTATGACGTCCAGCCAGAAAACCGCGTTGGCGCTGCGCAGCACGTCGCTGCTGATCCTGCGGTGGAAAGCCGCGGCCTCCTTCTCCCGGAAAAATACGCTCATCATCGATATCATCATGACGCTGACCGTCGTGATCTTCATGCCGCCGGCCGTCGAACCCGGCGCGCCTCCGATCAGCATCAGAATGATCGTAACCGCGATTCCGCCGTCCGAAAATTCCGTAAAATCCGCAGTGTTGAAGCCCGCGGTTCTGGGCGTTACCGCATGAAAGAGGCTGGACAGGAAACGTTCCCCCGACGGCAGCGTGCGGAATTCCGTAAAGAAAAAGTATAAAAAGGGCAATCCGATCAGAAACACACTCGCGCTGAGGATAATCTTGCTCTGGGTACTGTAGAAGCGAAGCCTGAGGCGGTAATTCCTGATATCATCCCAGGTAAGGAAACCGATCCCGCCGATCAGGATCAGTGCGGTCAGAGTAAGATTCACCGTCCAGTTGTCCTGAAAAGCTGTCATGGAGCTGAAGGGCTGCCTCTCCCCCATCAGGTCGAAGCCCGCGTTGCAGAAAGCCGAGATCGAGTGAAAGAAGGAGACGGCGAAGCCCTTCCATCTGCCGAATTCCTTGATGAAAACCGGCATCATGAGACATGCGCCCGCACTCTCCACAACGATCGTAACCTTGACGATGAAGGAGGTCAGCTTTACGATTCCTCCCACATGAGGAGCGGAAATCGCGCTCTGCATGGTTGCCCGTCCCTTCAGGCCGATCCTTCTCCCGGAAAGCTTCACGAACAGAATCGCCAGCGTCATGGTTCCCAGACCGCCGATCTGTATCATCGCCAGGATAACCAGTTTCCCGAAAAGGGACCAGTAGGTCGCTGTGTCACGCACCACAAGCCCTGTCACGCAGCTCGCCGAAGCCGCCGTAAACAGCGCGTCCGGAAAAGGCGTGAAGATTCTTTCCCTTGATGAAATCGGGAGCATCAGTAAAAGCGACCCGACCAGAATCAAAAAAAGAAAACTGAGCAGGATCAGGCGGGAACTGGAAAAATTCCATTGTTTAAACTTCGACAGAAGCCGCTTTATCAGGCGTCCGTCTCCTGTGTATTTATTCTCACCGGTATACAAGCCGAAAACCCCTTTCAGAAGCCGTGGGCGGTCGCTCCGCCGTCCACCGGAAAATCACAGCCGGTGATATAGCGCGACGCGCCGGACAGAAGGAACAGAACCATATGCCCGATCTCCTTCGGGTCCCCGAAATGCCGCAGCATCGGCTTGCCCAGCGCCGCCTCTTTCCTGTCCGGATTCTTCTCAAACATTCCTGCGTTCAGGCGGGTCAGAAACCATCCCGGTGCGACGCTGTTGACCAGGATGTTATCATTTTTCCACTCCTCCGCCAGTCCCCTGGTGAGTCCCAGAACGCCCGATTTGGACATGTCATAGGGCAGGACGCCGGAAAATCCCATATAGGCGGCCATAGAAGAGATGGTGACGATCCGCCCCGTATATTCCGACTCCTTCAGGTAAGGATAGCAGATCCTCGACAGCATCAGGGGCGTCTTCAGATTGACGTTCAGGACCTGGTCAATCTTCTCCTCCGGGAACTCCTCGGCCCGGGCTTTATAGCTGATGCCGCAGTTGTTTACAAGAAAATCCAGATGTCCCTCATTCTCAATGATCCGCTTCAGTTCCGTCTCAAATGCGGCATAATCCGTCACATCGCAGGCAACGTCGATCAGCTTTCCTTCTATCTTTTCCTCATCCGTATGCGGGCTTCTGGAAAAATTGTAGACGGTCGCTCCGGCGTCCGTCAGGACCTTCGCCTGGCCCATCCCCAGCCCGCGGCTGGCCCCGGTGACAATCCCGACATGTCCCGTCAGGTCAAACAGGCCCGCCACATATTCTTTTGCGTTCATTTTCCCTCCTCCGCCTCTGCGCCTTCCCTGCGCCCGCGGGAGCCGCGAGTATTTTCAGCCGGCTTTGCCTCTTCCGGCGGCGCCTTCCCTGCGCCCGGGAAGCCGCCGCAGGTTAATCATTTCACCTGCTCAAGATATTCCTCTTTAAAGACAAAGCCCCAGCCCGCGCCTTCTCTCGGATAGGCATAGCCGTCCTCGATCCGCATGGTGTTGTCAATGATCCCGTCGATCCAGTCAAAGGACTCCGCGCCGTAAGCGCCGGAAACCGTACACAGAAGCGGAACGTCATAGTCTTTATAATAATGCGGCAGGACAGGGATATGGTAGGCATCTGCCAGGGCGGCGGATTTTCTCCATTCCTCCACGCCTCCCAGGCGCACGATATCGGGCTGCCAGAGGTCAAGGGCGTTGCGCGCGATCAGGTTTTTGAGAGATTCCCTGTCGTACTCCCTCTCTCCCATGGCCAGGGTGATCCCGCATTTTTCCCGAAGGAGCTGATAGGCCGCATAGTCGGTCCTCTTTACCGGCTCCTCAAACCACTGCAGGCCGATCGCCTTCGCCATCTCGGCCAGCTTCAGGGCGTCCGGCAGGTCCAGGCCCTGGTTGGCGTCCATCATGATCTGAACACCGCTCCCCAGATGTTCCCGGCAGAGCTTCAGGCGCTCGATATCGCGCCCGATCCCGTCCGGATGGCCGACCTTGATCTTGACCGCCTTAAACCCGCGTTTTTTATAATCCAGCACTTCATCCAGAAGTTCCCGGTCCGTATAGCTGATCCATCCGCCGCTGCCGTAAACCGGGATTCTGCAGATATTTGCCCCGAGCATCTTCCAGACCGGCTGCCCGACTGTCCTGCACCAGGCGTCCCACATCGCGATGTTGAAGGCGGCGATGGCGCAGGTATTGACGCCCGTATTCCCGAAATATTCCGCCTCCATGTCCCACTCCCTGCGGGCCCTGACTGTCTCATAGACCTGATAGCCCCGGCTGAGGAAGAAATTCCTGCAGTCCTTCAGGGCGCCTGTGATCGCATTCGGGGAATAATGGAAGGACAGCAGGTAACCCTGTCCCTTCACGCCGCCTTCCGTCTCCAGTTCCACCACATAAAAGCCGATCTCACTGATATCATGAGTGGAATCGGCGATCGCTTTTGTCAGCCTGGAAACGGCATGATATATCTCTATCTTCCTGATCTCTGTATTCATCGATTCTTCTCCCGTTACTATTCACGACCTGTTTGAAATCGGGTTCTGGTTTGTCGTGCCAGCAGTAGAACCAGGTTCTGATTGCAAATAAGGCCTGCGGCTGAAATCCGGCCGCGGGTTCTGCTGCATACCCGCCGTGTACCACGCCGCGGATCCGGCGCGCTCAGCCGGAAGGCAGATCCGTGCCGCGAAGTCCTGCGGATATGGATTCGCGCCATTTCTGGTATGGAAATGGCGCGATCGCAGACTGCCTGTATGCCCTGACGGCAGTTTATTATCTCATCAGACTGGTAAGCAGGTTCAGAAGCTGGCTTCCGTCATCCAGGCCGCCGCCCTGGCTTCCGCCGAGAAGGGAACCCAGAAGATCCGCTGTCGGATTCTGCTGGACCGGCTGAACCGGCTGTCCGCCTCCCAGAAGGGCTCCGAGAAGACCGCCCCCGTTGTTCTGCGGCTTGGGCTGCTGGACCGGCTGTCCGCCTCCCAGAAGGGCTCCAAGAAGGCCGCCGCCATTGTTCTGCGGCTTGGGCTGCTGAACCGGCTGTCCGCCTCCCAGAAGGGCTCCGAGAAGACCGCCCCCGTTATTCTGCGGCTGCTGCTGGACCGGCTGTCCGCCTCCCAGAAGGGCTCCGAGAAGACCGCCGCCATTGTTCTGCGGCTGCTGCATGCCGCCGAGAAGCGGGGCGAACATATTCGTCATATTGTTCTGGGTCTGGGCCGCGGAAGCGCCGCTGAACAGACCGCACAGATCTGAGAAATCCAGTCCGTCAGCCAGATTCACCGCCGGTTTGGAGGCATTCGTCGCCGCAGCGGAGAGGGCGCTCATCAGAGCCGGTGCCATCGCGCCGAGAGAACGTGTGACTTCCTCATCCTTCATGCCGGTTTCCTGGGAAAGGGCACGGACGACCTTGTCGGAGTTCTCACCGAGAATATGACGCACGATCTTAGTGCCGTCTTCTTCATCCACTTCGTCGATCTGCTGCGCCATGGACCTTTTAGTGCTGTGCTGTCCCAGCGCCGTCAGAAGGGACTGCGCGCCGCCGGCGGAAGAAGCATTATTCGTCAATGCCTTCAGAAGAATCGGAATCGCCAGGGGGATCAGCTTTGTAAGCATACTTGAGCTGACGCCTGTCTTATGGGAAAGTGAATTGACCGAAGCATCGGATGCAAAAGAACCGAGAAGCATAGTTAAGAGATTCATAAAACCCTCCTCCTGCATTGCTGCTGTTCACGACCCTCCACACATCAGGCCGCAGATTTTCATACCACAGTTATTTTACAACTCCGGGGCTGAAGAATAAAGTAAAATCATACAGTTTCACCAAAATTTATGCTGCCATTCTGTGGTATGATGTAGGGGCAAAAACTCAGGAACCGGACCAGGCCTGCCTGCCGGAGGCAGGAAGGGGGTTTTTCCCGCGGCTGCGCTTTCTGCAGACGCGGCTTCAAAAAACGCATCCGGGGCATTGCGTCATGGTACAGATCTTTGTTTTGGGAGGAGGACATAATGATTACACAGATCTATTCTATACAGACAAAGGAAGAGGCACTCGCCTGCATCGAAGCCGGTGCGGACCGGATCGGCCTTCTCGTCGGCGTCGCGGGCGGAAAATTCCCCTGCGCCATCACCCAGGAGCAGGCCTTGGAAATCTTTGAGGCAATCTCGGACAGGGCGGTGAAGGTCCTGATCTCCGTGGAATACACCGCTGACGCGGTTCTGGCGCAGACAAAAGCCCTGATGCCGGACGTTCTGCATCTGTGCGCGAATTTCAAAGGAAGCCCGGAATTCGCCGGCCGCCTGAGGAAGGAAATCCCGGGTGTGAAGCTTATGGAAGCAGTAGGAATCACCGGGCCAGAGTGCATCGATGAAGCCCTGAAAAAAGCTTCTTACGCCGATATTCTGATTCTTGACTCCGTCTCTTCCACAGTTCCGGGCGTCGGTGCGGCAGGTGTGACAAATGACTGGAATATCGACCGGGAGATCGTGGAGAAAGTCAGCATCCCCGTCATTCTCGCAGGCGGGCTCGGACCGGATAATGTGGCAGACGCCATCAAAGCAGTCCATCCGGACGGAGTGGACTCCCTGACAAAAACCTCGGATAAGGAAAACGGGATACTGGTAAGAAAGAATATCGAAAAAGTCCGGGAATTCTGCCGCATTGCCCACAGCTTCTGAGCGTAAAAGGCAGACGGCGGCAGCCGTTATCCGGACAAAGTACGGAGATTATTAAGAAGGCTGCCGGAAAGATGACTGCGGGTCAGTTCACGGTTTCTCAGCCGCCGGCATGACCGGATAATCGAAAGAGAGGGGAATAATCATGGCGGAAAGAGACATGCGGATTTTCTGTATCGGGGACCTGTGCTGCGATCTGATCATTCCTTACGGGAAAATGAAGCAGATGCTGGCAGCAGGCGATATCTCAAAAAGCTCTGCCTCAGGCGTTCAGGTCTCCATGCGCTGCGGCGGGTCCGTGGGCAACACGGCGCGCGCACTCGGGCGTCTGTCCGCGCACCCCGTTTTTCTCACCCCGCTGAAGGAAGACGAGCTCGGATGCTGGCTGAAAAAACAGATGGAGGACGCCGGGGTCGATATGAGCCTTACCGTCCCCTCGAAGCGCTCCAATATGTACTGCGCCGCAGTTCTCGACGAGTCCGGCGAGCGGACCATGTTCTGTTTCATTCCGCCCTGGGCGGACTATCCGCGCTTTAAGCAGGACAGCTTTTCACATGTACCTGCAGGAAATCCGCAGACCCTGCTCTTTACCAGCGGGATGGCCTTTCATGACGACATGGAGAACAATGAAGCTGTCCTTCGTTTTTTCCGCAGGCAGAAGGCGCAGGGTTCCCGGATTGTCTTTGACCTGAATGTGAGAGCGGAATCTTACGGTTATGAAGGCGTGCGCCGCAGGGCGATGGAAGAAATGATCTCCATGAGCGACATCATCCTGGGATCCGGCGCGGATGAGTTTTCCGCCGTTACCGGAAGCCGGGACCTGCACAGGGCAGCGGAGCTTCTCCTGGAAGCCATGCGGGCGGGCAGCGGAAATGCACAGTCAGAATGCCCGGAAAAGACCTCACCCGGGACCGGGCAGGCAGACGCCGGGAAACAGAATGATTCCGGGACCGTCATCGCCAGAAACGGCGGCGCTCCCATCCTGATTCTCGGAGAGGGGGCAGACTGCCCGGACGGAACCATCGTACCGGTCAGAGCGGTAAAAGTTGTGTCCACCCTGGGTGCCGGAGATGCCTTCGACGCCATGTTCCTGAAACAGCTCAGCCAGGGAACCCTTATCCCGCAGGCCGTGCAGGCCGCATCCGATTATGCCGGAGAACTGATCAGCAGACCAGATAACGCGGCGCCGGAGGACTGACCGGCAGACCGTGTCCCGCGGCGCCGGAAGACTGACCGGCAGACCGTGTTCCGCGGCGCCGGAAAACTGATCAGCAGACCAGATAACGCGGCGCCGGAATAATGACCGGCGCCCCCTTACTCTTCTCCTCTCCCGATACAGAGCGTGAGAAAACAGATCTCCCGCACCCCGTGCTGCCTGAGCGCGCGGCTTGCTGTGTCCATCGTTGTTCCCGTCGTGTAGATATCATCCAGCAGCAGAACCCTGTCCGGCAGCCTGATCTCCGGATTGACTGCAAACACGCCCCTCATATTCTTCTTCCGGCTCTCCCTGCCCAGCATTTTTGACGCTTTCGTATAGCGGGTCCGCACCAGAGCAGTGGGTTCCACCCTCAGGCCGGTGACAGAGCCGAAAGCTGCCGCCAGAAGCACACTCTGATCATAGCCCCGCTCCGCCCTCTTTTTCGGATGCATGGGAACCGGTACGATGCACTCCGGCCGCCAGACCGGCAGAACAGGCGCCGCAGCAGCAGCCATGGCCTGTGCGTAAAAGGGAATATACGCACGGCGGTTCTGGAATTTCATGCGGTCAACAGACTGGCGGATCCCTTTTTCGTAGAGAAAGGCCGCACGTCCTTCATCAAAAAAATGCAGCCGGCTCTCACAGTCAGAGCACAGTTCCCTGGAGGGATCCGAGATCATTCTGCCGCATTTTCTGCAGAAAGGTTCCCGCACCCAGGGAAGTTCCCGCGCACATTTCCCGCAGATCAGCGGCTCATTCCTGAGAAGAATCTTCTCACATACCGGGCAGCGCCTGGGATAAAGAAGGTCCAGAAGGCTTTCACCCGCGCAGGCCGGAAGTCCCGCTTTTTCTTTTTTTTCGAAAAATATCCGTTCGTTCAAAATACGCTTCCGTTTTCGCGCGCACTTCTCTCCTCAGTCTCCGCCTCCCGCAGCGGCTCCGGACATCCCGTTCCCCTTACCGGAACTCTTTCCTCTCAGTCTCCGCCTCCCGCAGCGGCTCTGCATTCTTTCAGTCTCAGGGCGAGCGTAGTATAGCGTCTCGCCTCACTGGTATTGTCGATCATCTCCTTCATAACCGACGGGTCCCCGATCAGAACGACACACTGCCTGGCCCTTGTCACGGCTGTATAGAGCAGATTCCGGTTCATCAGCATCCTGGGGCCTCTCAGCAGCGGGATCACCACCGCCGGGTACTCGCTCCCCTGGGCCTTGTGGATGGTCACAGCATAGGCAAGTTCAAGCTGGTCCAGGTCGTTCATCTCATATTCAACAAATCGATGCTCATCGAATTCAACTGTGAGCGTATTGCTGAATTCATTGATCTCGCTGATCACGCCCATATCCCCGTTGAAAACCCCTTCCCCCGTCCCGAGCACCGCACCGTACCTGCCGCGGATCTCCCAGGCGATCTGGTAGTTGTTTTTGATCTGCATCACGCGGTCCCTTTCCCGGAAGATGGTCTCCCCCCTGAGATGTTCCCGCTTTCCTCCCCCCTCGGGATTCAGATACTGCTGCATGACCTTATTGAGTCTGAGCACCCCCAGATTTCCCTTCTTCATCGGGGTCATAACCTGGATATCCGCGCTGGTGGCCTTCACATAGCGGGGCAGGTTATCCCTGACCAGCTTGATCGCCAGTCCGATGATGCGGTTCGGATCATACTCCTTCATAAAGAAGAAATCACGGCTTTTGTTCGACAGGACCGGGCAGATTCCGTCATTGATTTTGTGCGCGTTCACGACGATATCGCTCTCCTGCGCCTGGCGGAAAATCGTCTTCAGGGTGACCACCGGAATCGTCCCGGATTCAATCATATCCTTCAGCACCGCTCCGGGTCCCACGCTGGGCAGCTGGTTGGCGTCCCCCGCCATGATCAGGTGGGCGCCCACCGGCACAGCCTTGAGAAGCGCGTGGAGAAGATACAGATCCACCATCGACATCTCATCCACGATGATCACGTCCTCCTCCAGAGGCTTGTCCTCGTCCCTGCCGAAAGTCAGGGCGGCATCCGGATCCCCGGACACCTCAAGCAGCCGGTGTATGGTTTTCGCTTCCCTCCCGGTCGCTTCGGTCATACGCTTGGCCGCCCGCCCGGTGGGCGCCGCCAGACTGATGGACATTCCTTCACTCTCAAAGGCGGAAATCATCGTATTGATGGTGGTCGTTTTCCCTGTGCCGGGGCCGCCTGTCAGAATCAGGAGCCCGCAGCGTTCAGCCTCCAGGACCGCCTCCATCTGCTTTTCATCCAGTTCCGTCTTTGATGCCTTCTGTGCGGAAAGTACCCGCGCCCGGATTCTCTCCGGATTCCCTGCCGTCTGAATATTCAGGTCGTGCAGCATCTGCGCGCAGCGAAGTTCCGTCATATACACGCCGGAGGCGTAGACCCTGACCTCACCTTCCTCCTGCCGGATTACCAGCTTCCGCTCCACGGAGAGGTTCTCCAGGCAGCTTCCGATCGGGTCCTCCCCGCTGCCATCGTCCAGGGCCCAGTCCGCTTCCTCCGCGGGGAAGAGGGTTAGATCCGGATAAAAACCTTCCTCATCCCAGCCTTCCGCGGAAAATGGATCCCCTTCCGCCTTCGCTGTCAGGACATCTGCGGCAGAAAAAGCTGCGCCTGATGCAGCTGTCTTCCCGGCCGGAAAGGCAGGACCCGGACCCGCATCTTCCGCTGCCGGAAAGGCAGGACCCGAACCTGCATCTTCCGGCCCGGCGCTCTCATCGCGCAGGGCAGGAGCGGGAACAGGCCTGAGGCGCATCCCCAGCAGGGAGGCTGTCCGGCGCAGCAGCAGCTCACGGGGCAGATAGATGCTGCCCTCTGTTCCGGCAAGCTGCAGAATATAGAGAATCCCGCTGGATATGCGGAAATGGGAATCCACGGCGATCCCCGCGCGCCGGGCGATCTCATCCGCCGTACGGAAGCCTATTCCGGTCATATCATCCGCCAGTTTATAGGGATTCTCCCGGATAATCCGGTAGATTTCCTGCCCGTAAGCCTTATAGATGCGAACGGCCAGGGTATTGGACACTCCGTAGCGGGAAAGAAACAGCAGGGCGTCGCGCTGATCGCGTTTCTCATAAACCTGCTCCGCGATCTCCCTGGCTTTTTTCTCCGAGATCCCTTTGATCTCCACCAGGCGTTCCGGCTCCTGCTCTATGACACGGAAGGTATCATTTCCAAACTTCTTTACAATCCGGTGCGCCAGCGACTGCCGGATTCCCTTTATAATACCGGAGCCGAGATACCGCTCCATGTACTGGGCCGATTCCGGCGGGAGCAGTTCAAAGCTGCTGATCTTAAACTGCTCCCCGTAAGTCGCATGAACTGTATAAGAGCCCTCCGCCTCAAGCTGCTCCCCTTCACCGATCTCGGGAAGCACGCCCACGGCGGTGAGCTCCTCTCCTTCCACCGACAGGGAGAGAACCGTATATCCGTTCTCCCCGTTCCGGTAGACAATATGTTCCACAATGCCTTTGATCCGATCTTTTTCCATCTGTTGTCCTGTATCCGGAAGATTCCCCGCAGCCCGGCCGGAAGATTCCCCTGCGTCCGGCCGGAGGCTGTCCGGAAGATTCCTCTGCGTTCAGTTCAGCTTCAGTTCCGCGTATCTGCCGGTTCCGATCGCCACTGCGCAGAGAGGATCCTCGCATGTCACAACATTGACGCCCGTCCGGATCTCCAGAAGCTCCTCCAGCCCTCCGATCAGGCAGCCGCCTCCCACAAGGACGATTCCCCTCTGGGCGACGTCCGACGCAAGCTCCGGCGGCGTCCGCTCCAGAACACTGTGCACGGCTTCGACAACCCGTCCCGTAAGCTCACGGAAGGCAAATCTGCAGTCCTCCGAGCTGATTCTGACCTTTTTCGGCAGGCCTGTCTCGATATCCCGGCTGATAAACTCCATGAAGAGTTCCTCCGGCTTCTCATAGACGGTTCCGATCTGCATCTTGATCTCCTCCGCCGCCTGCTGTTCGATCACAACGCCGAACTGGCTGCGGACATAGCGGATCAGAGCCTCGTCGAAATCATCGCCGCCGATCTTCACGGAATTGCTCACAACCACGCCGTCCATCGACAGAATCGATACATTGCAGCTTCCGCCGCCGATATCCACGATCATGTTCCCGCTTGGCTTCGAAAAATCGATACCGGCTCCGATGGCCGCCGCGACCGGTTCCTCAACCATGATTACGTCCCTGGCTCCCGCCTGATAGGCCGCGTCCTCGACTGCCCTGCGCTCCACCTCCGTCAGCCCCGTGGGGACACAGATACAGACCCGGGGTTTGCGGAAGGAGAGGCGTCCTACCGCTTTCTGTATAAAATAGCGCAGCATCTGCTCCGTCACGACATAATCCGCTATGATGCCGTTCTCCAGAGGATGCATCTCCGTGATATTCCCGCTCGCCCGGCTGAGCATCACCCGGGCTTCCTCCCCGATCGCCCTGATCCGGTCCTCATCACGGTCATAGGCAGCGACCGAAGGTTCCTTCAGGACCACGCCCCGCCCGCGCACATAGACCAGTATACTTGTCGTTCCAAGATCAATTCCGACATCCGTTACAGCCATAAACTATCCCCTTATGTTATGATTATCCAGTTACTATTCACTGCCGGTTTGAAATCGGGTTCTGATTCGTCGCGCTCGCGCGTAAGAAGCAGGTTCTGATTTCAAATAAGGCCTGCGAAGCAGGAACTCCACACACAG
>ODAI012065464.1_pt1 | contig 20350 bp, 10 predicted proteins | sample 1539321 | NCBI WGS metagenome assembly ODAI01 (sample SAMN02144231, study PRJEB22623) | gut metagenome | biome: sheep rumen | host: Ovis aries | place: New Zealand
CAGGAACCTCGCGTTCAGCACCGGCCATTTCAGGGAATACCCCTCCAGCTGACGCGGGACGTAGTCGATCACGACGGACTCCGCGCCCATCCGCGCAAGGTACCCCTGGAGCGCATACCCATGCAGCCCGGCTCCGTAGTTGAGGTGCTTCGAGCATGTCGTGAAGGATATGAGTGCGGCCCTTGGCATAAGAAGACGCTCCTGCTGCTACTTTGCCAGAAAGTGCAAATGACGTCTGAGCAGGCGGATTGCGCCCAGCGCCAGTCTCTCCGGGAATCTGTCCGGGGGATTCTTCGACCTGAGGGCCAGCTGCGCCAGGGCCGAGACCGGCGACGGATCTTTCAGCACCGATTCAAGCATGGAACTTTCCGATCGGGTGAGTCTGTCCTTCTTCCCTTCGCATTTTTCCGCAATCCCCTCGACCTCCTCCCTTATCGCGCCGTACAGAAGTTCGATCGCCTTCGCGTCGGCGTGCTTCAGAAGGCTTCTCACGCCGGTTCCGATGAGAGCGCGGAGAAGGCCGAGCGAATACGTTTCCAGCAGCCCCTCCTCCTCCAGCCGGGCCTTCACGGCGCGCCATGCCTCGATCCAGCACAGCGGCTGTCCGTCGGAGCGGACGTTGTCCTGCAGGCTTCCGGCCCTGTGCATTCTGTAGTGGTAGCCGGCGAAATTCGCGAGCGATATGCGTCCGGCCAGCGCCACGGTACAGTAGGAGAAGTACAGGTCGTTCTCCCTGCGTATGTTCTGGAAAGACAGCCGTCTTGCCCTGAAGAAATCAGACTTCACGAACTTGTTCCATGGATTCGCCCAAGCCGAGACGAAAAGGAAGTCTGCGGCATCCCTGCCCGAGAAAACACGCCCCAGGGCCCTGAAACGCCTGGAGGGGAACCTCGCCTCCGGGATGCAGGACATTCCGTCGTGCCTTACCGCCCCGAACACAACGACGTCGGAATCGTGCTTCCGGGCGTTAGAGTAGAGCCTTCCGAGCATCCGCCGCGAACACCAGTCGTCTGGGTCGCAGAAGAAAAGGTATTCCCCGCCTGCGCGCTCGGCGCCAAAGTTCCTCGCCCCTCCGGCGCCGGCGTTTTCCTTGTGGTAGACCTTGACTCGCGCGTCCTTCGCAGCGTATCCATCGAGCAGCGCGCCGGTACCGTCAGTGGATCCATCGTCGACGCAGATGATCTCGATGTCGCGCAGCGACTGGCGGAGCAGCGAGTCGAGGCACCTGCCGAGATATCTCTCGACGTTGTAGACTGGAACTACGACTGATATCTTGGGCATATAAAAACCTCAGCTAATCAATGACCGCCGTCTATGACGTCCCCAAAGTGCATACGCCGACATTCGCAGAAGACTTTTGATCATAGGCACAAACTCCGCCTTGGGTCGGTGTCTGAGTTCGTTTACCGCCGCCATGTACGTCTGTAGGACAAACGCACACTCTTCCGTCGACGCACCTTTCAAGGCCTCGGCAATGATGGTTACTCTGTCTTCGGCGGGAAGCCGCCATGCACGTTTCTGCGCACTGGCGGAAAGCATTGCCGCAAATCTCGCCAAGACAGTTTTCTGGTCACAAAGATCGTCCCGAAACGGCCTGAAACGGTATAGTGCGATAATAACGGCAAGTAGATTGCGGGCATGCCTCGCGAGGGAACCACGCTCCGTCGATATCGAATCGTTCCGTACCCTGCGGCAATAATATCTCGCGGAGATAGCCATGCAGCGCTTCGAATAGTAAAGCGACACAGGGGTGAAATAGTTATCCGCACGCGTGGTAGCATCGGGAAAAGGATATTCCCTTCCGCAAACAGCCGTGGCGCGTATAAGACGTAGAGGTGGACTTACATGGAAGCATCCGTTGTCAAGCAGCATCTGCATTGCCGACATGCCATCCATGATCTTGCCACAGCACTTCGGCGAAATGGAATAGTACCGCAGCATCCGCCGCGCCCATCTGCGAAGGCCGTGCGGCACATCTGATTCGCAGAACACAGAGGACGCGAATATTACCTGGTCAAGGTTCTCCCTTTCGCACAAGGCACACAGCCGCTCAAGGGCAACAGATTCCAGCCGATCGTCCGCATCCATAAAATATATGAACTCGCCTGAAGCGACCTTTACGCCCACCTCGCGGGCGCGAAATGCTCCAGCATGAGGCGAGCTCAACAATTTCACGCGCGCGTCTTTTGCGACATAGTCCAAGAGGATTTTCGGCGAATCGTCCGTCGATCCATCGTCCACGCACAAAACCTCCAGCTCCTTCAATGTCTGCCCGAGGATAGAGTCAAGACATTCGCCGAGATATTTCTCAACATTGTAGACCGGGATGATGACAGATACCTTCGGCATGGTCATATGCGCTCCTCGTATCCGCGAAAGCCGACGTTCAGTTCATGGAGCGGCGCGAGGAGCGTGCCGAGCGGAGTGCCCTGCGTCATCTTGGCAAACGCATTGACGTCCTTCGGGAAGCACTTGCCGCCGTAGCCGAACTTTCCGTCCGGCCCAGGCACGAACGTATGCGTGTCGTTGATGTAGCCCGACAGCAGCATGCCCGCGTGGACCCGCGCCCAGTCCGCCCCCATGCGGCGGCAGTAGTCGTAGACGGCGTTGAAGTACGTCACCTTGTACGCGCCGAACACGTTGTGCGCGTACTTGGTTATCTCCGCCTCGAGCGGGGTCATATAGGTGAAGGTCTTCCCCTTGAATATCCGGCAGAGGAGCTCGAGCTCGCCAGTGAACACCATCGGCTGCCGCCTAAAGTCCTCGATGTACGTGCGCTCCGTGAGGAATTCCGGCATGAAGTAGACTCGATGTCTGGTCTCCCTGGTCAGCCTCTCCGAAGTTCCTGGCAGGATCGTGGTACGCACGAAAACAGGCTTGTCAGGAAGAGCACTAATCAGCTCCTTCATAAGCGTGAGATCCTGTGTGCCGTCGTCCTCCGTCGGCACGTGTATCTGGAGGAAGTATACATCAGCACCGGAGATGTCGTCGTTCATCCCCTTCGGCGGATCGCTCACCACCACCTTCACATCCTTGTTGTTCTCTTCAAGCCAGTTCTTGAGTGCGCCACCCACGAACCCGCAACCAATGATTCCTACTGTCATCATTCTTAATAACTCCATCTTTGTTGCAACATTATACCAAAATACGGGACTCTGCGTTAAGAACCAACTGCCGCATTCATCACAAATGGCAACGACAGAGAAACCTTCCAAACCAGACGAATAAACGACCCAGTCGAGCCAACAGCCCCTTACCACAGTTTTCGTCAGAGGCTTTCCGCCTCTCGCGCACCTTGACGGCATTGAACCCAACCACACAATGCTCAACAAGTATCTCGATTATGTTTTGTATGCGCGTGGAATCGACTGTCGTCAGCGCCGATTCCGTGCGTGAACCGACTATATCCGAAAACAGCTTCTGGTAGGCGGAACGCTGGTCGAAAGCACGGAGCCTTTCGTATGAACGCCGTGCCATTCGTCCCATTTCGGCACATTCTTCCGGATTGGAGAAAAGCTTTTTAATCGCACCCGCCGCAGCTGCCACGTCCCCCTGCGGGATCTGAATCGTCCCCGTCCCATCCGCAAGATTGTCAAGATACGGCATTGAATACGCGACTATCGGGATCTCTGCCATTTTCATCTCCACAATCGCATGGCAAAATCCCTCGAACTTTGAAGTGACAAGTCCAGCTCCGGCTCTCTCTAAATAGGGACGGACGTTTTTCTGGAAACCCTCAAGGCGAACGGCATTGCGCAGCAATGGACTATTCTCAATGTATTTTTCAATGGTCGCACGAACCTCCATGGGGCCGTCGCCCAGCAACGTCAACTCTGCGTCCGGAATGTCCATGCGCAGACGTTCCACAATCTTGACCGCATCCAAAGGACGCTTGAAATCGACCAAACGCCCCATCCACAGTATATTGTGCGGATGATTCCGGCGCACGAAGCCCGACATAAGGTCAGCATCGCAATATGGGATTGCCAATGCTCTGCACCCCATCATGCGAAAGAAAGCCTCGTCCACAGACGAAAGAGTAATTAACGCATTCGCTCTTCGCAAAAGCCCATAGATCGTTCGCACCTGCGGACTCCCGTTTGCAATCATCCAAGAGAAGACGCTATGCCAGAAAACGACAAGCGGCACTCCACAGTCTTCCGCAGCAGACATGTCAGCAGAAAGCTTGTCCCCCGAATAGGCGTCGTGCTCTATGATGACGTCCACATTTCGTTTGCGTAGAATGGCGGAGAGGCGCTCGACTCGCTCCTTGTTACGTCCGAGATCCCTCTCGGTGAGAACAATCGGCTCGTAGCCCCACTCCTTGAACTGGCAAACCTGAAATGATGCGCCTCGCTGGATGCCACCGCATGTGCCGACTTCCCTGTATATCATTGCTATTCTGACGATATCCATCCTCAACCCTCTTTGTCTTTGGCGAAACTAAACTTATTCAGCAACTTCATGAATTTCTCCGAAACATAAATGCGTTCCTCCGCTTCCAGCACAACAAACCACGCAAGGGGCAGCAGGATGGCTTCGCAACAGACTGTCGTAATGCAGACACGCATAAAGGATGGCTGTATGCAAAGCCTTGGAACAAGCCCCCCGATGCCGGCGACGAAGGCTGTAGACAAGATCGGGAGAAATGCCTTGCGAAACCACACTGCAGCCGATATGTCCGCCAGACGACTTGCGTTCCATATATGGATCGCATTAGCGGCAATGCTGGACGCAACATGCGCAGCCACAATTGAACGCAAGCCAAAACCGCCCTGTATAAAACACCACGCGACGGGAACCGCAAGCATCTTCACGCTACCATCCAGAAGTCTGTTAAGCCCGATTCTGCCGGTGGCCATGATCGACAAAGTCTGTCCTGCCACGATCTGCGAAAAAAACACCGACACCAACACGCACGCACACAACACGGGAGACTCCGCAGGGGGGGTCTTAAGCCAAAGGCGCATGATCTCGTGGACCTCGAGGAACAGTGGCAGGGAAACGACGATGGAAATCAATCCGGAGAGCTTGTCAACCATGAAGACAAGATTCCTCATCCTACTTCTGTTCCCCGCGCTATATGCAGAAATTATCGCGGGGCTGAATGAACCAGCAAGCGACTTTGCGAAAGTGTTCGCCCTCGCTGAAAGGCGATTCGCGATAGCCATGGCCGCATTTGACGCGGGGCCAAAGAAAAGATTGACCAGAATCGCGAATCCCTGTCCACGCACAATCCGTCCAAATGCGCCAAAGGCGTTTAGGGAAGCATAGCGCGATATCTCGCCGATATCCCTCCAGCACAAAAAACAATCCCAGCGGATGCGACACTCCCTATATACGACAATGGCCCGCAGAGCAATCATGGCCTTAGGCAGCGTCGCTATTATGCAGTGCCATAATGCATACCTCGCCAGCCATACACCTGGATGAGAGACCATGTAGTAGAGGAGGAACGCGGTTATTGTAGTCTCCGCCACGCTGTACACCGTCAACTCTGCAATCTCTTGCTTGGCTGTATACATGGCACGGAAAGGCGCGTTGAACATGGAAACAAAACCATTGATGCAGGTGAAACGCCAAACCCACTGGCACGCCGCGACTCGGTCTGGAGCAATGACGAGCCAATGCCTAACCGCATATTCGCCTATAGGCCACCCCACGGCAAAAAGGATAAAAGGTATTGCAGCGTGAACCGACAGTGCAGCGGTAAACCAGCGCTGACATTCCAACACCCCTGCTTCCCTACCACCCTTTTTTTTTGCCGCACCTAAGGCATAGGCATAGTAACGCGACACGGCGCCGGAGAAAAGGCGATTGATAAAGCCCACGAAGGCGACCAGTCCCCCCACAACCCCGAGAAGCCCGTAATCCGTCTGCCCAAGCGCAAGCAATAACCAACGAGCAGTAACAAGGCCGAGCGCAAGCTTGTAGAACGACCGCGCGTATGTCGCAGTTATGTTCAGAGCGATTCGCCTGTTCGCGGTCATCTTCACTCCGGCACCCTCCGATCAGAACATGACGACCGTCAACATGGGGACCAGCTTGAAATGATCGTCGTTCGTCGCGATGTCCGCGCCGTGCTCGAGGGCGCACGCCGCGATCCACATGTCGTTCTGCGGAATGGGCGTGCCTTGCTTTCGAAGATGCTGGTAGACCTTCGCATAGAGTTCCGCCGTGCGCCCGGTGACAGGCGTTACGGTCACTGCGGCATTGGATAGGTAAGATTCAAGCTTCCTCCGGTTCTCGTCTCCGTTCTTGGTTGGGAACAATCCGGACCTGTACTCTCCAACGACAATGGATGGAATCATTATCCGCTCGTAGCAGGAGAACTTCGTCGGAAGAGTGCGCTCCCCCTCGAACAGGTCTATAAGAACATTCGTGTCCAGGACCAGACTGCTCATTTCCACATTTCCTCGTCAATGACGTCAAAATCCTTCTGAACGGAACGAAGCTCCTCGGCGGCTTCATGGGAAATCGGAGGTCCGAAGTTGAAGAAATCCGGCAACGGCTTTTTCTGGCGCTTGAACACTCCATGCGCGTCAGGACCTGCCAGGCGGCCATCATGGTTCGCGCCTCGCCACTTCATCAGCGCGCCGAGGGTGACGAGGTCCTCGGGCGTCGTGATCTTCACGTTGCCGCGGTTTCCGGGGACGAGGTGCACAGGTATGCCGAGGGTGAAGCATATCGTCGCCTGGTCGACCATACCCGCGTATCCCCCGGGGCGCGCGCGGATGCGCTCGTGCGCGGCGATTATGCCGCGGAGCCGGAAGCTCTGCGGCGCCTGGGCGGTGTACGACTCGCTGCGCTGCGGGATGGAATCAACGCGCACACCGTCCTTCGAAAGCACGATCGTCTCGTAGCACGGCGTATAGGTCACTGCGCTGCCGTATTTCTCAACGGCGGCTATGTTCGCGGAGATCACCTCGGGAAGCACGTATGGACGCACCCCGTCGTGGAGCAGCACGACGGAGTCGGCGCTCTCGCGTTCCTCGACGAACTTGAGCCCGGAATATATCGAGTCCTGCGCCGTCGCACCGCCGATCGCCACGCCACGCAGCTTCGACGCCCCGTATTTCGCCGCGATGCCCTTCGCCCTCTCGACATGGCCCTCGCCGACAACGAGGTAGATGCCATCTATCATCGGATGACGCTCGAACAGTTCTAGCGTATGCGCGAGCACCGGCTTGCCGTCGAGTTCCAGATACTGCTTCGGAACCGGACCGCCCATTCGTTCGCCGCTTCCGCCGGCAAAGACTACCGCAAAATTCATTTGCGGATATTATACCATAATAAAGCCGACTTTTGCGGGTCAACAGGCGCCTCGCATGAACACCACCGCGTACACGGTGCGGTAGAGAATCCAGATGTCCATCCACGGCGACCAGTTTAAGACATAGTGCACATCGAGCGCCGCGCGCCGCGGGTAGTCCGTGTCGCTCCTTCCCGACGCCTGCCAGAGCCCCGTGATGCCCGGCTTTACGGAGGCGAACGTCTCGTATGACGAACCGTAGTAATGGACTTCCTTCTCGACTATCGGCCGCGGGCCGACGAGCGCCATGTCACCGGCAAACACGTTGAAAAGCTGGGGGAACTCGTCGATAGACGTCTTGCGCAGGAACCTGCCGAGCGGTGTGACGCGCGGGTCGTCCCTTAGCTTGAAGCCGGCATCCCACTCCGCGCGCCGCGCAGGGTCGGACTCGAGAATCGCCTTGAGCCGCTCGTCAGCATCGGCGTACATCGACCTGAACTTCCACACGCGGATGGGCCGGCCCCTCTTCCCGAGCCGGTCCTGCCTGTAGAAAACCGGCCCGCGGCTCGTAAGCTTCACGAGAATCGGAACAACGACAAAGAACGGCGAAAGCACAATGAACGCGACAAGCGCGAGCACCCTGTCGAGGATCTGCTTCTCCATCCGCAGGGCGCGGAAGTGGCGCTGGTTCACCATCTCGATCCCGCCCAGGCCGTCAAAGGACACTATCTGCCCGCCGCTTACGGGGAACGACGAGCCGCTCGGCATGTACTCGATGTGGGAGAAGAGGTGTACGAGCTCCGGCATCTGACAGCGAAGAACACGGGGGTCGAGGCAGCTTACAAGCGTCTTGACGCCAGTCTCTTTCGCCGCGGCGGCAACCTCCGCGATATCCGCGCCAAGCGTCCTAACGACGCGGAAGCCGAGGTACGAATCCGCCGAAAGGGAACGCTCGAGCCTACGGACAAGATCACCTTCGCCAGCGAGAATCACGGGGATTCGCGCGAAGCCGAGCACGAACGCCGCTCTCCGCGCGAAATCCCTGAACGGCTGGGCGAGGAACGCGGCGAGGCAGCCCGATATCACGATCACGGCGCGGGAGTAGTGCTCCGTCGTCTGGTACGCGAGCGCGAGGTAGGCGATGAGCCCGAGGTGCGTGAGGAGCGACGAGCCGACGAGCCGTCTGAGCTCCTCCGGCGGCGTCACAGGAGCCGCCGGATGCATCACGCTGCCATGGTAGAGCCGAAACATCGCGTTAAGCGCGATGTATACGAGCACAACCGGCCAGAGACGGAGATAGAACTCGGCGCCGTACTTGTAGTGCCCGGGACCGAGCGCTCGATAGGCCCACACGGTGAACATCCAGACGCTGAAAAGGCAGACGGCGTCGGCAGCCATCAGCACCAGGACGCGAAATCTGCCGTCAAACCGAGTCACAAGGCCTCCATCACTCTCCGCCGAGCGCATAGTGCATCCAATCCGCTATGTACAGCTCCATGCCCGGCACTACCTTCACCCAATCCGGTGCGTCGGCATAGGCAGAGGAATGGTACCATGTCGCGAATTCGCCGATCACGATACGGACTTCGCACGCCTTCAGAAGCGGCGGAGGAACCGCCTGCGGCGGGAACGGCGGCGATATGAAGACGACCGCCCTTGGAAGATTCTTCCGCGCCTCGGGGTCGGCGCTGATTTTCTTAAGCCAATCGTCGCCGGCCTTGCCTGCAAGAACGAGTCTTTCGATCCTGAAAGCGCCGGGGAGGTCCTCCACGGAGTCGACGCAGCCGACGCCTGGCGCGTGCGGATGGTTCTTCATGTACCTTCGCACGTCCTTCCAGCAGAGCACCCCGCCCAAAGACAGACCGTCGTCCACGATCCATATCGTCGGGTTCTTATACTTGACCATCGTCCGCTCTCCGTCGCGGAACACTTTGACTTCAGGCCTCTCGCGCGCGACGCCGGCGGCATACAGCGATGCCAGCACCAGCGCAGACAAGACCGCGGAGACCGCAATCGCGACAGCGTACGGCTTCGGCTCGCGCCAGGGGCGCACCATGACGAGCGGAACGCTTGCGAGGATGACGGCGATCCAGAGCGTCCAGTCGGACATAAGCGGATTGAACGACGCGGTAACGCCCCAGGCAAGCCACATCGCAAGAGGAAGCGCATCTCGCTTTCTTGCCAGATGGACGGCTCCCCACATCAGGACAAGGAGCCATCCGAACACATACAGAAAACGGCCAAACCACCCGCAGGAGGCAAGGCGAGTCAGATGGTCGCATATGAGCGAGCCGGTAAGCGCAACGACATGGAGAGGCTGGTACCAGTCAAGGGAGGACCTCCCCATCTTTATGCCCCCGCCGGTCCACCCTCCCGGCGCGTCGACGAGCATCATCGGCGCGTTCTGCGCGATCTCAAGGCGTATCTTGTTGCTCCACGAGCTGCGCCCCCTGAAGCCGCGCGAAAGGAAATGGGAATCCTGCACGCACAGCCACGCTACGGCAAGCGCGATGACGGCCGCAACCGCAATCCAAACCCTCTTCCGCCGAAGCGCGAGGCAGATCTCCCGGAACCGCGAAAGCGCAAAGCAGAGAAGAGCCAGCGCAAAGCCAAGCATCGCGCCGCGCGAGCCAGCCCACGCAAGACAGCCCACGGCAAGCGCAAAGACAACGCCGCACACGATTCGGAGCGACCGCCGCCGAACGAAGAAAAGGACGCCCGCGAGCGCCAGAACCGCGATTTCGCAGTAGAGCATCGCAGATCGGTTTGGATTTTGATATGGAAACTGGAGCCGTCGGCTTCTCTTCCACTTGCGGTCGAACTCCCTGTCAATCGCACTTTTCGTGCCCGGCGGAATCGGCACAAGCGCCTTCAGTATCGGCGACTGCTCCTCGGGAAGAACAGGACGTGGCGCCTCGTAGTCGAAGGAAACCGGCTGCGAACCCTCACGGGAGAAGCCCACGAGTCTGCCGCGTTCGAAGAGATACGAGATTCGTCCTCCCTTCACATCAGGCCCCGACTCGACCGCCACTGCATCCTTAGCGAAGCGCCCCTTCCATCCTCTGACGCTGGCGAGCGTGCCGGGCCTGGCATATATCCGCTCGAACTCGCGCGTAGAACCGTCCGGCTGGCGCATCCGGTAGATGAGGCTGTTTTCCGGCGCAATGTACATCCCGAGCGCCTTCTCGGGATTTTTTTCGGGATTGAAGCCAAGCGAATCTGCCGCCGCCCCGGCCATCATCGGCAGGACGGCAAGCAGAAACGCCCTGGCGACAGGGAACCTCATTCCCCGTCGTCGGGAACCGACGCCTCGTTCCAGTCGCGGTCAATCTGGACGGCAAGGATGTCGAAGGGAAGCGATTCCGTCCACGTCGAGCTGACCTTGTGAGTGAAGAAGCCGGCGGTCCACACGTCCGCATCAAGCGCCACGGCGCCTGCGTCGCGATTCATGAGCAGCACGCCGAAGTGCTTGATCTTCTTCGTCCCCGCATACGTCAGAGTTCCGGTCGCAAGACCCGTCGCGCGGGCGAGCGAATATTTCATCGCGCTCGCCGAATCGCCCGTAGTGGCCCCAAGCTTGACGGAATTCCCCGACAGCGTCACCGAAACGCCGTCGAGCTCGAAGTCGCGGTCCAGGTAGTAGCGCTGTAGGTTGGGAATCGTGTTGTACCAGCCGCCGGCGGGTTCAAGTTCAAGGTCGAGCATCTCGCCAGAAAGCGTGGCGGAGGCACCGTCCTTGTACCAGCGAAGCGTAGTCGCAGAATCGAGAATCGAAGCGGTATATCCGTCCTCGCCCTCGGCCCAGGAGATCTTCGCGATTCCGCCGAACGAATACGAAGCGGAGCTGAACGCGAGCGGGATGTAGAGATCGCAGCTCTCGGGGGTGTTGAGATCCCCGACAGGCGTCGCAGTTGAAGAGCCGGAGACGGCCGTTCCGTCGGCAAGGCGTCCAGCGACTTTCACGCCGCCCTTTGCATCGACCGTAAGAGTCAGGTAGCCGTGCCCGGCCGGGACACCGGAATCTTCCGTCACGCCGGGGGCGGCAAGCGCCACGGTGTAGTACCCCTTGAAGGGCTCGAACACAGCCGCTGCGTTGGCAAGGCCGGAGTTGTTGCGGTAGAGTTCGGCGACGTAGTTGGCTTCCGCAATGATAGCCGTCTTGCCGCTGTTCGGCACGTTAAGGCGGAGCTCCACGGAGCCGACGCTGTCGTCAAAGGCGTCAAGATCGTCTGTCGACCAGTCCTTGAGCGTCACGACGAGCGTTCCGGTGCAGGCCACCTTGGCCTTCTCCTTCTTGTCGATCGCCATGGGAATCGTCACCTCGAACGTGCGGCTCTCGCTGTCCGCCGACCCGTCGACGACTTCGTCGAGACCGGTCTTGGAGCCGGTGTACGTCTTGCCTGCTATGACGGCCTTCGCCGAAAGCTTGCCAGCGGACGTCGCGGTGAGGGTTATGAGTCCTATGCGCGGCGCACCGATCTCGAGGGCAGAACCGTCCTCCGTCAGCACACCACGGAACGAACCGACGGATGTGCCGAGCGGGATGACCTCAAATGTCATCTTCAGCGTCGTCCCCCAGATGGGCTTCTTGGCCGTTCCGGTCGCCGTCTGGAGAAGGCAAGTGTAGGTCCCTGCCTTGGTCGGCGTGCCGCTCACGATGCCCTTCTTCTCCCGCCCGTCGAGAGAAAGCCCAGGCGGCAGCGTGCCGGCGAGAACGCGGCTCATCATCGAATTTCCGTCGCTCGGACCGACCTCAAAGCGCGTGTACACGCCCTGGACGAGCTGGATCGGCAGATTGTTCGTGATTGAGTCGTAGAAGTCCTTCCCGAACACGTCGACTCCGTCCGTCGCCGTCTCCTGGGCGTTCGCCTGGATCGTGGAGAAGTTCCATACAGCTGGGCCTGCCGTCCAGACAAGCGCGGAAGGATCGTTCAGCGCGGCTGCGACCTCTTCCTTCGTATCGCCCGCGTACGCAAAGTCGAGCGCCCAGTAATACGTTCCGCCAGGGGCAATGGACTCAGCCGGCAGCTCGCAGGAAGTGTCGACCGTCGCGTTGGTGACGATTGTCGCAACGGACTTCGCGGAAGTGCCGATGCGGACGCGGTAGAACACGTTTTCGGCAGCAAGCTCCTCGGGCGAGATCCAGGCAAGCGCGCTTAGGTTGGTAGAGACGACGGCCTTGCTCATGGGATCGTCCGGGACGACGGCCTTGAAGGGCACCCACTTGTATGGGCTTCCGTCGATGTCGTTCAGCGTCACGTATGTTTCGGCGTCACCTCCCGTGAGCATGAAGACGATATTCTGCTTGCCTGCCGGGACGATGCGCGCGAATCTGTTCTGGGCATCGCCGGAGCAGACAAACGGCTCGCCATTTCCGATCTTGCACGTAAGGACGCCTTCGCATCCTCCGGCAAGCGCAGGGTCGGCGGCGAAAAGCCCAGGCCCAGTCACCGTAAGCGACAGTGCGGCGGACGCGGCCTCAGCGGAACGCAGCGCGCCGTCTTCGTCGACAAACCAGGAGCCCTTCGTGCTCTTCGCGGTTACACCGCCGGACGTGGCCTCCTTGGCAAAAGTCGCGAAGCTCTTCGTCGCCGTGTCGTTGGCGATCTTGACCGTGATGGCGGACGCGGCAAGCGTCGGCTTGCTCCAGCCCTTGTATTCGCCAGTAGTGAGCGCGGCGAGCGTCACCGTGAACTGCTTTGTCAGTGCATAGTCTGTGCTGTCGTTGAGCGGAATGGACAGGCTCTTCTCGTCGTCGTCGCCATCCTCCCACTCGAGGACTTCGCTGAACGCGTCGACATCCTTGCCGATGACGGCGGTGTCCTTGTACTTCTTCTTGTTGCACACGACCGTCGCCTTGACGGCAACCCTGGTCTGCGCCGTGTATTTGCTGCGCCTGAGCGTGATCTCGGCGGTCTTGCCGGCAGTTGCAGTCATCACGGGCTTCTTCGCGTTCGCGAACGGCGTATCGTCGTCGCCGTAGTACGCGGCGCTTATGGTCCCCGCACCCTTGGCCGTCACCTCCGTCAGAGCGACCTTGGCTTCGTCGCGCGCGATGACGGCCGGGAACTCGTCGACCTCAATGTCGTCGGGGTCGATCTCCCACAGCTTCACGGTAAACGTCTTATTGCTCTCGACGGTCGCGACAAGGTCGGGAATCAGACGCACCTGGATCGTCTTGTCGGCCTTGTCACCGGCCTTCCATTCAACAATGCCGTTTGTCGGATAGTATTCCTTCCCGGGAACGGCGGCGTTCTCGTCGGTTCCGGACTGCGTCGCCCAGTTGACGCGCACGACACCTTCCTTGCCCGTGCGCTGGAGCTTCAGCGTCGCAAAGGCAGCGCTCTCCGCGACCGTGTACGTGGCGGCCGAGAACTTTACGCTGCCCGTGTTGAACGTGCCGTAGTCGAGCCTGTAGGACGAATCGGTCCTGGCGGCGTCGTCGACATGGGCGACCTTGAGGATGTAGGTTCCCGGCTCGAAGATGCGCTTCTCGACGCAGTCCGTTGCGGACACCACCTCGGCGCCGTCCTTCGTGATGGTGAACACCGCGTCGCCGATTCCGTCGAGAGTCGTGTCGATGAGGGAGAAGTTGTAGTATACGCCGGCGGCGGCCGTGAACTTGAAGTTGTCCTCGGGATCGTCGGTCCAGAGAGTGCGCTTGGCTCCGACGGTCTTCCCGCCGGTCGCGGCGAGCGCGATTGCGTACGCCTCGTCATCGTCCGACACCTGGACTTTCTTCTTCTTGATCGTAGTGGTGTACTTGTCGTGGCTGTCGTTGTATATGCCGAGCGCCGGCGTGATTCCAGAGGCGGCAACCTGGACGTTCTCCGCGGCAGGAGTGGAGAAGCCGCTCACGGCGTTATAGACGACCTTGACCGCGGCATTTGTCGGCACATTGACGATCGCGCCGTTGGGATACGACTTCTTGTCTGTCCCGATGTACCAGGAACCGTCGGTTCCCTTCGTCTTCACCTGCAGCATGCCGAGCGCGGAGCCGCTCTTGAAGGCGACCGCGTTCATTGAGTGCAGGGGGAAGTCGAGACCGAGGCCACTGTTCCCCTCTGAGTCCTTGACCCACACGCGCACATAGTAGACGGCGTTCGCCTTGGCCGTGAACGTAAGCGGAGTTCCGTCGTCGGCGGAGAAAAGCGATCCCGTCGCGGCGACCGCCGTCTCCTTGGTGCCCGAGAGCGTGAATACCTTTGCGCCGAGCGAGAGATCCGTCTCCGCCTCTTCCTCCACGAGCGCGGCGCGGAGACGGTAGGTTACGCCGTTGCGCACGGGGATCATGTAGCAGTCATACCAGTCGCCCATGTTGAAAACACGCGGCGTGCTGGACATTCCAGCGGCGGTGGCAGTCGCCACGACATCCGACTCGGCGGTGCCGCTCGCCGCGGCGAGAAGCGTCGCGGTGGATGCCGAGGCCTTGTCGTCCGTAGGATCGAAGGCGTCGCCCTGCGGCGCGGTTGCGCAGTTCACGGCGCGCAATGTGAACAAAGCGTCCGGCAGCGGTTCATCCGCGACTTCGAGAAGCGGATCGTACACGCCGACATAGTAGTATCCCGAATAGGTTGCCGTTATGGCCGCGCGGCAGTCGTTGCTCTTGTTGCCGACGGTGCTGTTGTAGGCAAGCAGTTTGCCGTCCTTGTCGTACACGTCGAGTCTTATGCTGCCAGGAGCGTCCACCGTCTCGAATGCCCACCGTTCGCCCTTTTCCAGGTATATCCTGCAGAGTGACTCGTCTGCGACCTGGTCGTAGTAGTCGTGGGAGGCGTTGAGACGGCCGGCGAACACGGAAGCCGCAAAGGCGTTGTCGGCATTCAGGTCGGTGAACGGATGGTTCGCCGGCTTGCGCTGCGTCACAGTCATATACTTCATGGTGAACGCGGTTCCAACATCGTCGCCAGCCACGTTGAACTTGTAGTTCGCCGTCTCTGCAGGGATGACCCAGTACTTTACGCAGTTCGTAGTGTAGTTAAAGTCCTGTATCGTGTCGACGTCGCCTTCGAAGTTGATGTCGATCGCCTCGTTCTCCTTCGTGGTGCGGACGACGTACTTGTACCCCTTGACAAGCTTCGCCTTGCACCAGTATTCGCCATTGTCGCCGACGAGCTTCGCGCTCAGCGACTGTTCCGCCGTCTTGAACGTAAGTGCCCTTGGCGCGCCCTCCTCGCCCGTCACGGTAAAGCTCTTGATCCCGCTCTGGTAGTAGAGCGTCGTCTTCTGCCCGACCTCGCCGTCGATCCTGACGTAGAATGTTACGCTCTTGGGGTCTCCGGGGTCTTCGCTCGTCCCGTCACCGTAGTCCCACGAACTCGACTCGAGGAAGCAGGCCTTGACGCCGCTGGAGTACTCCTCGAAGTCGAACGACGCCATGAGGAAGTCCTCGAAGTTCTCGCTCTCCGCGACATCGATGCCCAGGTCGTCAACGTCGCCGCCCTGTATCCAGATCGTCGCGGATGCACCGCGGTTGAGCCGGATCTTGTAGTACGCGACGCCAAAGTACTCATCGTACTCCTCCCCGTCCCATTCTGCCGTCAGCGTGACCGTCTGCGACGATTTGAGGCTCATCGCCGCGTCCTCGCAGCTCCCGCTCTTCGCCGCCCAGAGACTGGAAGCGGCCGCTACGGCCCATACAAACGCCAATGTCTTCTTCATGTCGGTGAGTCCTTTCCTTTATCGAAGATTTATCACTTGCCGGCTTCCTTGCCGACGGAGACGGCGCATCCGCGTCTCGTCGTCGTCGTCTTGACTCGATCCAGCGCGTCGACGTAGTCGATGTCATCGTCGAGCCATGCGGCTCCGCAGACCATCGGCCGCACTGTCGCCTCGTCGTCTCCGCCGCAGTCGGTGCAGCTTGTCGAGCCAAAACCAGGCAGCACGACGGCGCTGAACTTCATCGCGGCGAGCCCTTCGTTGTCCGCGTTGACGGTCGGCAGCCTGAAGGTGCCCTCGAACACGCCGGTCGAGGCCGTGAATTTCACGGTAAAGCCCGCGGCGGCGTTCTGCGCCTGCTTCGCCAACGAGTTGACCTTCTTCTTTGAATTATACGAGAACGTCAAGTCGTAGCCCGCGGGATTCCATGCCGCCGGCACATCGCCGTCGTAGAGCGCCCCCATCCCCTCGGGAATCGCGAAGAACGTCATGACCGCGGAAGGATCCTCCATCAGCGTGCGGACGATCTCGGAGAAGTCCTCGGTCGCGACATACTTGCCGCCGGCCGGATCAAGCGAGACCGCATAGCCGGCGGTCGTAGCCTTCTTCTCGGCATGCCGCCACTGCATCTTGCCGTCGACATCTCCGTAGACAACGCGCCTGAAGCCCTTGCCGGCCTTCGCGTAGTCCGCGGCGCGTTCGCGGTCGAGACGCATGACGCCTGCGACGGAATCAGCGGCCGACAGCGAGAGCAGAGGCAGTCTCGCGTTCGCCCACACGGGCGTCGTCAGCTCGTCGTCCCATTCGTACGGGGCAAGCGTCGCAGAACCGCTGAACTTGACGCCATTCGGGAGCGTGCCAGCATACTTGACGACGCCGGTCTTTGCCTGCTTGGCCGTCATGCTCATCGCAAGGCTGCCGTCTCCTGCGCAGAGGGCGGTCCCCTCGAACGCACCGCTGTTCTTGAGGCTCACGGTGTAGCTGCCGACAAAATCGTCGGCTGGATTCGCTGCGCTGTACGCCTCGAACGGAATCTCGCAGTCGTATTCGTCGTCGAAGTCGGTTATCTCGACGGAGCCGTCGGCCTTCGCCGTCACGTCGAACGTCCAGTGCTGCGCCCCGGCCGTCACGCCGGCGAGGGTCGCCGTCAACGCGCCGTCAACTCCGCAGGAAGACCAGCTCTTCGAGGCGAACGACACATTCCCGAGGTTGATCGCCCTCAGTTTCGCGCTGATCTTGCCGGTGCGCGGAATCGTCAGCGTCATAAGGCCGTCGAGCCGCTTCGTCGTCTTGCCGATGACGCGGATATCCGAGAACGTGCGTGTCTTGAGAACGGAACCGTTCAGCGGCGAAGTCGCGCCGGACTGCTTGACCGCAGGGTCGGAAACCTTCACCGTCACGGACAGCGCGAGCCCCGCGGTCTTCCCCTTCGAGACCCTGTAGACCGCCGTGAACGTGCCGGCGACCGTCGGGATGCCGCTGAAGGTGATCGCATCCCTATCGCTTGAATAAGTCGCCTTCACACCGCTCGGGAGAGACCCGCTGACCTTGGCAATGGAAAGAGCGCCGTCCGCATCGAGGTAGGCAGCATCGACATTGACAACGGCCTCGGGAACGGGGATGTATCGCACAGCCGCAATCTCCAAGGCGTCAGTCTCGAACTGCGGCGCGTTCGCGGGAACTATGGTGTACTTAAGCGTGCGGGTCGCGGAGTCGACCTTCGTGCCAGGCAGACCGGTAAGCGTGACCTTGGACGACGTCGCGCCGCTCGCCGGAAGCTCAAGCTGCACCAGCTGCGGCTCGGCGACGCGGCTGGGGAAGCCGACCTCCGATTCAGAGAGCGTGCCCTTCGTGGCCTTCAGCACGCCATCGATGTCGCCCTTCGTGCCTCCAACGCGCTCCACGGCAAGCGTGACCGTCGCGCCCGCGCGGGCGTACACCGTGCCTGCCTTCGCCAGCGGCGGATCGACGCTCGTCAACGAGAGCCGCCCCGGAGTCGCCTTGTCGTCGTCCTCGATCGTGAGGAGGAAGTTCTTCGCGCCGAGACCGGCATCGCTCGTCCCGTCCTCCTGCGTGAGGAAGAACCGGATGGTCTGGTTGCCGTCGGAATAGGGATTGTCGACGATTCTCACGACGGAAGTCCTGACGCTCGCATCGTTGTTGTCCCAGTGGAAGGGATGCCCGTCGTCGCTGAACTCGATGAGGTCAAGGAAGTTCGTCGTGGAATGATCGAGCCACAGGATAGCCGCCGCCTCTCCGGCCGCACCCCCGATGCGCGCGATTTGGATCTCGTATACTCCGTCGCCCTTCTCCTTTATCGATGCCGCGACCGGGTCAAACGAGATGACGCCAGTCTCCCAGATGCGATACGTGAACGCGTCCGCCGTGAGCGCGATCTTGGCCGTCGTCGTCTGGCGTGCGGAGTAGGTGTTGACGCTCCTGCCGATCGTGAAGTACTCAGAGAAGTCGACTGCGTTTGTGTCGACATTGCTGATGTAGTAGGTCTTGCCGGACGTGATGTTCATCGAAATCGCGAGGTTGCCGTCCGTGATAGTGCCCGCGAGCTCCTTGCCTGTCGGATCGGGCACGTAGACGATGTCGGACTCGAGCGTGTACCCCGCGACGGTAGAGCCGTCCTTGAGGAATGCGAAGTACGATCCGGCATCGGGGTAGCCGTTCTTGTCCGCAGGATAGGAGACCTTCACATAGCAGTTCGTCTTGGACTTCGGTATCTCGTAGCTGAACACCACGTCGTCGGCGAGATTCGTCGTGACTTCCTTGAGCGTGTCAAGCGCGCCGTTCGCGGTGCGGTTGATTAGGGCAAGCGTCACATCGGCATTCGCGCTCCCCGTCAGGCGGTAGGAAACGAGCGAACCCACCGCCGCGGCATCTACCTTGTAGTAATCCGCGCCGTCCGCAAAGGATAGCGTACCAGTCCTGGACTCGCGCGTGCCAATCGTCGCCGTCGCAGTCAAAACGTCGTCGTTCGACTCTTCGTCGGCGTCGGTGGACGTCTCGAGCAGCTCCTTGATGCGGTCGACGTAGACCGTATTGGCCGAATTGGGGCTCACGTTGTTGAACTGGTATATGCGACCGGCGATTCCCGTGGCGAAGTCGCCCGCGGGCCGGAGAAGGATAAGCGCAGGGATGCCAGTCTTGAACTTCCCGGTCTTCTTGTTGGACGTCGCCATGCACTCGGGGCGGCACAGCCCATCCGGAACTGCGTTGTTGAAGAAAGCGGCATTGCGCGCGGCTATCTCCGCCGCCTCGTCCTCAGTTATGCCGTTGCGGGATAGGTACCCCGCGCCGCCCATCACCTTGAGCTCGTCATTCGTCTCGGACGAGTAGTTGTAGGTATAGAATCTGGCGGAAGTCGCATAGGAGTCGTATGTGAGAAGCGAAGGCGTGGAAAGCCCGTCGGCAAGCTTCGGAATGTCTATTGCGACGCAGGCTATCTTCTTCTCCGTCGCCCACGTCTTGAACTCCGGCGTGTCAAGCACCCACTTGTCTGTCGCCGCGCAGTCGGGGCACCACTGGGAGCCGCCGACAAGAATCAGCGTTCCGCCGCCGCTCTGCTTCGCCACCTTGTTCGTGGCGACATCGATATCCATGGTCCACTCGCCCCATCCAAGCGTATCGACAGTCTTTTTGCCGACCCAGGTCGGGTTCGAAGGCGAATTCTCGATCTCGCCAACATAGTCTATGTGGTTAGTTGCAACAGTCTCGAGATTCGTGGTCCCTCCGAGAATGAACAGCGTGATCTGCTTGCCGATGTCGCCGTTGTTCAGCTCGGGAATATCAAGCTCAAGCGTCGCTTTGCTCTGCCCAGCAGCCCAGATGACGTCGTTAGTAGTGACAGACGTGTTGGAGACCGAAAGCTGCAGAAGCTGCGCGGCCGCGGAATCGGGATACACGGCGACGACCTTGTTCGTATAGGCCGTGGCCGCCGCAGCGGAATTGGTGCGCGTAAGGTACACCGAAAGTGTGCGGGCTGCGCCCGGAGCGGAGACCTGAAGACGTGCGTTCGGCGCATCGGCAAAGCCGAACTCGCCGCCAGTGTAGGCAGGCGTCGGATTCGGGTCATAAACATACTGCTTGTATATATCCTTCGCATAATTGACAGCATACTTTGCGCCATCGGCCTTGTCCTTGTACCCATCAAACTTATCACCTATAATCGCCTTATCAATCAGAACCGTATCCTTCGCCAACACCGTGCCATTAGCCAGCACCGTCCCCTTCTTGGCTTTCCAGTAAAAGCGCACAAACGGAAACAACCCAAGAGACTCCTTCTTCCAGCACCAAGTGTAGCCTGTGCCGCCGTATTTGTCATCGGAGGACTTGTCTTCATTGCAGCCGAAGTAGAAGACAATTCCGCTCTCCTTCATCCATGTCTTGAATATGCTCTGAGCCATGCATCGCTCAAGCTTCTTGCAATGC
>ODAI010749423.1_pt1 | contig 20348 bp, 19 predicted proteins | sample 1539321 | NCBI WGS metagenome assembly ODAI01 (sample SAMN02144231, study PRJEB22623) | gut metagenome | biome: sheep rumen | host: Ovis aries | place: New Zealand
GCCGAGGTGCCGATGATCCGTCAGGGCCGCGGCTGGGTCGACGTGTTCCAGGAAGACGTCAACAGCATGATCGCCGACTACAACTGCAACGCAGTGATCTTCTCCGGCCACATGGGCCACAAGGATCAGTCCGGCGCGACGCAGTTCCTGAAGAAGTGCTGCCGCGACTCCGGAGTGCCGCTGCTCGCGCTCACCACGAGTCTGTTCGACGAGCGCTACACGCCGCTTGACCGCGTGAAGAACGACATCAGCAACTTCCTGTCTGCGGCCGGCTTCAAGCCCGCCTCGCAGCAGTAGCCGCGGGTGAAGGATGCCGGGAGGCTCGCCTCCCGGCGCGGCGACGGGAGCGCTGCAGCTGGGCCGCCCCGTCGCCTTTTTCAGTAAGTAAGGAAGCAAGACATGGCAATTTATGGTGGTTTGGACCTTGGTTCGACAACCGGCAAGCTGGTGCTGATTGACGAGAACCGGAAGATTCTCGGCTGGTCCATCGTCCCGTCCCAGGGCGGCCCTGAGAAGACCGCTGCGGCGGTGCGCGAGGGGGCGTTCAAGGCGGCGGGCCTTTCCGCAGACACGAAGATCGATTATCTGATCGCAACCGGCTACGGGCGCAACAACTTCAAGAGCAAGGACGAGGACATCTCAGAGATTTCCTGCCATGCGCTCGGAGCGCATACGCTTCAGCCCAATGCACGCACGATCGTGGATATCGGCGGACAGGACTGCAAGGTGATTCTTCTCAATGACCGCGGCCGCGTCCTTGACTTCCAGATGAACGACCGGTGCTCGGCTGGCACGGGTCGCTTTTTCGAGGTGATCGCCAGAGTTCTGGGCATATCGCTCACGGAGCTCTCGGAAAACGCCCTCAAAAGCAGCAATCCCTGCCGCATCTCCAAGCAGTGCAGCGTGTTTGCCGAGAGTGAGGTCATCACACTGGTGAACAACAGCGTTCCGCTCGAGGACATCTGCTCTGGCGTGTGCGACTCGATCGCCCGCCGCATCAAGGGCATGATCCTCAAGGTCGGCCTTGAAGAGGATGTGGTTCTTACGGGCGGGTGCGCGCAGAACAAGGGGCTTGCGGTGGCGCTTGAGGGCACGCTTGGCGTGAAGCTAGCGCCGCTCTCGGAGCACCCCCAGATCATGGGCGCGCTCGGCGCGGCGATCTTTGCCCTGGAGCACGCCACCGGCGTGACCACGAGCGAGGCCGCATCGGTCCCTAAGAAAGAGCAGGCACCGGGACGCGAATGTGGTCCTGCTTGTGATGTCTCAAAACCCACGAATCCCGGTGAAATCGCCCAGCAGTTTGCAGTAGGGGCCGGCGGCTGGTCCCAGGTGTTCTGGTCGACAGGCACCAAGAAATAGATTGCAGAACTGAAACGAAAGGAGCACACGATGAGCGTCCTTGAGAATCTTGTTGCGGAAATCCCGGCGATCCTCGCCGATGAGAGTCCGCAGGGGCTGTCCGTTGCGGGACTGCCGTCGGTTCCCGTCAACCGCGGCGCCGGACTGATTCTGGAAAACGAATCCGGAGCGACGCTGGGCGGCGAGTCCGTCGCAAGCGCCCGGGTTCTGCTCTACTCGAACGTGCCGATGCCCCAGGGAGACCGCGTGCGCCTGATCGGCGAGATGCCTGCTGAGGGCGGCACGGCGTGCTTTGCCGAGGTCGCCGTGCTGCACGGCGAGAAGCTTGACGCCGAAGTGTTCTACCAGTTCGGCGTGCGCCACCAGAGGCTCCTTGACCAGCCGGGCGTCATGGTCCGCAACGACAAGGAGCACATCATGATGCGGCTCGCGAAGGAATCGGCCGCGGCCGGGCTTGCCCCGGTTGCTGCAACGTTCCTTGCGCGCGTTCACGAGGTGTATCCGGCGGTTGAGGGCGTTGATCTGCTCTTTGTCGTCGGCAGGCCCGATCTCGTTGAAAAGTTTGCCGAAATGAACCGCGGTTCGCTTCAGACCGTCACGGCCCTCAAGGAAGGCGTCTGGAAGGAGCGCGGATTCGATTACAAGAGCTGCCAGCTTGCCGGCCACTGCGGCAGCTGCGGCGACAAGAAAACCTGCGCCTCCGTCCGCCAGATGGAGGCCAAGGTGAAATTGAAGAGACGCCGCGAGGCGCAGCAGGCGGCTGCGGCGGCGTAAGGTTCCGTTTTTTGTAACAGGGAAGGTTGTAGACATGGCTCATGTTCAGGGAAAGGTTGTCGCGGTCTGCGGCAAGGGCGGCGTCGGCAAGACGGCTGTCACGACGATGCTCACCCGGGTGCTCAAGGGGGATCCCGCGACGGGACGCTTCCTCGTTGTGGATGCCGATCCGGCGCTCGGGCTTCTTTATGCCCTTGGCGTTGAAACCGACAGGACGATCGGCGCGATCCGCGAGCGCGTGCTCAAGGCGGCCGAGACGGGCAGCGCGGGCGAGAAGACCGAGGTTGCCGAAGAGCTCGACTATCTCATCGTGAATGCCTTGAAGCAGCAGAAGGATTACTCGTTCCTTGCCATGGGGCACATGGACGCCAAGGGGTGCTTCTGCTCGGTAAACGACCTGCTGCACGATGCGATCCAGCAGCTGGTGGGGCAGTTCGACACGATCCTCATCGACGGGGAAGCCGGCATCGAGCAGATCAACCGCCAGGTGACCGACAAGGTGAATACGCTCATCCTGGTGACCGACTCCTCGTACCGCGGCCTGCAGACCGTGCGGCACATCGAGGGGCTCGTGAAGGACGGCTCCGTGCCGCTTTGCGACCGGATGGGCGTCATCGTGAACCGCGTGATCGGGGACAAGCGCAGCGCCGAGGAGCTTGCCGAGCAGTTCAAGCTGCCGATCTTCGGTGTCATTCCGTATGATCCGGTTGTCGAGGAGTTCGACCGCGAGGGCCGGAGCCTGCTTGAGCTGCCGGAGGAGAGCGTTGCGCTCAAGGCAGTGCGCGACGCAGTGGGGAGAATCAACGGCGCGGCGTAGGAATTGGCCGGTTGCCGGTCAGCCCCGGGGAGCAAAGCGGGTCGCGAGTCCTTCGCTTGCTCCCTTTTTTGTGCCCGCTCCCGCGGCGGGCGTGCATGGCTTGGATGAACGGAGATGGTGTCGTGAAGAGAATCGGAATCATTGGGTGCGGGGCTCTGGCCACGGTTTTTCTTGAGCACTTCAGGGAGGTGCTGGCGGGCGCGTATTGCCTTTCGGGCATCCATTGCCGCAGCGAGGACAAGGGGCGGAGCGCCGCCGGAAGGTTTGGCACGCGGTTTTGCAGGGACATCGCGGAGCTTCTTGAAACCGCTCCCGATATTGTCGTCGAGTTTGCTTCCGGGGAAGCGGTGCGTGCGTATGCGGAAGATGTCCTGCGCGCGGGCGCCGATTTTGTCTGTGTTTCCGTGGGAGCCCTGGCCGATGCCGGTCTCAGAGCGAGTCTCATCAGCGCAGCGCGCGCTTCTGGCGCAAAGCTGATCGTCCCGTGCGGCGCGCTGGGCGGACTCGATCTGATGCGCACCGCGGCCGCGATGGGTGGCCAGTCGGCTTCGATTGAAACCGTCAAGGCCCCCAAGGGGCTGGCAGGAGCACCGGGGCTGCAGGGAAGGGCACTTTCGGGCGAGAAGGCGGAGGTTGTCTTCGAGGGCGGCGTTCAGGCGGCGATTGAGGGATTCCCGAAAAACGTGAATGTCGCCGTGGCCACGGCGCTTGCCTCTGAAACTGCGGATCTGTCCGTGATCATCAGAAGCGAGCCGGGTGCCAAGGGTAATTGCCACACGGTGCGGCTTGAGAACCCCGCCATGCAGGCCGAAATCCGCATCCGGAGCAAGCCCGATCCCGACAATCCCCGCTCGAGCATTTCCACGGCCTGGAGTGTTCTGGCGCTTTTGAAGGACAGGGAAAGTCCGATCCAGTTCTTCTGACGGTGTCTCTTTCAAAACAAAAAGGAAAAGGCCGCAGGGAGCAATCCTTGCGGCCTTCGTGCGAGGGGCCCGGTCAAAGGCGGCCGGGCTAGCCCATCAGTTCATTAGAACTTGTGGTTGATGCCCATGAAGAACTGCTGGACATCATGGCCGGGCTTGGTCGTGCCGACGTGCCAGGAGCTGTCGGGACCGGCTTCGATGGCGCGCTGGGCGTTCTTGTCGTTCCACAGGGCTTCGATGCCGACATAGAGCATCGTGCGCTTGGACAGGTTGTAGTCGTAGCGGATGCCGACGCTGTAGCCGTCTGCATCATCATTGTCGAAGTCATGCAGATAGGCCGCGGTCGTATTCAGGCGGCCGCCGAACATCGGGGTGGTCGTGCCGATCTGGCCAATGAACACGTCGCCATGCTTGATGAACTTGCCGGAATCACCCAGCGGAACAGCAGTCTGATGTCCAGTGCCTTTCTTGTACTCGAGCTGGATGGCAGGTTTCGTGAAACCGAAATCGTAGCTGGCAGCCAGTTCGTAGTACTGGGCTCCGCCGCGGCCGTTACGGCCCATGTCGCCAATGCCATTCTGGCCAGTCGGGTCAGCCATGGCGGGAACGTTGGGTTCCTCAAACTTCTGATAAAGGGCGCTGCCCATCAGGAACAGGGGGCCGTTCACATACTGCAGGGCGAGGTTGTAGACGTTGCCGCGGGTGGAGGACTTGCCGTCGTTCTCGGAGAGGGAGGCAAACGCATAGCCCGTGAAGCCGTTCATGTTCGGCGTTGCGTAGAAGATGGAGTTGCTGCGGCGGACGAGATCGTCAATCGTCGGATCGTCACCGCCCATCGTAGCCGTGCGGTGCGGATAGAAGAACGGGGAGGAGGCCGTGCCGAGGCTCAGGCCGTTGACGTCGCTCATGGCCCACGTCAGGAAGTGCGGGGTGTACTGGCGGCCAAAGCCGATGTGGCCCCAGGGGCCGCGCAGGGCAACCCAGCTCTCGCGGTGGAAGATGCGGCTGGTATTGCCGGCGAAGGACTGGGCGTACGTGCCGTTGTCGGAGAGGTAGCCGGACTCGAGCTTGAAGGCAACCTGCATGCCGTTGGACAGGTCTTCCGTGCCCTGGAAGCCGAAGTAGCTGGCGGAGGCGCCGCCGCTGTTCAGACTGACGTCGGTCTTGCCGGTCTGATGGTTCACGCGCACATAGCTGTCAATGGCGCCATAGAGCTGGACATCGGCGGCGCTGACTGCACCGGCCGCCGCGAGAGCACTTACGCAAGCCATGGCGATGAATGACTTTCTCATGATGATCTCCTTTATTTTGAAGCTGAACGCCTGTTTTTCGCATACAAAAGAGTCGTCAGCCTTCGATTCAATGCCCCCAAGGTAAGGCATTGAATCTAGGTGAACTGTTGGCTGGCCAACAGTTTTTGGTATTCGGCAAATCTATTGTTGAGCACACAACAGTTCGCTGTGCCCTTTTGACAACGTGTCCGGCTAGCCAGAATGAAAGGAGAAATATTCGATGAGGCAGGTCTTCTTGCGTCAGCCCTGGGTTTTCAAAACGGATCCAGAGCAGCTTGTCCGGATATTTACGGAATATGGCGAGCCGCGCAAGCTGGCCAAGGGCTATGTCTTTCATCACGGCGGCGAGCAGGGCGAGGTTGCCTATATCCAGAAGGGGCTTGCCTTCTTTCGATTCACCGACCGGTTCAGCAAGAACCGGATCTTTGCGGTCGTGCCGCCGGGAGGATGCGTCGGGGATCTTGACGTGCTCACCGAGCAAAGGGTGAATGTCGTTGCCGAGTGTGCTCGCCCCACGGTGGCGCTTTTCGTTTCCGGCGAGCGGTTCCGAAAGAAGCTCTCGAACGACATGGGCCTCATGACGACCTATGCGCGCCGCGCCATCATCAAGCAGGAAGTGATCGAGGAGGGCATGATCGCCAACTTCACGATGCCCTTGGCGCTGCGGCTTGTGGGGCTGCTCAATTCGTTTGTGACGGCCTACTATCCCCTGAAGCCCAATGACTGGAACCCGATTCCGGTGACGCTCACCACGTTTGAGATCGCCAACATCATCGCCTCGACCCGATCGACCATCAGCACGATCCTCAATGAGTGGATGGACAAGGATCTTGTGCGGCGCGACGGCAGACGGCTGCTCTGCCACGGCCGCCTCTTTACCGTCGACTACGACTGGGACGGCAAGGGCGTGCCCGGATAGAGTGTTTCGAAGACAACTCTTGCGCACGCCTGGCGGCCGAATTGTCGAGCCGGCGACAGATTTGCCCGTCGCAATCCATTATCTTTTCTCTAAGACATTGTCCGTAGTCCGGGCGGACAGGATGCCGCCCCATCTTTCGTTCGTGAAGGGAGAAGCTCTTATGAAACTGTTTGTTCGCACGGCCGTTTCGGCCGCCGTGGTTGCCATGGCAGGCGGCGTTTCCGCAGCCAACATTGCTCTTTCAACCGACATCGTCGTCGTGGGCGGCGGCTCCGCCGGGCTCACCGCGGCTGTAGCCGCAGCCGACAAGGGCAAGAAGGTCATTCTTCTTGAAAAGAACCCGATGGTGGGTGGCGCAACCCAGTTTGCCGAAGGCATCTTTGCCGTCGAGTCCGAACTGCAGCGTCTGCGCAGCGACACGCTGACCCGCGAAAAGGCCTTTGAAACGCTGATGGAGAAGCACGCGTACTTCGTGGACTCCGCCAAGACCCGCGACTTCGTCTACGGCTCGGCCGAGAACGTCGAGTGGCTGCGCAAGCACGGCATCAATTTTGAAGTCATCCGCATGACTCCGTGGGAGGAGGCCACCTGGCACGTCATCACCGACTACAAGGGCATGAAGGGCACGGATCACGGCCACGGCATGATCTACGGCCTGAAGGACAACGCCGTGAAGCTCGGCGTTGACATCCGCACCTCGACCCCTGCCACGTCCCTTATCAAGTCCAAGAGCGGCCGCATTGTCGGCGTGAAGGCCAAAGCCAAGAACGGCGATGTTCTCACGATTTCCTCCAAGGCCGTGATTCTCGCTTCCGGCGGCTTCGGCGACGATCCCAACAAGATCCGCGACTGGGCCCACCGCGATCCGAAGGCCTGGCTCTCTTCGGCTCCGATCAACAAGACGGGCGACGGCATCCAGATGGCGATCGACGCGGGCTCCAAGCTCGGCAACGTCACCTTCTGCGCCCACACCCATGCCGCCGGTCCCGGCCTGAAGTTCCTCTCCAACCTCTATGCCACGACCTGGCAGCCCTCCGCCCTCTGGGTTGACAAGAACGGCAACCGCGTGGCCAATGAAGAGGTCGTGATGAGCTTCAGCCAGTCGGCCAATACGATCTACGAGGCGCTCGGCCACCATGTCTGGAGCATCTGGGACGATACCCAGGTCAAGTACATGATGGAAAAGGGCGTGGACTCCGGCATCGGCGTGCTGGTTCCGGTCGGCACCAAGCTGCCTGACCTGCAGAAGGACATCGACGAGGCGCTCGCCGCCAAGTCTCCGGTCTTCAAGGCCGCGTCGAGCGTTGCCGCTCTTGCCAAGCAGATCGGCGTTCCGGTCGCGAATCTTGAGGCGGCCGTTGCCCGCTACAACCACGGCTGCGAAGAGGGGCACGACGGCGAGTTCTTCAAGAACGTCAAGTACATGCGCAAGCTCAATACCAAGAAGCTCTACGCCATCCAGCTCACGGGCGGCTACTTCAGCTCCATCGGCGGCCTGCGCACCTCGCTCAAGCATGAAGTTCTTGACAAGAACGACAAGCCGATGCCCGGCCTGTACGCCGCGGGTCTCGAGGTCTCCAACGTTGTCGGTCCGACCTACATGACCTGGTCTTCCGGCTACGCCTTTGGCTATGCCTGCTACTCCGGCCGCCATGCCGGCGAGAACGCTGCCGCTGCCATCGACGCGCGCAAGTAATCCCGCATGACGCACCCTTGCGCGGCAAGCCCCTCTTGCCACGCAAGGGCAATCCTCAGGCCCGATGCCGAGCTCTCTTTCGGCGTCGGGCCGAATTTTTGGCTTCTTGCGATCCCGGGTTCTGACTGGAGACGGAGCCTGTCGCGCTTGTGACATGAGAATCCCGTGAGGACCGAGGTGCGGACAGTGTAGATTTCGCGCCAGAGACAGAGGTTTCCGGAGGAAGGACATGCACACACAGGACACGTATTTTCTGGAACTTGCCGGAAAGCTCGGCGTTGACATCAAGCCGGGCGAGGACGGCGCGTGCCTCATCACGGTCGGGGAGGATCTGCCCGTCTTCGTGCGGGCGAACGGGCAGGGCGAGCGCATGGAGCTGTCCGCCGCCGTAGCTGCCGAGCTCCCCGAAGCCGTCACGTACGCAGAGATGATGGATCTGCTTGACACGGCGCTCGGGCCGCTCTTTGACGCCCCCGGCATCGGGCGCGATCCAGAGTCGGGTGCCATCATCCTGTACTGCATTCTGCCGTTTGCTTCGACCACCCCGGGGGAGTTTGCCGAGGCGGCCCTGCAGTTCATTGACCTGGCGAGCGCCTTTGTCTCGCGCCTTGCCGCGATGTCCGCGGCGGACAAGTAGCCGGAATCCGGCATTTCCGAGCCTTCGCTGGTGGGTTCTCCTCCTGCGCAGGCTCCTTCGTCCAATCATTGCAAATTCCTGCTCAATCGGAGCAGTTTTTCCGTCCCGGGGGGAGTTTCCCGGCATGGCGCAATAGACTTCTCCCAATTCTGTTGGAACTCTGGTTTCCTTGCATTTCTGACGTTTTTCCCAGGGAGAGAAGCAAATGACACTCATGAGCAAGAGTGCGGCGCTATTTGCCGCCGCAACCGTTGCAGGCGCCGCAGCAGCGGGCGGCTCTGCCCAGGCTCCGGTTCCGGCCGGATATGACGCCGTGTTCCCGCCCGGAACGCCCAACCCCTACAACAAGTTCTTCACCGGGCAGAGCTACCTGCAGCCGATCATCCGGGAGGGCGTTCCGGCCTTCAACGTGACGTTCGAGCCCGGGTGCCGCAACTTCTGGCACATCCACAATGCCGAGAAGGGCGGCGGCCAGATCCTGCTTGCCGTCGCGGGCCGCGGCTGGTATCAGGAGGAGGGCAAGCCCGCACGCGAGCTCAAAAAGGGAGATGCCGTCTACATCGCGCCCGGCGTCAAGCACTGGCACGGCGCCGCGCGTGACAGCTGGTTCACGCACATTGCGCTCGAGGTGCCCGCCGAAGGCGGCTCGACCACCTGGTGCGAGCCCGTCTCCGATGAGGAGTACGGCAGGCTGCCGTAAGGCGCCTTGAGCCCCAGATCAAATTTCGTGCTGGAACAAGCCCGGGATTGCTGCGATCCCGGGTTTTTTTCGTCCTTGCGGCGTTCCCGGTTGTTCCATTTTGTATGATGATTTGTAAATGTGTGTGAATAATGCTAGAGTTCACACACTTTTTAAAACATTCATACCGAGGTGCTCATGAAGACAACCGCGATTTCAGTCCTTGCCGCATCGGCACTTGTCCTTGCCGCGTCTTGCGGCAATGCCGCGCCGGCGCCAAAAGGCGACCTCAACTATGCGAGCATGAAGGACATCCGCAACATTAATCCGCATCTGTATCTCGGAGAGATGGCCGCGCAGGCGATGGTCTTCGAGCCGCTTGTCATGAACACGCATGACGGAATTAAGCCATGGCTTGCTGAGAGCTGGAAGATTTCTCCGGATGGCCGCGTGTACACGTTCCGCCTCAGAAAGGGAGTGAAGTATTCGGACGGAACGCCCTTCACGGCTCAGAGCGTCAAGCAGAACATCGATGCGGTTCTTGCAAACAGGACCCGCCACGCCTGGCTTGACATGATCAACGAAATCGAGGAGACGGAGGCGCTGGGCGAGCACACCTTCAGGCTGACCCTCAAGCACGCCTATTTTCCGACGCTGATCGAGCTCGGCCTCACGCGTCCCTTCCGCTTCATCTCCCCGAAGTGCATGAAGGACGGAGGGACCAAGGACGGAGTCTCCTGCCTTGCGGGAACCGGTCCCTGGGTTGTTGCCGAGCACAAGCGCAACCAGTACGCCGTCTTCAGGCGCAATGAGGGCTACTGGGGAGAAAAGCCGCTCCTTGAGACCGTCCGCTGGAACGTGCTGCCCGATCCCCAGGCGATGCTGCTTGCCCTGCAAAAGGGCGAGATCGACCTCGTGTTCGGCGCGGACGGAGATCAGCTGACAAGCGACGCTTTTGACAAGCTGCAGAGGGAGGGCAGGTACGTGGCCGCCGTGAGCCGGCCTATTGCAAGCCGCGCGATTCTGCTCAATTCCCGGGGTGAAATCACGGGCGACAAGACCGTGCGCGAGGCAATCCAGCATGCCGTGAACCGCAACGCCATCGTCAAAGGCGTTCTCAACGGCCGCGAAACCGCTGCCGAGACGCTCTTTGCGAAGAATGTTCCGGGGTGCAACGTGCCCCTCAAGCCCCGCAAGTTTGACCGGGCAAGAGCCAACAAGCTTATGGAGCAGGCAGGCTGGAAGAAGGGCAGGGACGGCATCCGCGTGAAGGATGGCAAGCGCTGCGAAGTGTCCTTCTACTTCAATTCCAAGAACACGCAGGAAAAGACGATCGCCGAAGTCGTGCAGGCTGATCTGCGCCGCATCGGCATCGACATGAAGATCATCGGCGAGGAGAAGCAGGCGTACCTGGACCGCCAGCGCACGGGCAAGTTCGACATGCAGTACTCGCTTTCCTGGGGGGCGCCCTATGATCCTCAGAGCTACTTCTCGTCCTGGCGCATTCCGGCGCACGGCGACTATCAGGCCCAGATCGGTCTGGCGGACAAGCCGATCATCGACAAGGAGATTACGGCTCTCATGACCGAGCCCGATGAAGCACGCCGCCAGGAGCTCACAACCGATATTCTGAAGCGCATCCACGCGTCGGCCGTCTACGTCCCCGTGTCTTTCTCAAGGACAAAGGCGGTGCATTCGAGCGGTCTGCACGGCGTCACGTTTGCGGTTTCCCAATACGAGATCCCGTTCGAGACGATGACGTTTGACGCGAACAAGGCCAAGAAGAAGTAAACCGGGTAAGGACTGCGTCATGCTCAGGATGATCGCAAGGCGTGCTTTGCTGCTTCTGCCGATTCTCTTCGGGATCAGCATCGTCTCGTTCGTGCTGATCGCGCTTTCGCCCTCGGATCCGGCCGAGGTTGCGATTCGCGTGAACGCCATGGTGCCGACCCCGGAGCTGATTGCGCAGACCCGCCGGGAGCTCGGGCTTGATGAACCGATGCTCCTGCGCTACGTGCATTGGCTTGGCGGAGTGCTCACGGGCGACTTCGGACGCAGCTATGTCTCGGGCCGTGCCGTGACGGCCGAGATTGCCGAGGCGATGCCGCCCACGCTCATGCTTGCCCTTGCAACGCTTGCCATCATTCTCGCGGTGAGCGTGACGAGCGCCGTCATCTGCGCGCGTTATGAAGGGGGACTCCCCGACAAGTGCGTGCGCATGCTGATCTTCCTTACCTCGGCTCTGCCAGGGTTCTGGGCCGGTCTGCTCCTGATGTGGCTCTTTGCCGTTGAGCTTGACCTGCTGCCCACGAGCGGCATGCGCGGTCCTTCGTCCATTATTCTGCCAGCGCTCACGCTCTCGCTTGCGTACATCTCGACCTATGCGCGGCTTATCCGCGCCGAAATGATCCGCACCTCGCACGAGGGCTGGGTGCTCTTTGCGCGCGGCAGGGGACTCACGGGGTCCCGCATCACGGCGCACGTGCTCATCAATTCCCTTCGGGGCGCCGCGACGGCGCTCGGCATGTCGATCCCCAAGCTCATCGCAGGCGCCTTTGTCGTGGAGAGCATCTTTGCCTGGCCAGGCGTGGGGCGCCTCTGCGTGACCGCCATCTTCAACCGGGATTTTCCGGTCATTCAGGCCTACGTGCTCATCATGGCTGTGATGTTCGTGCTCTTTAATCTCGCTTCGGACGTATTCGTTGCCTGGCTCGATCCGCGCGAGAGCCGGGGTGAAGGAGGTTCGCAGCCATGAAGACGATCCTGCGACGCCTCCTAGCCGACCGCACCGCGCGGGTCTGCATTGCGTTCATCGTGCTGCTGCTTGCCGCTGGGCTTGCGGCTCCCGTGCTGCCGATCCCCGATCCGACCGAGGTGAACATCGGCGACAAGTTCGCGATGCCTAGCGCCGAGCACTGGCTCGGGGCAGACCAGCTGGGGCGCGACAACTTCTCCCGCATCATCTGGGGCATTCTCCCGACCGTCTATTCGGCGCTCGGAGCGATGCTGCTCACAAGTCTCATCGGGGCTCTGTACGGCGCACTCGCCGGCGTGCTGCGCGGCCGCGCGGACAGCGTCCTGATGCGCGTTGCCGACGTGATGATGTCCTTCCCGAGCGAAGTGCTGATCCTGGCGATCGTGGGCATGATGGGCCCGGGGCTTGCGAACATGATCATTGCGTGCGTGGCGGCCAAATGGGCCTGGTACGCGCGCATGATGAGAACCATCGTGCGAAGAATCTCCGACTCAGGCTATGTGCGCTTTGCTCGGGTCAGTGGCGCACATAGCCTGAGGATTCTCTTCACGCATCTGCTGCCTGCGTCGGCCGGCGAATTCTTCGTGCTGATGACGCTGGACACCGGCTCGGTAGTGCTCATGATTTCCGCGCTCTCCTTCCTCGGGCTCGGCGTTCAGCCGCCGACGGCCGAATGGGGGATGATGCTTGCCGAAGCCAAGGACGTCATGCTGCAGTACCCCTGGCAGATGGTCTGGCCCGGGTGCGCAATTCTCATCACGGTTGCCTGCTTCAATTTTCTTGGCGACAGCGTGCGTGATGCGTTTGACCTCAAGCATGCGGGCAGGGAGAAAGAGCAATGAGCGGGCGCGAAGCGGTTCTTGAAGTGAGTGGTCTCTCTGTAAGCGCTCCTGCAGCCAAGTCCCGGATCGTGGAGAGCGCGAGTTTTACCGTGCACGCAGGGGAATGCCTCGGCATCGTGGGCGAGTCCGGCGCCGGAAAGTCTCTCATGACGCTGAGCTCAGTGGGCCTTCAGCCCCGGACGCTTTCCGTGACGGGCCGGTCTCTCTGGCGCGGGCGGGACATTCTCTCGATGCGCGGGGATGAGCGGCAGGCGCTCTACGGCCGCGAGATTCTGCTCATCATTCAGCAGGCGATGGAAGCGTTCGATCCCTTGGTGCGGATCGGCCGTCAGCTTGTTGAAACCGTGCGCTGCGTGCACCCGTCGAGCAGCAGGGAGCGAGCTTTTGAAGAGGCGTGTGAGGCGCTTGCCGCACTTCGGTTCGAAGACCCGGCACGCATCATGGACGCATTTCCCTGTGAACTTTCCGGCGGGCAGCTCCAGCGCTGCATGCTTTCGACGGCAAGGCTCCTGAAGCCGTCCCTCATCATTGCCGATGAACCCACGAGCGCCCTTGACGTTCTCTCCGGCGGTCAGGTTGTCGAAGAGTTTTCAAGATTGCAGACCGATCTCCATGCAGCCTTGATTCTCATCACGCATGACCTTGCCGTGGTGCAGCGTCTTGCAGACCGGCTCATCGTCATGCAGCGGGGACGGATTGTCGAGAGCGGGGGTGCCGAGGTGCTTGTGCGGCCCTCGCACCCCTATACGCAGTACCTGGCGGGCACCCGCGTTGCGCTTTCAAACCGTTTCATGCGGGCAGCCGGCAGGGGAGGCGTGCGATGAGCGAACTGCTTGAAGTGCGGGATGTCTCCCGCACGTACGTGAGCCGCGGCGTGCGGATTCCCGTGCTTCGCGGCGTGCGTTTTTCGATTTCTCCGGGCGAGCGGGTTGGCCTGATCGGACTGTCCGGCGCAGGTAAGAGCACTCTGGCAAGAATCCTGCTCGGGCTTGAAAAGCCCGACTCGGGGGAGGTTCTTGTCGAGGGTGAGCCCCTCGTCCGGTGGCGCCGGGACAACCCCGGGGCGATGAGCGTGGTGTTCCAGAACTACTACGACTCGGTCAATCCCATGTGGACGGTGAAGGACATCATGCTTGAGCCTCTGGCGCTTCAGGGCCGTGCCGTGCAGGCGAATGCCGGAGCGATGCTGCAGGCCGTGGGGCTGCCGAGGCACTTTTCGGACCGATACCCGCACGAGCTCTCGGGCGGTCAGCTTCAGCGCGTTGCAATCGCCAGGGCGCTTGCGGCGCACCCGCGGCTTGTCGTGTTCGACGAGGCGGTGAGCTCGCTCGATGTCTCGGTTCAGGCGGAAATCCTTCAATTGCTTCGGCGCCTCGCGGCGAAGGGGCTTGGCTGGCTCTTCATCTCGCATGATCTGCAGGCGGTGGTGAGCGTGTGCACACGCGTGCTGTTCCTGGATCGCGGGGAAATCGTCGAGGACATCGCCGTCGATGAACTTGCAAGCGCCCGATCGGACTGCGCGCGCGAGTTGCTGGGGGCCGTGATGCCGTTTCAGAGTGAAGCGGGCGGCGCATTCGGAAATGACAGCAAGGAGAAAGACGAATGAATGCGACGGACACCGCCGAAACGCTGCGCCGCGTGCGCTCCTACTGGGATGCGCGGGCCGAAGGGTTTGCGCGGCTCAGGGAGGTCGAGCTTGAAAGCGGCAAGGGCGAGCTTTGGTACCGGGAGCTTGCAGGAGCCGTGGATCTCAGCCGGCCGCTCGATGTGCTCGACGCGGGAACCGGAGCGGGGTTCTTCCCGCTTCTGCTGGGCGCGATGGGACACCGGGTGCTCGGGATCGACCTTTCGGGCGAGATGATCGAGCGGGCGAAGTTTCTCGCAAGGGCGCACGGCGTGGATGCCCGGTTCGTCGAGGGCGACGCGACGCGCACGGGGCTGCCCGATCGGCTTTTCGACCTCGTTGTCACGCGCAACCTCACTTGGACGCTGCCCGATGTGCGGGCTGCGTACCGCGAATGGTTCCGGGTGCTGCGCCCGGGCGGCGTGCTCGTGAACTATGACGCGGACTACGGAAACGTGAAGTTCCTGTGCCTTACGGAGGATCTTGAGCGCAGGAACGTTAAGAACGCCCACAAGGGCCTCACGCGCGAGTCGCTCATCGAGTGCGACAGCATCAAGGAGGGGCTGGAAGTGAGCGGCGTCAGGCGTCCTGCCTGGGACTGCGGCGTTCTTGCCGAGGTCGGCTTTTGCGACGTGAATGCCGACGAAACGCTCTCGGACCGGATCTATCCGAACCAGGACGGGGTCTGGAATCCCGTGCGGATGTTCGCGATCCAGGCAAGAAGGCCGCAGACCGATTGACCAGAGGAGAGCCGCCTTCCTCCATTTCAGGCGGCATTGCATTTCAAGAGAATTCAAATCATGACGAAAACCAGAATCTTCACGGCTGTCGCCGTCGCGCTGTCGGGCGCATCCTTTGCTGCGGGCGCCGCCCAGGTGACGCTTTACGGCGTTGTCGACGAGGGCCTGATGTACACCCACTCCCGCACCGATGGCAAGAGCGCGAACAAGCTCGAGATGAAGAGCGGCTACAACTCGGGCAATCGCTTCGGGTTCCGCGGAACCGAGGAGCTCTCGGGCGATCTGAAGGTTGGCTTCAAGCTGGAAAGCGGCTTTGACGCCGACACCGGCACGCTCAAGAAGAACCGTCTGTTCCATCGCGAGGCTGCGCTTACCCTGAGCGGCTCCTGGGGCTCGCTCGCCGCAGGCCGGATGGGCGGCGTGGGGTCTGGCGCCGGCACCTATGACCTCGTGTACTCGGTGGGCGAAGTTACCGACGCGGTATGGATGAACGTCGAGGGCATGCATATGACGGGCCGCTATGACAACATGCTCACCTACCAGAGCCCGAAGTTCGCCGGCCTGCAGGCGACGCTGCAGTATTCGTTCAAGGGCGACAGCCTGAATGAAAAGGAGGGGGCCGAGGGCACTGCGAAGGCGACACGCTACTACGGCGGCGCCCTCACGTACTCCGTGGGCTCGTTCAATTCGGTTCTCGCCTACGAATACGTCAACCGTGGCAACAACACCGCCACTTACAAAAATGACAATCAGAGGAACGGCCAAGCCGTTTCGCTCGGCGCAAACTACGACTTCGGCGTGATGAAGCTCTTCGGCCTCGTGCAGTATGCCGACGGTGCCGACTCGCTCGGCCGTCTCTACGCCTCGAACCTGAAGACGACCTACGGCGTGGACGAAGACGACACCTTTGCCTTTGACGGCTTCAAGGGCTGGGCGGCGCACCTTGGCGCAAGCATCCCCGTCTGCGGCGGTCTGCTGATGACCGGCCTGTACTATGCCGACGGCAAGGCCGAGAAGGTCAAGGTGAACGATGCCGACAAGGCCGGGTCCGACCTGCGCTTCTACGGCGTGAACGCCCAGTACAACTACCCGCTCAGCAAGCGCACCACGATCTACACGGGGCTTGGATACGGCTCGAGCAAGCTCGATGCGAGCGATGATTCCAGGAAGTACAAGTCCGAGGAAACCACGGTCTACGCGGGCATCTCGCACAGGTTCTAATCGTCGGCAGGGGGCAGGCAGCATGAATACGGCTTCGATCAGCAGATACTGGAGCGAGGATGCGGAGAACTACGACCGAATCGTTCGGGATGAACTCTCCGGGCCATTCAAGGCGCTCTGGCAAAGGCGCCTCAGCGCCATGCTGCCTGCGCGGGCAAGCGACGTCCTTGATTTCGGATGCGGACCGGGCTTTTTCTCGGTGATCCTCTCCGAACTCGGCCACCGGGTGACCGGAGCCGATATATCCGCTGGGATGCTTGAGCGGGCCCGCGGGGCGGCGGCAAGGCACTGCAGTGAGAACGCGCCGAGGTTTGTCCGCACCGACGGTACGCTCGGGCAGTTTGCAAGCGGCAGCTTTGATGCGATCGTGAGCCGCAACGTCACCTGGACGCTGCTCGACCCGCGCGGCTTTTACCGGGAGGCAAGGCGCGTGCTGCGCCCGGGCGGCGTGCTGGTGGTCTATGACGCGAACTGGCAGCTGCCGCTCTTTGACAAGAGTCTGATGGCAAAATGCAAACGGCGCGAGCAGCTGTGCCTTGACCAGTACGGCAGCACGTTCGACGGGCCGGCGATCAGCGAGCCGTTTGATCCGGCGGCGCTGCCGCTCTCCTCCGTCGTGCGGCCCGCCTGGGACGAGGGCGTTCTGGGAAAGAGCGGATTTGCGGGCATCCGCATCAATCCGAGCGTCATCGGAGAACTCTGGAGCCGCAAGGAGCAGCTTCTCTATGGCGAGACGCCGATGTTTGAGATTGTCGCTAGGGTGTAGGAGCGGATTGACGGCAGCCGCGGTTTCGGTTCGGTGTTCCGAACGCTCTATCTACCACTGTTTTTGAGTTATCTACCAATCTACCACTTCAAGATGGTAGATTGGTAGATAGGATGCAAGACAGGGAGCTGGCGGGGCTCCTTGCCCGGATGCCAGGAACACAGCAGGAGGAAAGCCGTCACGCGATGGCGTTTCAGGGCGATGGTGCTGCTGAGCGTCTGTATCTGGTTCCAGGTCCTTTGCCCAGCCGCTCCAGAAGACCTTCGCTGACCAGCCCGCGCAGCAGATTGCCGACAGCGCTTCTCTCCAGGTGCAGCAGGTTTTCGATTTCCGCCCGGGACAGCACTGCCTGGCCAGCAAACAGGCCGAGCAGCTGGTCTTTTCTTGATTCTCCTGCTGGCTCAAGCGTTTTCGGAAGCACCAGTTTGATTGTCTTTGGCAAGCAAGTCAGGCTTGGCTGCTCCGGCTCCTTGGCGTAATCCCTCCAGATGTCGGCAAATCCCGAGCCTATGCGCTCCATCCAGTGAAAGCGAAGAAAAATCTCCGCCAATCCCGGATTTCTCAGAGCGCTCACGCCAAGGCTCATGGCATCTTCAACCGTGAGTCCGAATGGGAGACCACCATAGGAGACAAACTCAATTCGGTCGGGGAAAACGTTGACGGCAGTTTCGACGGGCTGAGAATAGTCTCTGTGAGCCAGCGAATTGGTTAAGCCCTCGCGAAGAGCATGCTGGGGGTATGGGAATTTTTCCTCCCGCTCCTGCAGATTTGTTTTTCTGACATGCGCAGGGTTGAACTCGTCGAGACGGTTTCTGACCGTCTGCATCTGAAGGAGAATGGAGCCAGGAAATCTGCAGATGGAGGACACCTTCCCTTCTGCATCGAAGACCGCCAGATGAATTCCTGCCGTATTCTGATCGGACAGCAGCATTCCCAGATTCGTGAAATTTCCGTTTTCATCCTGCAGGCCGTGGACCCGCCAGAATTCCTTGCCGAACGGAACGCCATGCGAGGCAAACAGAGATTGGGCCTGGCTGAAGGACAGATCCTGCCGGGGACTGACGCGCGCTTCCCATCGAATGGGATTGTTTTCTTGAATCATTGAGACGATTTCGTCTCGATTGGCCCCGCTGTTTGCAGCACCTGTGCGGACAAAGACGCTTTTGGAGGTGAGGTCGGTCGCATTCGTCGAATATGGCCGGTTTTGTCCGGGTTCGACATGAAGGACGAGAATTTTTTTCCTCGCGGCGGTGAGCACCTTTGCTGAAATCAGAGCGTCCATTGGGGGATGGCATCCATGCCGGGCGAAGGACGTTGCTGACCTGATGATGAGATCGCGCTCGGATGGCGACAGGCCTTTGACGGAGCCGTCGTCGGAAACGCCGAAGAAAATGTCGCCTCCCAGGGTATTTGCAAAGCCGATCATCGTCGGCTTGACCCGCTCGGTCCAGGTTTCCTTGAACTCGACCGTGACGGATTCTTGATCGGGAATACGCATCGTATCTGCCTCTGATTTTGAGTTATCTACCAATCTACCACAAATTGGTGGCAGATTGGCAGATTGCCGGAGAGTCAGCAGACGGCTCCGGACGAGCAGGGAAGGAAAAAACGCAAGCGCAGGACGCAGCCGCCTAAAAGGAGGATGCAGCCATCAGTCGCATTTTTTGACGAACATGACCGCGGCGAGTCCTCCGCGTGCGGTTTCCCGGTACTTGAGGTTCATGTCCTTGCCCGTGAGGTACATGGTCTCGATCACCTTGTCCAGACTCACCCTGGGGGTCGTCGTGCGGTGCATCGCAAGACGCGAAGCGTTGATCGCCTTGACGGCGGCAACGGCATTGCGCTCGATGCAGGGAACCTGCACCTGGCCGTTCACCGGATCGCACGTCAGCCCCAGATTGTGCTCCATGGCGATTTCGGCTGCCGAGCACACTTGCTCGGCCGAGCCGCCGAGAATCTCGGTGAGCGCAGCGGCAGCCATCGAGCAGGCGACGCCCACTTCGCCCTGGCAGCCCACTTCCGCGCCCGAGATCGATGCGTTCATGCGGTAGAGCGAGCCGATCGCGCCCGCTGTGAGCAGGAACCGCCCGATCGTCTCGTCGGTGAGAGTGCCCACGAACTTTCGGTAGTAGGCGAGCACCGCGGGCAGCGTTCCGCACGAGCCGTTCGTCGGAGCGGTCACGACCCGGCCGCTTGCCGCGTTTTCTTCGCTCACCGCCATTGCGTACATGTTGACCCAGTCGATGACCTGCATGGGATCGGCGGAGAGCTTCTGGTCGGCCTGCAGCATCCTGCGCAGGCTTGAGGCGCGCCGCACGACGTGCAGGGGGCCGGGCAGCAGCCCCTCGGCGTGCATGCCGCGCTCCATCGAAGCGTCCATCGTGGACCAGATGAGGGCGAGGTATTCCTTGACCTGGGATCTGGGGCGCAGGGCGCATTCGTTCTCCATCATCACCGAGGAGAGCGGCAGTCCCGTGCGCTCGCAGTGCGCAAGAAGGTCCGTTGCGTGCCTGTAGGGATAGGGAACGCGCTCGGGGCTCTCGCCCGCGCCTTCGCCCCAGTGCGAGTCCTCGATGATGGCGCCGCCCCCGACCGAGTAGTAGGTGCGGGAGAGCACTTTGCGCCCGCCGCAATAGGCCGTGCAGGTGAGCGCGTTCTCGTGCCGCTCAAGGAACGACTTGTCAAAGACCAGATCCCGGTCCATGTCAAAGGCGACCCGCCGCTCGGGGCAGCCGCCCGCACGGTTCAGGGCAAGCGCGCCTTCGGAGCGGATCCGCTCGGCCAGTCCCGGCAGCATGTCCGGCTCGACCGTGTTCGGCAGCTCGCCCATCAGTCCTGCAAGAATCGCCGTGGGGGTGGCGTGCCCCAGGCCGGTGAGCGAGAGCGAGCCGAAGGCCTGGACCTGAACGCGGTCCACGGAAGCGTACTCCGGGGACTGTCCGAGTTCAGCGGCAAATGCCGCGGCAGCCCTCATGGGGCCGACGGTGTGCGAGCTCGAGGGGCCGATGCCGATGCGAAACAGGTCGAAGATGCTGATCATGGGATCTCCTTTGGGTCACGCGATTGTACTGGCGAAAACTAAGGCGATTGTCTTAGGCGGCTGCTTTTTTTCGGCTTAAGGCAAAGGAGCGGCTTTTGCCTGCTGGTCAGATTTCCCAGATGCTATGGGCAATCACAGATTCGAATAGGCGCGGAAACCTCTGCATTTATGCAGGGGAGGAGCGCCGTACCTCCGTTAAAAAGGTTGTTTTGCGATTGACAAGACGGAGCCTGTCCGAGCGGGCTGACGTGCTGATACGAGTAC
>ODAI010247364.1_pt1 | contig 20347 bp, 17 predicted proteins | sample 1539321 | NCBI WGS metagenome assembly ODAI01 (sample SAMN02144231, study PRJEB22623) | gut metagenome | biome: sheep rumen | host: Ovis aries | place: New Zealand
GGATAGTATCAAGCTATCCCGGAACACCTTCCACAGAGATCACTGAAGAGGTGGCAAAGTACGATGAGGTTTACGCAGAGTGGGCTCCGAATGAGAAGGTAGCTATGGAGACAGCTCTCGGAGCTTCTATCGCAGGTGCAAGAAGCTTCTGCGGAATGAAGCACGTTGGTCTCAACGTAGCTGCTGATCCGCTTTATACAGCCTCATATACAGGAGTTAATGCGGGTATGGTCATTGCAGTTGCTGATGACCAGGGAATGCATTCCTCACAGAATGAGCAGGATAGCCGTCATCACGCTATCGCTTCAAAGGTGCCCATGCTGGAGCCCTCTGATTCAGGTGAGGCAAAGGAATTTGTAAAGCTTGCATTTGAGCTCTCAGAGCAGTTCGATGCACCTTTTATAGTTAGAATGTCCACAAGAGTTGCTCATTCACAGAGCAAGGTAGAGCTGGAGGACAGAAAAGAGCTTGAGCTCAAGCCCTATGAGAAGAACCCTCAGAAGTTCGTAATGATGCCTGCATATGCAAAGGGCCGTCATGTATTTGTTGAGGAGCGCACAAAGAAGCTCATCGAATACGCTGAGACTTCTCCCCTCAACAGAGTGGAGATCTCTGACAAGGCTGAATTTGCTGTTATCACTAATGGTGCAGCATATCAGTATGTCAAGGAAGCTCTCGGAGACAAGGCTTCTGTTCTTAAGCTGGGTATGGTAAATCCTCTCCCTATAAAGCTTATCCAGGATTTTGCTGCTAAGTACGAGAAGGTTTACGTTATCGAGGAGCTTGACGGCATAATCGAGGAGCACTGCCGCAATATCGGTGTGAATAACGTACAGGGCAAGGAGATATTCGGCTACATAGGCGAGATACATCAGTCTGTTATCGCTGAGAAGCTCCTGGGCGAGAAGAAGGAGTTCGTGGAGCTGGAGGAGAATATCCCCATGAGACCTCCTGTAATGTGTGCAGGATGTCCTCACAGAGGTATGTTCTATACACTTAAAAAGCTGGGAGTAACAGTTTCCGGCGATATCGGATGTTATACCCTCGGAGCAGTTGCACCTCTGTTCGCAGTTGATACAACTATCTGTATGGGAGCTTCCATATCAGGACTTCACGGCTTCAACAAGGCAAGAGGCGCTGAGACTGAGCATAAGACTGTTGCGGTTATCGGTGACTCCACATTCATGCACAGCGGTATGACAGGCCTTGTAAATATAGCATACAACAATTCAAATTCAACAGTTATCATCCTTGATAACTCCATTACAGGTATGACAGGCCACCAGCAGAATCCTACAACAGGAAAGAATCTTAAGGGGGACCCGGCTGCTGCTGTAAATCTTGAAGAGCTCTGCAAGGCTATCGGCATAAAGCGTGTAAGAGTAGTTGACCCTTATCACCTTGCTGAGTGCGAGCAGGCTGTAAAGGAAGAGCTTGCAGCTGATGAGGCTTCTGTAATTATTTCCAGAAGACCATGTGCTCTCCTTAAATATGTAAAGCACAATGCTCCGCTTAAGGTCGACCATGACAAGTGCGTAGGATGTAAGATGTGCATGAAGCTGGGATGTCCTGCGATCTCCATGAGAGACGGCAAGGCTGTTATCGATCATACTCAGTGCGTAGGCTGCGGAATCTGTCAGGAGCAGTGTAAGATAGGCGCTATAAACTGAAGAGCTAAGAGTTAAGAATATACGATCCGATACTAACTGCGCTAAAGGGGAATTACTATGAAGATCAGAAAAATATCATGTCCATACTGCAATGTGCTCATGGGGTATAAGGGCACAAAGAGGATACAGCTCGGTAGGAGCGGTGTAATATTTGAACATCTGGATAACTGGCTGTCGGGAGCTCTGACCGCAAGTATCTATGAGTGCCCTTCCTGCGGAAAGCTTGAATTTTTCAGGTACAAAAAAAGTAAAAAAGGTGACGAAAATGGTACAGATGGAAATATACGAAGAATTTGAGAAATGGCTCAACGATCTGCTGGAGCAGAATACGATACCGGATGATACCAAAGCCTTCAATTTCAATCTATATGAAGAATCAGAAGAGGACAGTATCTACGGTGTACAGCTCATAGCTGCCGATCGTTTTGATGAGAATGATCCTGACTGGGCCTGCGATGAGGTATGGTCCTCTGAGGAGGATATATTCTGCGTTGATACTTCCGATGAGGATGATACCGGCTGGAAAAAAGCCATGGAGCTTATCAGCGGACTTGTCTCTGAGTATCTTGAAAGCGGCCTTCACAGGACTATACTGCTCAACACAGAAGCAGTGGGCATAGGCTTCGTGGACGGCGATATCGAGATACTCCGGAGAGCGGAATAATGGCCGTCAGCGGAAACGCTCCTGCTGTTGAAGCTGAGGAAATTCAGGATGAGGAGATAATCGACCTTAAGGAATACTTCGGGGATGCCTATGAAGAACCTGAAAAAGAAAAGCGCATAGTTACCTTTTTCAAGGGGATACTTGGTGCGCTTATAGGTTCACTGCCCGGAATGATAGTCTGGGTGGTACTGGGAAAATACCGTATCAGAGCCGCTATAGTGGGATTCTTCCTTGCGGCGGGAGCTGTCAAGGGATATTCGGTATTTACCAGGAAAAATAAGCTCCATGTTATAACCGGAGTGTTCATCTGTACGGCAATAATCGTGGGAACGGTCTATTTTGCTCAGCGTCTGACTCTTTCATGGCTTATGACGGACTCCTTTGAGGAGACTATAAGGGTCATGCGAATGGATGTCACTCAGCAGATAAAGGAAGAGAATCCGGAGGTGCCGGACAGCGTTATACAGAGCTATATCGACTTCCGGCTCAACAGCACCTATGGCTTTACCAAGGGCGATTTCAGCGACTGCTTTATTCATTTCCACAGGATACTCGGAAAGCTCCACATGACAAAGGCCTACTACGGAGACCTGATACAGAGCTATATCTCAGCGGCAATGGGAGCAGCTTCACTTATGAAGAACGCTGTTCAGAAAAGAGTGAGGTTCTGACGGAAAAGCCTGAAGTGAGATAAGGAATATAGTCGCTCAGGAGAAAGCAAAGGAAGTTATATGCAGGGATGCCGGAGTCAAGGATATCAGCCGGCGTTAGTGCCATGAACATTTCTCCGCTCTGCTGAGTAACTGCCATATGAAAAAGGAATATACAGAATACATACTTATATGTAATTATATAGCATTCAGCGGAGTGATACTGCCGGGTGCCCAAAAAAGAAAAAGGAGTAAAGAATAATGGAAACAAGATCAATCATGATAGTCGGCGTTGGCGGACAGGGTTCGCTCCTCGCTTCAAGACTTCTTGGAAATGTGCTTCTTGCACAGGGATATGATGTAAAGGTAAGCGAAGTACACGGAATGTCACAGAGAGGCGGCTCTGTTGTAACATATGTAAAATACGGCGATAAGGTTTACTCTCCCGTTATCGAAAAGGGTGAGGCTGACGCTGTTATCTCATTCGAGCTTTTAGAGGCTGCAAGATGCCTTCCCTACCTTAAGAAGGGCGGAAAGCTCATCACATCCACACAGCAGATAGATCCTATGCCTGTTATCACAGGTGCAGCAAAGTATCCTGAGGATCTTGAGAAGAAGCTGGCTGATGCAGGTGTTGAGCTGGTAGCAGTTGATGCTCTCTCACTTGCTGAGCAGGCAGGTACCTCAAAGGCTTCAAACGTTGTTCTCATGGGAGTTCTCGCTTCACGCACAGATTTCCCGGAGGAGCTCTGGCAGAATGCACTTGAGCAGTGTGTGCCGCCTAAGTTCCTTGAACTCAACAAGAAGGCTTTTGAGCTGGGTAAGAACGCATAATTACTGCCTTTTAAAAAGGGGATGAAACCATGAAAAAGCTGATATCGACCCTTGCAGCATTAGTCCTCGCAGCGGGAGGTACAGGTGTGACCGGAGCTCTTGCCGGGGAAGCTGCAAAAAGCATAGTCTACGGTGACGCAGACTGCGACGGCATTGTGAAAATGAACGATGTCGTTCTGATAATGCAGTGTATATCCAATCCGGATAAGTACAGCCTTACTGTACCGGGAATGGCAAATGCTGATGTTCAGGACCGCTATGGCGGGGTAACTCCTGCTGATGCGCTTGCTATACAGAGATATCTTCTGAAGCAGGGAGGACTTCCTGATAACTACTCAGATCTCTCGGAGGAAGAGATGGAAAGTGTATTCTCACTGTATCTCTGCCGCTGGCTGAGCTATTACAGGGAGTGCAAGGGCAAGGAGCCGCTGAAGATCATCGCTGACGGAAGCACCTATGGCAATATCCGTGCGGCACAGCTTGAAGAGGATTATGCAAACAATGCCAGCGACCGCAGCCTTATGAAGGAAGCAGTGGAAGCTGCATTTGACGGCGGTTTCTATGATGAATATGACCTGTACTCAGAGATCAAGGGCAGTCCCTTCCTTACGGAGACATATCTGGATTCCGGAGAGCCTGAGATAAAAGAGCTGGATCTTGAGGAGATAGCTAAGAACAGCGCTGAGCTCATCATTGAAAATGAGAAGCTCTGGAATATGATCGGCTCAGATATAGTTTCTGGTATCGGGGCAGGCGCCAAGGTATCCGGCGATGGAAGGATATATTTCGTAATTTTTGTTGCAGGAAATAATCCGCAGTAATATCAAGGACATAATCAAGCAGTATATATATTTTAATTAAAGGAGTATGATCACCAATGGAAAGGTATTGGAACCAAGAGATCGAATGTATGTCTCGTGAGGACATGAAAAAGCTTCAGGATGAACGTCTTGTTGCTCAGGTAAAGCACGTTTATGAAAATGTGAAGTATTATCGTGACCTCATGGACGAAAAGGGCGTTAAACCTGAGGACATCAAGGGTATCGACGATCTTTGCAAGCTTCCTTTTCTGAGCAAAGCTGATCTCCGTGAGGCTTATCCCTACGGACTTCTGGCAAAGCCGCTCAATGACTGCGTAAGGATACAGTCCACCAGCGGAACCACAGGAAAGAGAGTAGTTGCATTCTACACACAGAACGATGTGGATATGTGGGAGAACTGCGTTGCAAGAGCGATCACAGCAGCAGGTGGTACTGACGAGGATGTATGTCAGATCGCCTATGGCTACGGACTCTTTACCGGAGGAGCTGGTCTTCATGGCGGTTCCCATAAGGTAGGATGTCTCACACTCCCTATGTCATCGGGAAATACTGAGAGACAGATCGCCTTCATGCGTGATCTTGGAGCTACTATACTCTGCTGTACACCTTCATATGCAGCATACATAGGTGAGACACTTCAGGAAATGGGACTTACTCCTGATGATATCAAGCTCAAGGCCGGAATCTTCGGCGCAGAGCCCTGGACTGAGGAGATGAGACACTCTATCGAGAAGTCTCTCGGCATAAAGGCATATGATATCTACGGACTTACAGAGTCCAGCGGCCCCGGTGTTGCATTTGAATGCTGTGAGCAGAGCGGTATGCACATAAATGAGGATAACTTCTACCCTGAGATAATCAATCCTGATACAGGAGAGGTCCTTCCGGAGGGCGAGGTAGGCGAGCTTGTATTCACAAGCCTTACCAAGGAGGCATTCCCGCTTATAAGATACCGTACCCGTGATCTCTGCGTACTCAGCAGAAAGAAGTGCTCATGCGGACGTACTCTCATAAAAATGGCCAAGCCTATGGGCAGAAGCGACGATATGATGATAATCAGAGGAGTAAACGTGTTCCCGAGCCAGATCGAGACAGTCCTCATCGAGCAGGGATATTCTCCCAACTATCTCATAGAGGTCGATCGTAAGAACAATACTGATACACTGGATATCAGCGTTGAGATGAATCCGGATCAGTTCTCTGATAAGGTAAAGGATATGCAGGCACAGGAGAAGGCTCTTGCTGTTGCTATGAAGACAATGCTCGGGATCAATCCTAAGGTACATCTCGTATCACCTAAGTCCATTGCAAGAAGTGAAGGCAAGGCTGTAAGAGTTATTGATAAGAGAAAGCTCATCGATAACCCTGCCAAGATCTGAAAAAGCATTGAAACGCCAAGAGCGTTCAGATAATAATAAAAAATGAGGTGCTATTATGAAAGTGAAGATTTTTTCAACAAGCTATATGCCCGTACAGGAAAAGTATGAGCGGTTCATAACTTTTGAAAACGACATCAACCAGTTCATCCAGACCGTGAAGGTGATAGATATCAAATACAGCACCGCAGTGGGTATGTGCCACGACGCTCAGACCCATGTTAATGAGTACATCGAAGACTTCTCCGCCATGGTAATGTATGAGGACTAACAGATAGGTCTATATGAAATTGAGGAAGTTAGCTGTTTTATCAGCGGCAGCTGTGCTCGCAGGAGGACTTGTTTCCTGTGGCAGCAAGGATGATAATGCAGGAAAAGACAGCAGGCTCAGCGGTACGTTCTGCGCTATCGAACCTTATAACGGACGCTCAATGTCCGAAAATATGTCACTTGATGAGTATCTGGATAGCTCAAGAGACAGCTATGAAAGTCTTGATTTTAAAGAACTTGTTTTTGACGGTGACAGCTTTGAAATGTCCGATAAGCAGTCATTTGCCATAAGAAAAAAACCAACTGTATACGGCGGAAGCTATGAGGTCAGCGACGGAAAGATACTCTTTGAATACCAGACAACTACAATTGAGACAGGTGAGGAAAAGAAGGTCTATAACTTAGCTGATGGACAGCCGCATTATGACCAAGGGATAATCAACCATGAAAAGAATGCCTCCTACGAGGAATGGCAGGCGGAAATGGATAAAATGATAGCTGCTTTTTGTATAGCACAAATGGAAGCTTTCAACAAGACCGGCACTTTCTATACTTATGCAGGCAACAGGATAGACTTTAATGACAAATATATCGATTACAATATCCTGCCAATGGTGGTGCAGAATATTATTGGCACGGTTAAGCCTGAAGATATCCCGGTGTATCTTTATCCTGTTGATGACCTCATCTGCGTTCCTGCCTACGGCACCGAGCTGGACGGCAGCTACAGCTATGGAGAGGACTTCACTATCGCTTACAACGCCCTTGATACCTTCCTGGAGGATGAATATTCCAGATACTATACCTCCAAGAACGATGCCTTGAAGAACGATTTGAAAACTAACATTGAGAAACAGCTCGGCAGTACCGACGATACCCGGATAGAGTTTTCCGGCGGAAAGTGGAAGTGGTACAACAGCGCCGGAGAGCTCCTCAATGACGGTATCTACAAGGAGAGCGAGGAGTACAAGGGCCTTATCGCTTTGTTTGTGACTGAGGAGTCAGCAAATCCGGATGGTGTTGCTGTCTCAATGAGCCCCGAATTTCTTTACCTCGACAGCGGCGGGAAGATCTGGGTACCTTATATGATGAAAGCAGACTGACCGCATATAATATAGTAAACTAAAGGAGGAATACCATGTCAAATGTAAAACAGATTTCAGTATTCGTAGATAACAGGCCGAATCAGGCAGCAGGAGCTATGAGAGTTATAAAAGACAGCGGAGTAAATCTTCGTGCTCTCAGCCTTGCCGATACAGCAGATTTCGGAATAATCAGACTTATCGCAAACGATACAGAGAAGGCAGTAGAGGCTCTCAGAGCTGCATCCTATGCCGTTAATGTTACCGAAGTGTGTGCAATTTCCATACCGGATGCTCCCGGACAGCTCAGCCGTGTGCTCGATGCACTCGGAGCTGACGATGTTAATGTGGAATATATGTATTCCTTCCTCGGAGCTTCCGACAGAGCTGTATCCTTCGTTATTCGAGTTGACGATAATGCCCGTGCCGGAAAAGCCTTTGAAAAGAACGGTGTTATTCAGCTTACCGAAAATGATATAGCTGAAATGTGAACATTTCACAAATCCTGTTAGGGAAAGCAATTTTGTTTTGAAAACGCTTGACAATAATCACTTAAATGATGTATAATTATTATAGCGTTTAACGAGAAAATTTTCCGACAGGAGTGATGAAAAATGGGAATTCTCGATAAATTCAATGACGTTAGTAAGGGTGTTTCCGAAAAAACGAAAAACATCTCTGAGGGTAATAACCTGAAGAGAAAAATACTTTACGAAGAAGAAAGAATTGTGGAGATCTTCACTGATATCGGTAAGAAGTATTATAAGAATCCTACCGAGGATCCTGCTGCACTTAAAGTGCTCTGCGATGATATCGATACCAGACGCAGAAGGATCAAGAAGATGAGATATGAGCTCAATCAGATCAGGGGATATAAGATCTGTCCAAAATGCGATGCAGAGGTCAATGAACGCTTCCAGTTCTGCGGACGCTGCGGAGCAAGACTGCCGGATATGGAAGATGAGGATTTCATGTCATTGGAACCTAACGACTACTATACAGAAAGCAGCAATAATTTCTTCAACGCAGATTCCAATAAGAATTATTGATCTACAAAAACATAAGGCTGTTCTGATTATTCCGGAACAGCCTTGTTTTTTAAGCTGTGTACTGCTTATTTTCGGGAACTCTCTGTATGCGGAAAAGCTTTGCTATCTCAATGCACAGATAATATGCGGGGATGCAGAGTATGAACCAGTATATCGAGAAAAAAAGACATATCTGTCCGAGAAAATTAAATGGGAGACCGGAATAATCCCATACCTCCCAGTGCATTATAATGTTGTCGAATATTCCCACCGGGAGCTCGACAGCGGTTATCATAAGGGAGCCTGTCAGGCAGTATCTCATAAGATTCAGCGGACGGCGGCTGAGGATATAGAGCAGTGCGAGGATGATCCCGCCTGTGATACACATAGTCCAGTGAGTATAGCCCCTGCCGGCTATTTCCACAAGGGCATAAAGGAAGAATCCCATAAGAAATGAGAAGAATAGTTCATAAGGTCTCAGTGGGGACACCTCTTTTAAAATGAATTTGTATGAAGCTATTATCTGAGCTTTTACAGCGGATATACTATGCAAAAAGGAGTTAAATCATATGCGAAAAAGCTGTATATTAATGCATATTTCAAGCCTTCCCTCAGAATACGGTATAGGCAAAATGGGAAAGCACGCTTTTGGATTCGTGGATTTTCTTAAAAAAGCAGATGTAAAGTGCTGGCAGATACTGCCGCTTTCTCCCACAAGCTACGGAGATTCGCCGTATCAGTCATTTTCTGTCAAGGCCGGAAATCCATATTTCATCGACTTCGAGATACTTGAGTGCGACGGACTTCTTGAACACCATGAGTACTCCTCTTTCAAATGGGAGAGCGACCCTGAGAAGGTGGATTACAGCCTGATATATGAGCACTGCTATGAGGTGCTGAGAATAGCTTATTCACGCTTCAAGTCAACAAAATTCCCGTCATTCAAGGCTTATTGCGATAAGAATAAGGGCTGGCTTGAGGAGTATGCTCTCTTCATGGCACTTAAGGATAAAAACGGCGGCAAGGCATGGTATGAATGGGAAAGCGATATCTCAATGCACCGCCCGAAGGCTGTGGCAGCGGCAAAGAAGGAGCTGAAAAAGGAAATAGGCTTCTATAAGTTCCTTCAGTTTGAGTTCAGCAGACAGTGGAGCGAGCTGAAAAAATACGCAAATGACAACGGAATAGAGATAATAGGCGATATCCCTATATACTGCGCTCTGGACAGCGTTGAGGTCTGGGCTGACCACAGGCTTTTCTGGCTGGACAGAAAACGCAGACCGGTATGTGTGGCAGGCTGTCCGCCTGATGATTTTTCTGAGACAGGTCAGCTCTGGGGAAATCCGCTCTATGATTGGGCATATCATAAGAAAACAGGCTATAAATGGTGGATAGACCGTATAAAGACTGCCACTGAGCTGTATGATGTGGTTCGTATCGACCATTTCAGAGGCTTTGAGAGCTTCTATTCCATTCCCTTCGGAAATGAGGATGCGACTGTAGGCGAGTGGATAAAGGGACCGGGTCATGAGCTGTTTGCTGCGGCAGAGGATAAGCTGGGCAGGCTCAATATAATTGCTGAGGACCTGGGATTCCTTACCCCTGAGGTTAGAGAGATGCTGGCAAAGTGCGGATATCCTGGCATGAAGGTATTGCAGTTCGGCTTCTCAGACGGCAGAAACGAGTATCTCCCTCATAATTTTGCAACTTCAAACTGCTTCGCCTACACCGGTACTCACGATAATGAGACCTTAAAGGGCTGGGTGGACTCTCTCGATAAGAAATCCCTTAAATTTGCAAAGCAGTATCTCAATGTTGAAAAGAAAAAGGATATACCTATGGCAGTAGTCAGAGCTGCATGGGGAAGCGTTGCGAAGGTAGCTTCCGCTCAGATACAGGATTTCCTTGAAAGTCCTGAGGAGGACAGGATGAATACTCCCTCCACACTGGGAAGCAACTGGCAGTTCAGGACTAAGGAGAGCGATTTCACTCCTGAGCTTGCAAAGAAGATAAAAAAGCTGAACAGGCTTTATAACAGATAAAGAGTCAAGAGCTATGCAGCGGAGGCCGCATCCGGCTTTTACCAACGAAATGGAGTTTTAAGAATGGATAAAAATATGTTTATTGAAAAATTTACAGGCAGACTTCCAAGGGATATAAAGTCTGCCTCACCTCAGCAGATACACAACGCTCTGGGTGACACTATTATGGAGATGTACAGCCTTCAGTGGGAGAAGTCACGTCAGGAACATCTTTCAAAGCGCCGTGCAGCCTACCTTTCAATGGAGTTTCTGGTAGGCAGGATGGTTTACAATAATCTGCTGGTGCTGGGGATATATGACGAGGTGAATTCTGTTTTCTCAGAGCTGGGACTTGACCTTTCCTCACTGGAGGAGATAGAGGATGCTGCCCTTGGCAACGGCGGCCTGGGACGCCTGGCAGCCTGCTTCCTGGACAGCGCCGCCACCCTTGGACTTCCCCTTGACGGCTACGGCATACGCTATAAGTACGGACTGTTCAGGCAGTCTATCGTGGACGGCTTCCAGAAGGAGGATATCGACGACTGGACAAGATACGGAGACCCGTGGTCAGAGCGCTGCGAAGAGGATACTGTTCTCATTGAGTACAACGGCCAGACCGTTAAGGCTGTGCCCTATGATATGCCGGTATTCGGCTGCAAGACTGAAAATGTGGGAACTCTTCGCCTCTGGCAGGCAGAGCCTGTAAAGGAGTTCGATTTCGATATATTCAATCAGCAGGACTACCTTGAGGCTTCAAAGGAGAAGATATTTGCAGAGGATATCTCCCGTGTACTCTATCCCAATGACGATACCAACGAGGGCAAGAAGCTCCGTCTGAAGCAGCAGTACTTCTTCAGCTGTGCTTCACTGACAGATATCATCCGCAAGCATAAGGCTCGCTATGGAACAGTTGATAACCTTGCAGACTATATTTCCATACAGCTCAACGATACTCATCCGGTAATATCTATACCTGAGCTTATCCGTCAGCTTGTGGACAACGAGGGCTATACCTTCGATAAAGCCCTTGAAATGGCAAAGAAGATATTCAACTACACCAATCACACCGTAATGCAGGAGGCTCTTGAAAAATGGTGGATAGGCCTTGTAGAGGAGGTCCTCCCGAGAATTTACGAGATAATCATACAGATAAATGAGGCGCTTATTGCTGAGCTGTATGCAAAGGGTGTGGAGAAAAAGACTATCGCTGATATGAAGATAATCAAGGGTGAGCTCATCCATATGGCGGATATGGCCTGCTATGCTTCAAGTCATATCAACGGAGTGGCTAAGATCCACACTCAGATACTGAAGGATACTGTGCTTGCTGACTGGTATAAGCTGTGTCCCGATAAATTCCGCAATGAGACGAATGGCATAACTCAGCGCCGCTGGCTGGCACTCTGCAACAGAGAGCTTTCAGGTCTCATTACTGAGCTTCTTGGCGATGACGGCTGGATAACTGATCTTGACAGGCTCAAGGAGCTTGAAAAATATGCTGATGACAGTGCAGTCATCGACCGCTTTATCAGCATCAAGCAGGCAAAGAAACAGCAGCTTGCTGATTTTATAAAGGAGCGTGAGGGTACAGATATAGCTGCTGATTCAGTGTATGATATCCAGATAAAGCGCCTTCACGAATATAAGCGTCAGCTCCTTAATGCCTTTGCGATACTCTGGATATACTATGGCATAAAGGACGGCAGTATAAAGGGCCTGACTCCTACCACTTTCATCTTCGGAGCAAAATCTGCTCCCGGCTACAGAAGAGCTAAGGCAATAATCAAGTATATCAACGAGGTGGGAAGGATAGTATCTTCCGATCCTGATACAAAGGATATAATGAAGGTCGTATTCGTTCAGAATTACAACGTAAGCTATGCAGAAAAGCTTGTGGCAGCAGCAGATGTCTCCGAGCAGATATCAACTGCCGGAACTGAGGCAAGCGGAACCGGAAATATGAAGCTCATGCTCAACGGCGCAGTTACTCTTGGAACCTATGACGGCGCTAATATAGAGATCGTTCAGGAGGCCGGAGAAGATAACAACTATATCTTCGGTGCAAGAGTTGAAGACCTGGAGGAGATGCTCCCCGGTTATGACAGCCGTAAGGTATTTGCAGAGGACGATATGATAAGAAAGGTAGTATCCTCACTTATCGACGGCAGCGTTTCTGACGGCGGCAGCGGAGATTTCCGTGAGCTCTATATGTCTCTGCTTGACGGTGCAAGCTGGCATGAGCCGGATAATTATTATCTCCTTGGAGATATAAGAAGCTATGTTGAAGCAAAGCTGCGCTGTATAAATGATTACAGCAGCGACAGAAAGGCCTTTGCAAGAAAACAGTGGCTCAATATGTGCAATGCAGGCAAGTTCAGCTCAGACAGAACTATTGCTGACTATGCTGAAAATATCTGGGGAATAGCATAAAATAAAGCCGGACAATGAACTATCGGTTCATTGTCCGGCTGATCTTTTTTTTATTTCTTTTTCAGTTTTGCCATTTTGTATACGAAGAGCTCAACTGATACCAGTCCTGCTACAACAGCGGCAGATATCAGTGCGACTTTGGCGAGATCGCCTTTATCATCGTCCTTGCTGCTCTTTTCAGAAGCCTTTTCTGTAGTTCTGGCAGTTTTTTCAGTTTTTGCTGAAGCTCTCTTTGTTGTTGCTTCAGTAGTTTCCTCCTCGTCGTCATCCTTATCCTTGGAAGGCTTTTCCGGCTGATCTGAAGGGGTGAGGTCTGCTTTTGCATCAGGATCGCTGTATGTACCGGCACTTCCGATATCGATACCGCCGTTTTCAGCGGCAGTGAATCCTGAGAGCCACGCTATTGAGGCATTCCAGTTGATAGTACACTCATTTACAGACCATGCTTCGATGTGATCCATATAGCACTTCTGAGGCGCTATCTCGCCCTTTTTCCATCCGGAGCCCTTTACCCAGGGATCCTGCATTCCGGAGTTGGGGCCGCCGGACATTACTCCGGCAGGTGCTGACGGGAAGGTGGGGTCGACCTGATTTGACCAGTAGCGGTGGTGAGGATGCTCCACAGCGTGATATCCGTAACCGGTCACATAGGAATACTCCATAGCATTTCTTCCAAGGAGGTAGTCCATTCCGCCGAGAACTCCGTCCATATACTTATCATCATCTGACGAGAGGAAGGCATATGCGATCACGATAGAGTTATCAGCAACAAAGGAATTTGAGCCCCAGAGATAGCCCTTATCCTTATCATTATAGCTAAGAGTGCTCGGACCGTATGGGAGACCGTAGCCCTGCTCATTTTCCATATCGATATAATGGTCTGCGGCTGAGCATATATTATCAGTGATGGTGCCGATATCATCTGATGAAAGGCTGCCGCCGTTGTTGAGGAAGAGGCTTAAAGTGCCCAGAGCAGCTGTATTTCCCCAGTCAAAGCTTCCGATAGTATCAACGCTCTCACCGCCGCTCAGTGTAGTGGGGAGCTCAAGGAAGAAGTCGGAATCCTTCATATCCTCATAGTAGCTGTCATCGCCGGTGGTAAGGAAGAGCTCGCAGGCTGCCCAGTAGAATTCGTCTTCCACATCGGTATCGCCGTAAGCACCGCCGCCGGAAGCGCTGTCGAGAGGAGCGTACATATCGGGGTGAGCCTTTGCGGCTTCATATGCAGCTTCTGCTGCTTCAAGACACTCATCTGCGAAGTCCTCGTCGTACTTGTACCAGAGACGGGAGGCCTGAGCTGCACAGGCTGCCAGATTCAGTGTAGCGGCAGTTGACGGAGGCTTAACGATACGTCTCAGCTCGTCGTCAGCAGGAGCGATAGCAAGACCGGTCCATTTTTCGTCGTGAGCCTTGTGGTATGACATACCCTTATATTCGCCGTCCTGAACTATCATTTTCAGCATCCAGTCCATTTCCCAGCGGGCTTCATCAAGAAGGTCAGGAGCTTTATTTCCGTTTTCGGGGATGCTCATGGAGCCGTCGGCATATGCGTCGTCAAATCCGTATTTTAGAGCAGTTTCGTACTGATTCTGCATCATCCAGAGGGAAAATCCGCCGTTTACCACATATTTTCCGTGGTCGCCGGCATCGTACCAGCCGCCGGTGACGTCAATGGACTTTCCGGTGCCGTCGAGGCTGTCCCATCCGGAAAGTATCTCGGCGCTGTCGGTGGGGTGTCCGGCAGCTCTTGCAAGAGCGGACTTGTCTCCGGATGTGATATATCTGCTCTCAATGTCGATACCGCTTCTGTTCTGATAGAAGTAGTTGAGGGAGTTATAGAGCAGTCCGGAATAGAGGAGCTTATCGTCCACAGTGAAATCCTGACTGACCTCTCCGTCCTCAGTTTCTATATGGAAAACACCGGTCTTATCGAAGTCTGAGAAATCTATAAGGTGAACTGTATCGCCGGAATCCTCATCCTTGCCTATATATTCTGATGTGCCTGAGTATACAGAGTCGCCGTCCTCATCAAGGATATCGAAGTCCACACCGGACTTTTCACTGCTTACAAGTGTAGCTCTCTTGGCTCTGTCGGTGAGATAGCCCATCTGGTTTACGAGTATATCGGAGCGCTCCCATTTTTCAGGCTGAACATAGTCATTCTCGTCGCTGTCAAGGTCGATGAGGGACATATTGTCGAAGGTTATCTCTGTTCCGGCAGGAAAGCATCCGCCGGGGGTATACTGACCGTCGCCGCCAAGGTGGAATGCCCATTCAGCAACATCCACAGACTGTGAAGCGGTAAAGGTATGTGTTACCTTCTGTGTTTCGTTTTCGCCTATATGTATGCAGTCCCATGATCCGCCGAGATCGGGGCCGTTGTCATCCATATTATTGTGCCATACCTCAAGCTTGTCTGAATCTCCGATCTTTGTGTAGTACTGGCCGCTCTTTGTGGAAGTTATCTCGTAGGACACCTTGTACTTGTGGCCGGAAACGATCTTGAGGCCTCTGTGCCTGAACTGACAGTCCCATCTGTCTTCACCGCCCTGTGAAGCTCCGCCCGGTTCGATTATGCGGACTTTATAAACGCCGTCAGTCAGTTCAAAATCCATTTGTGCCGGAGCAGATTCCACTATATGCCAGGGAAGACCTGCACCTTCATCAAAGTCAGTCTGACCGAGCTGCTGGCCTGCATTCGCTGAGAGGGGAGCGAAGGACAGGTCTGCCGGTACAAATGATACCGCAGCGATAAGTGCGGCAGCAACAGCAGAGAGACCTCTTTTTCTGAACTCCTTTGTTTTGCTCATTTAAAAAACCTCCAATATAAAATAAGAACATTTTTACAAATTATACTTTAATACTTTTTCCGGTAGTTGTAAATAGCTGACATGGAAAATTTACAATTGCAGCTTTCAAACCTCTGTTTTGCCTTATAATACTCACTGTATGAGTATATTTTTAGGCAAAAATGGCGAGCTTGCCGGTGATAACTGCGATTATCCGATGAACCTGTAAAAATATAAAATAAATTGTCCGGGGGCTTTTCAAGGCTTGACAAATGTGATATAATAGATTTGATGAATCGTGTGAAAAGATGATAATTGAGAAATACATTTTGTATTGGATGCACGGGTGTATATAACGTTACTTAAAATGGAGATATTTCTATGGACAAAAGATCATTCAATGAAGCTAAACAGGCGGCTCTCAGAAAGTATTTCAGCCGCATGAACGATATGCAGCAGGAGGCTGTATTTGCCGTAAAAGGCCCTGTTCTTGTGCTTGCAGGTGCAGGAAGCGGAAAGACAACTGTTATTGTCAACCGCATCGCTAATATGATCAATTTCGGAAACGCTTTCTGGGACGATTCCCGTCAGGGCAGTGAGGAGGACATCCGCTTCCTCAATGACTATGCAGACGGCAAAACCGATGACATGGATACTCTCAGGGATATTACTGCCTCAGAGCCTGTCAAGCCCTGGAATATCCTTGCCATAACTTTTACAAACAAGGCTGCCGGAGAGCTCCGTGAGCGCCTTTCTGCAATGCTCGGTGAGGAGGGCATGAATATCAATGCCTCTACCTTCCATTCAGCCTGTCTGCGTATCCTCAGAGTGGAGATAGAAGCTCTCGGCTACGGAAAGGATTTCACTATATACGATACCGATGACAGTCAGCGTATGATAAAGGCTGCAATGGCTGAGCTGGATATATCTGAAAAACAGCTGGCACCGAGGACTGTCCTCAGCGAGATAAGCTTTGCAAAGGATAAGATGATAACTCCTGCTGAGCTTAAGGCTGATGCCGGCCAGGATTACCGCAAGAAGCTCATTGCCCGTCTCTACGGACTTTATCAGGAGCGCATGAGAACTGCAAATGCGCTTGATTTCGATGATATACTCTGCCTTACAGTGGAACTCTTCGAGAAGTTCCCGGAGGTGCTTGAAAAGTATCAGAACCGCTATAAGTACATAATGGTTGACGAGTATCAGGATACCAACCATGTACAGTTCCGCCTTGTATCCCTGCTCTCACAGGCTCACGGCAATCTCTGTGTTGTAGGTGACGATGACCAGAGCATCTATAAATTCCGTGGAGCCAATATCGAGAATATCCTGGGCTTTGAAGCTCAGTTCAAGGGCGCAAAGGTGATACGTCTGGAGCAGAATTACCGCTCTACTCAGACTATCCTTGATGCTGCAAATTCAGTTATCGCTCATAATAACGGACGCAAGGAGAAGTCCCTCTGGACCTCTGCCGGCAAGGGCGACAAGGTTTACTGGTATAAGGCTGTGGACGAGAGCGATGAAGCTAAATTCGTAGCCGATACTATTCTTGAAAACTATAAGGCCACCGGAAGCTATTCCGGAAATGCTGTTCTGTACCGCATGAACGCACAGTCCAACGCTGTTGAGCGTATGCTTGTTAAATGCGGCATACCCTACAGAGTTTACGGCGGTATGCGATTCTTTGACCGCAAGGAAATAAAGGATGTAACTTCTTACCTTGCCTTCATAAACAACCATAATGATATGCTGCGCTTCAAGCGTATAATAAATGAGCCCAAGAGAGGCATAGGCGATTCAACTCTTGCCCTTATAGAGGACATCAGCCGTGACCTTAAGCTCTCACCCTTCGATGTGCTCCGTACCTGCGAGGAGTATGCCCCTCTTGCCAAGAAGACATCTTCACTCAAGAGCGCATACACCATGTTTGAATACCTCACAGAGAAGTCCGAGACAATGCCTCTGGATGAATTCCTTGATGTGGTCCTTGACAAGACAGGATATATGGATTACCTCAAGACTATGGAAAACGCAGATACTAAGATAGAAAATGTTCAGGAGCTCCGTTCCTCAATGGCAAAGTATATGCAGGAGGCTGAGGAGCCTACACTGGGCGGCTTCCTTGAAGAGGTGGCTCTGTTCAGCGAGGCTGACCGTGATGACGGTACTGACGATAAGGTAACTCTTATGACAGTCCACTCTGCAAAGGGCCTTGAATATGATAATATTTTCGTTGTGGGCATGGACGACGGTATCTTCCCCAGCTCCAGAAGCTTCGACAGCGAGGATGATATGGAAGAGGAGAGACGTCTTGCATATGTGGCTATAACCCGTGCAAAGAAGAAGCTCTACCTCACCAATGCAAGCCAGAGAATGCTCTTCGGTCAGACCCAGAGGAATGTTACTTCACGCTTCATGCGTGAGATAGGCAGCGAGCTTATTGAAAAGCACGATAATGCAGCTGCTATGAGGAGCAAGCTTGCAGAAAAGGATAACTCCGTAACAGAAGTTCATTCAACTACACTCCAGCAGCAGCTTGCCAGAAATAAGTTCCATGCAGGATCAGCAGCCAAGGAGTCTGTCACATATACTGCCGGGGAGCGTGTAGCTCATAATATCTTCGGTGAGGGAACTATAGTTTCCGTTAAGAAAATGGCCAATGACTCAATGCTTGAAATTGCTTTCGAGAAAGTGGGCACAAAGAAGATAATGGCCAATTATGCCAAGCTGAAAAAATTATAAGCTGATTACTGAGATTTCAGGAGATGTAAATTATGCGTAAAACCAAGATAGTATGTACAATAGGTCCTGCTACAGATGATGAGAACATAATGCGTGAGCTCATGCTTGCAGGAATGAATGTTGCCCGTTTCAATTTTTCCCACGGAGACTATGAGACCCATGAGAAGCGCCTGCGCCAGATAGAAAAGCTTCGCAAGGAGCTTGACCTTCCTGTTGCTACACTTCTTGATACAAAGGGGCCGGAGATACGTCTGGGAAAATTCGTGGACGATAAGCCTGTTGAGATACATGACGGAGACCAGTATATTCTCACTACCGAAGATATACTCTGCGATGCGGAGCGTGGAAGCGTCAGCTTCAAGAAGCTCCCCCGTGATGTCAGCATAGGAACACGCATACTTATCAATGACGGCGTTATAGAGCTCCTGGCTGAAAAGGTATCAAATACAGATATCGTATGCCGTGTCATTCACGGAGGCACTCTCTCAAACAATAAGGGCATAAATGTGCCGGGAGTAAAGCTGTCTATGCCTTATCTCAGCGAGAGGGATATGGACGATCTTGAGTTCGGAGCAAAAATGGGATTCGATTTCATTGCCGCAAGCTTTGTCCGCTCCGCAGCTGATATAAACTACCTCAGAAAGTTCACTCAGAGCCTTGGCTGGTTCGATGTGCGTATAATCGCAAAAATCGAGAATACCGACGGTGTTGAGAATATCGACGAGATACTGGAGGCAGCCGACGGAATAATGGTTGCCAGAGGAGATATGGGTGTTGAGATACCCTTCGAGCAGATACCTGCTATCCAGAAGGAGCTTATCCATAAGGGCTACAATGCCGGCAAACAGGTGGTAACTGCCACACAGATGCTGGAATCCATGATAACCAATCCCCGTCCAACCCGTGCGGAGATAACCGACGTTGCCAATGCAATATACGACGGCACCAGTGCGATAATGCTCTCAGGCGAAACAGCTGCCGGAGCATATCCTGTAGAAACTGTAAAGACAATGGCTCTTATCGCAGAGACCACTGAGAACAATATAGATTACAAGGGAAGATTCTCCAAGAGAAGCTCTAACCCTGAGGGAAGCGTTGCGGAGGCAATTGCTCATGCGACAGTGACCACTGCCCACGACCTTGACGCAAGGGCGATAATCACTGTATCCCTTGGCGGACAGACTGCAAGACTTATTTCAAAATACCGCCCGCTGTGTCCTATAATAAGCTGCACAATGAGCGAGGTGGTATGCCGTCAGATGAATATGAGCTGGGGCGTTATACCGTTCATAATCGATGAGAAGAATTCCACTGATGACCTTTTTGCAGCGGCTGTTGAGGCTGCGGAGTCTCACAGACTGGTCCAGGATGGAGACCTTGTTGCGATCACTGCCGGTGTTCCGCTGGGAGTTTCAGGTACTACAAATCTTATGAAGGTCGAAAAGATCGGCAAATGATCGGGGAGTACTGTCATGAAGACGATGCTTATAATACTTGCAATAATGCTTCTTGCTGCGGCTGCGGCATACTTTATAGAGACCGCATTTGAAAAGCGGAAAAGACTTCGTGAAGCTGCAAAAGCTGCTGCGGCTGCAAAGCTCAGTCCCGAGGAAGAACGCATGGCGGAAATGGATAAGATAAGTGACCTGTTTACATCAGGAGCCATTACCCGTGATGAGTTCGACCGTTACCGGGAGGAGCTGTTGGGGAAACAGTGATCATATGCTATAAAACAAAAGGGTCGCCGCAGGCGGCCCTATATATTTATAAATACGGACACGGCAACAGCATTTACTTTTTGTGTGCGGAGGTAGCTCCACAGGCATATAAATTGTGCGCTGTAACAAGGAAACGCCTTCACTTGCAAGGCGTTCCCTCTCCCCAAACAGTCCACCGGACTGTTTGGGGATTCACCCTTTGCGAAGCGCCTTCGTATTATTTCGCCGTCTTTAAAGCTGAAAACGGCGACC
>ODAI010176625.1_pt1 | contig 20342 bp, 20 predicted proteins | sample 1539321 | NCBI WGS metagenome assembly ODAI01 (sample SAMN02144231, study PRJEB22623) | gut metagenome | biome: sheep rumen | host: Ovis aries | place: New Zealand
AACAATAAAAATTTTAAAAATATTGCGAAAAAATGTATATTTATCCCCAAAATTGTCCCCCAAGGTATGATATTATAATAATGCAAACAAGGTTTTATATTCAAAATGGAGGTATTTATTATGAAAAAATACTGACGGTGATTACATCGGCGTTGCTCTGCGTGACAATGCTGACGCTCGCCCCCGCGCAGGCAGTCGCCTCTGCCGGAACGCAGACAACTTTCGTACAGAGAGAAAACGCCCTGTTAATAGTCACAAAATTCTACAACCGGCATAGTAATATTGAACAAATTTGATGGTAAGCCATTGGATTATATTGACAAACGAACAGCGTTCATGTATTATAAGAATATATGACGAACACTGTTCGCTTTTTGCATTTTATGCTATATTATATGCAGTTTTTCAGGTGATTTTATGTCAAAAAAAATTTTAACGCGCGAGTTAATTGTTTCCGCGGCGTTTCATATGATTGATGAAAACGGTACGGACAGATTTTCCGTTCGTCAGCTTGCTTCAAAGCTCGGCGTTCAGGTGTCCTCGCTTTATAACCACATCAATAACGAATACGACCTTATGCTTGAGGTGGCAAAGCTTGCGGCGGCGATGTATGAGGAAAAAATCGACGTTGTCGTTGAAGGCCTTACTCCGGAGGAATCCTTGTTTAAGGGCGCCGAAGTATTCTGTGATTTTGTAAACGAGCACGAATTTCTTTATGATTTGCTGCTTGACCGCAGGTTGATAGGCGACCCCGAATTTGAAAAAGTAAATTGTGTTTTTACAAAGCCGATTTATTATTATATCGAAAAGTTTAACATCAAAGACAAAACTGCGCGGAACCACGCGTATGTTGCCCTTAGGGTGTTCACACACGGCTTTGCTTCCCTTGACGCGTTGGGCTTGTTTGACGGACTGTCAACCGACCCTAAGGAAAGCTACCTCTTAATCGCAAACACCGTATTGGATTTTATGAAAAACTTAAGCGAAAAGGAATAGCGTATGAAAAATAAAAAGCTTATCATAACCGCCGTCGCTGCGGTTTTGCTGATTGCCGCGGGAGTAGGCGCGTATTTTATCTTTTCGGCGAAATCATGAACGGCTCGCGGGGATAAGCGGAAATAATTTGTAACGGCAAACGGGAGACCGCCGAGGTCTCCCGCGGCGCTTAACAATATCCTGCCTTAAACCCGCAGGCGAAGTTTAAGCTTTTGCGAATATTAAGCGAAATTTATGTGAAATAAATTGACTTTATTCCCTCCTTTTGATATGATATAATTCGGAAAATACGGATTGTCAAAAGGAGGTTTTATTATGATTTGTCCAAACTGCGGAACAGACAACGCGGCTGAAAACAGATATTGCAGCCACTGCGGCGACGCTTTGACGCTTGACCTTGCTTCAAATTCACGCAGACCGGCCGGGGATAATCCTGAGTATACAAGGGTGTTCAACAGATATCCCGAAAATAAATCGGGTTCAACCCACAGGTATGAATCCGGAAACGTTCAAAACGCCAAAAGATATTATGTTCCCGACAATTACGACGAGGAACAGCCCCGCACGGACGCGCCGCGAAACAACGCGCCCTTTGAAAGGGAGCTTGACATCGAACGCGACGCCCGGGCGTATGATTATAACGACAATTTTGACAATAACAGATACGAAAAAACCTCGCGCGAGGATTACAGGCAGTATGAATACGCCGCAATGCAGACGCGCAAAAAGCACGCCGCAAACGTGCCGTATTTAATTGTCGCGTATTTCACCGCGCTGGTTTCTCTGCTCAATTTTGTTCTTCCGTTTCTCAATTGGGCGCGGTTCAGCTTCAGACTTGACGTAGCCTCGGTTTATTTAAACGAAAAGCTCAGCGTAGTGACAATTATCAATAAGCTTTTTAAAATTAACAATATTTCCGACGTGTTCGGCGACTCGATAAAAAACATAATGAGCTGGGACGTTGTGCCCAACTTTATCGGTAAAAGCTACGATTCTCTTAACGCGGCTCTGGCGTTTTCAAAGCTTGCGGCGCTGATTATTTTCGGCTTTATGGGGCTTGCGCTGCTTTTATACGTAATTTTCTTCGTGCTTGCGGTGTTCCGCAGAAAAAGCGCGACAGGCTTCGGCATTTCGGCTGCAATTATCATGCTGTTGACAAGCGGCGGCTTCATTTTCGCCCTGCAGTACATTTCGGCGCAGACAGGCGGAATGTTAACGCTTGAAAACGGAGCGTATCTCTCAATCACACTTTCGGTTGTAATGATAGTGCTGATATCGGTAATGTCAATCCTGAGGTCATTCTCCGGAAGATAAAGCTTTTTGCGGGAAAACTGCTTTAAATTCTAAAGCGGTTTTCCCGTTTTTATTGACAGTTTTCAACAGATAATATATAATGAAAATGACGAAGAAATTGTTATTTTGTTTGGAGGTTACCAATATGGCGGAATATGACGAAAGCTTAATCAGCGCGGAAAACGAAAAAATCAGCGAAGCCTACACCAGGCTCGGTGAGCTTTATTACAAGGCGCACAAGGATGATTACGAAAGCGGTTTTGAGGAACCCGTGGCTCAAATCAAGGCGGCGGAAAAAGCAATAGCGGATCACAAGTCAGGCGTGCTTAAGGAAAAAGGACTTATGCTCTGTAAACATTGCGGAAGCGAAATTTTGGACGTTTCGCTGTTTTGCAATTACTGCGGCAAGCCCGTTAATGAACCCGAAAAGCAGGAAGAGGAAAAAACCGAAGCCGAGCCGGAGGAAGAACCCGAAAAGCCGAAAACCTGCCCCAACTGCGGCGAGCCCGTTGAGGATGATTACGATTTTTGCGTAAACTGCGGAATCCGCCTGAACAACGCCGCTTCCCCCGAAAGAATTTGCCCGGTGTGCGGCTACAGAACCGCCGACAGCGAAGTTAATTTTTGCGTGGAATGCGGAGCAAGACTTTCAAAATAATAAGTAAAAAGTATTATAAATATTTTAGTATACAAAAACCGGCATTTACTATTGAAAAAAATGTCGGTTTTTATTATAATGTATAATGAAAGGATTTTTTCAAAAAATTAACAGGAGGGAACATCCATTGGAAAAACTATTTCACCTTAAGGAACACGGCACCAATGTCAGAACCGAAATAATTGCGGGTATTACAACGTTTCTGACAATGGCGTACATCATTTTCCTTAACCCCAGCGTTATCGGACACAAAACCACAGGTATGGCTGACACTGCCGTTATTACCGCAACCTGCATAGGCGCGGCAATCGGCACCTGGCTCATCGGCTGGTTGTCAAACTACCCCATGGCGCAGGCTCCGGGACTCGGTCTTAACGCCGTATTTGCTTACACGCTTTGTCTGCAGTTCGGTCTTTCGGCTCCGGCGGCGCTGGCAGCGGTTTTTATCGGCGGCGTATTCTTCATCGTCCTCACCGTAACGGGCGCAAGAAAGGCAATTGTGGAGGCAATTCCCTACAGCCTTAAAAAGGCAATTTCGGCAGGTATCGGCTTGTTTATCGCCATCATCGGCTTCACAAACTCCGGTATTGTTATTGCCGGCTCCGGCACGCTTGTTGACCTTTCAAGCTTCACTGAGCCCACCGTGCTTTTGGCAATTTTCGGTCTTATCATCACAACAATCCTTGTTATTCAAAAGGTTAAGGCAGGCATCTTCCTCGGCATGATTATTACCGCTGTCGCGGGTAACATCTGCCAGTTTGCTTTCGGTATAAATATGGGCATCACACCTCCCACAAGCTGGGCTCCGACCCTTGATTTTTCCATGTTCGGAAAGTGCTTCACGGGCTTCGGCGAGCTTTTCTCAGCTCCCATCGCCTCAATACTCGCGGTACTTATTACCCTTGTGCTTGTCGATATGTTCGACACAATCGGAACTCTTATCGGCGCTGCGGACAAGGCGGGTTATCTTGATGAAAACGGCAACCTTCCCAGAATCGAAAGGGCAATGCTTGCCGACGCGCTTGCAACTTCAATCGGCGCAATCTTCGGCACATCAACCGTTACCACCTACGTTGAGTCAACCTCGGGTATCGCCGCCGGCGGCCGCACGGGACTTACCTCAACAGTAACCGGCGCGTGCTTTGCCTTGGCTCTGTTTGCGTCTCCGCTGGTTGGCCTTGTGCCCACCGCGGCAACAGCTCCTATCCTCATCATTGTAGGCATCATGATGTGCGCTTCGCTTAAGGATATCGACTGGGGCAACCTTGAGGTCGCGTTCCCGTGCTTCTTCACCTTGGTCGGAATGCCGTTCTTCTGGTCAATCACCGACGGTATTGCCTTCGGCTTTATCAGCTACGTTATCGTAAAGGTAGCAAGAGCCAAGTTCAAAGAGGTTAACCCCCTTATGTATGTAGTTGTAGCCTTGTTTATTATCATGTATGTAATTGCGGGTTTGCAGGCGCTTAAGTATATTTAATTTTTGTTTGTATTATAATTTCGCCGTCACCTCAAAAAATTTCGGAGAACAGTTATGAAGTATTGCAAAAAATGCGGAAAAACTTTGAAAAACAGCTTTAGAATTTGTCCGTCGTGCGGCTCAAACGACTTTGTTGATACCCAAAGCGAGGAATACCTTAAAATATCCTCGGAAAAGAAAAAGGAAACCGACATCCTTTCACAAAAGAAGAAAAGACGCCGCGTTATGATTGTTTCGGTAATTATAGGAATATTAATTTTGCTCGGCATGATTTTCGCGGTGTTGGACACCACCGGCGTTATTCCGACCGGATTATTCGGTCAAAACGGCGTGCTTGAAAGGTATATCGACGACGACGGCGACGCGCGGTCGCGTGAAAGCGATGAAAAAGTAATAAGAGAAACCGTGTCATCACATGACGGAGGCGAGGACCGTTGACGGGGCAAAGGATAATTCCCGAAAAATACAGGTTTATCAGCGGAAGCGCGCTTAAAGTCATCGCGGTAATAACCATGCTTATCGACCATGTCGCGCTTATGTTTATGCGCGACAGCACGGTTGTGCTTTTAAGCTTCGGAAAAAACAGCCTCACCCTGTATTACTTTTTGCGCTGCGTCGGCAGAATTGCCTTTCCGCTGTACGCGTTTTTGCTGGTGGAAGGATTTTTGCACACGCGCAACAGGCTGAAATACGGCGTAAGCCTTGCCGTTATGGCGCTTGTGTCCGAATTCGCGTGGAATCTCGAGCACACGGGAACGCTGTTTTATTCGGAACAAAACGTAATGTTCACGCTCCTTGCGGGTTATCTCGCGATGTGCGCGACAGAGCGTTTCAAAACCGACGCGCTCAAACTGACGGCAATTATGGCAGTCCTCACCGCCGCGGCGTTTACTCTGCATTTTGACTACGGCTTTCAGGGCTTTGCCTTTATATTATTGCTGTATCTTTTGCGCGACATGGCGGTTGTACGCGATGTGCTCGGAATTTGCGTTTTGCCCAGTCAGTGGATCGGCGGACTTGCTTTTTTGCCGGTTGCCTTTTACAACGGCAAACGCGGCTTCATAAAGGGCGCTGTGCTTAAATACGCGTTCTACGCGTTTTATCCGGCGCACCTGTTTGTAATTTATTTAATTAAATACGTCTTTACGGCAAAATAAAAAGCGGCGCAAGCCGCTTTTTACTTTATCCTTTCCAGTTTTCCTCCGCATTTTGCGCAGCGGTATTTCCGTGGGTTTTTCACAAGCTGCGACATCTTAATGCGTTCAATCTCGGCTCCGCAGCCCGTGCACCTGATGATAAACTTCGCCTCGGGCTGAAGCTCCCGGGGTATAATCATGTCGTTGCGGGCTGAAGCCCTCTTGATGTTGTAGCCGTAGGCGGCGTTAACCGCTTTTGCGTATTCAGCCCACCTTCCGGTGTGCTTCATACATCCTCGGCAGGTGTGCAAAAGCTCGTGAATAATCGTGCTTTTAAGCCCCTGCTTTTCATCAACACGCTCGTCAAGCAGCAGTTCTGAAATTTCAATCACATAGCTGTTGCCTATTTTTTTGCACAACCCAAGCCTTGACTTTGCCCTTGTGTTTATGACAAAGGATATGTTGCGGCTGTATTTTATTTTCAGAGCGTCCAGCTCCGCCATACATTCGGGAGCGTATAATTCGAGGTCTCTCATTTTGGTAATAATCTCCGCTGCTCGGCATAAATATATATAGGGCAGAGGCGCAAAAAGTTTAAATTTAACCTTGACATATCTGTCCGTTGATGATATAATAGACAACGTTATGTGACACGGCGACATAGCCAAGTGGTAAGGCACGAGTCTGCAAAACTCTGATGCGGCGGTTCAAATCCGCCTGTCGCCTCCAAATCAAGCACTCCGTACAGGGGTGCTTTTTTCGTATCTATATAATATATATCATACCACAGGAGAAGTGAAATGTCAAAGCTAAAAGTGTACATTGCAAGCCCTTTTTTCAATGATTTTGAGGTGTCCTGCCTTGAAAGGACGGAAAAGATACTTTTCGGGCGCGGCTTCAATGTTTTCAGTCCCCGGCTCAATGAAGTGCGCGACGAAATCACCTCAAAAGACCCCGTGTGGTCGCTTGAAACCTTTATTAATGACAAAAAATTTATCGACTGGGCGGACGTTGTCGTAGCGCTCTATCACGGCTGTTACAGCGACAGCGGCACGGCGTGGGAATGCGGCTACGCCTGCGGCACCTCAACTCCGGTAATCGCCGTTCATGTGGGCAGGGATGAAAACAACGGCTCAAATCTGATGATTCATGAAAGCGCCCACGCCAACATCACCCTCGATGAGCTTGAAGGCTACGACTTTGAAAAAATGCCCTCAAGCCGCTACAGCGGAATAATGTTCTAAAACTCCGTTATTCCGTATCCGGCGTCAGCCAAAACCTCCGCGGCACGGTTGAAATTTTCCTCTTTAACCAGTATGTAATCGGTGTTGTAGGTTGAAACCGCGAAAATACCGATTTTGTTTTCGGCAAGTATACCCGACAGCCTTGAAAGTATGCCGATAAGCGAAAAATCAAGCACACCCTGTATTTTAAAGCCCTTCCAGCCGTCGTCGCGCGCGATTGTGTTTTGCGGCGCGTCCTCTGTGCGGCAGACAAGCGAAATCTCGTCATCGGTTTTGCCTATGAAATAAAACCCGGCTTTCAGGTCAATGTCATCAGTACTGTTAGTCTTGCAAACCGTAAGCATGTGCTTAAGCTTTTTAAGTTCCATATAATCTCCTTTTACTTTGTTATTAAACACACACATTCAATGTGGCTTGTGTGCGGAAACATGTCCACGGGCTGAATTTTACGCACTCTGTAGCCGCTGTTTTGGCATAAATAACGCAAATCTCTTGCCAGGGTTTCCGGGTTGCAGCTTACATAAACCACGGTTTTCGGCGACATCGCAATCAGCGAATCAAGAAAGACCGCGCTGCTGCCCGAACGCGGCGGATCCATAAACACAACGTCCGCGCGTTCGTTTTCGCGCGCGGCTTCGCGCATAAACGCGCCGGCGTCTCCCTTGTAAAAGCGTATGTTCTTAAGCCCGTTTGATTTGGCGTTGTCAATTGCGTCGCGCACGGCGTCACCGTTCAGCTCAACGCCTATAACCCTTCCGGCGCCGCGCTTTGCCGCGATAATTCCTATGGTACCTATGCCGCAGTACGCGTCAAGCACGGTTTCTTTTCCCTTAAGTCCGGCAAATTCAATCGCCTTGCCGTAAAGCACCTCGGTTTGAACAGGGTTAATCTGATAAAAGCTTTTCGGTGAAATTTTAAATCTGCATCCGCACAGAACGTCCTCAATATATCCCTTGCCGTAAAGGATGTTCTGCTTTTTGCCGAGCACCAGATTTGTGTCGTACGGGTTAATGTTTTGCACTATTGTGGTAATTTCCGGGAATTTTTGCCGTATTGCCTTCACAAAATTATTTTTGGAAGGGAACACCGCCGTTCCCGTGACAAGCACAAGCATAACCTGATTTGTGGCAAAGCCGCGCTTTACAAGTATATGGCGCAAAAACCCCCTGTGCGCGTCCTCGTTGTACGCAGTCATCTTAAACGACGGCATAAGCCTGCGCACCGCGGTAATGATTTTGTCGGCGGTCACATCCTCAATTTGGCACGAATCAATACCCACAACATTGTGGCTGCCGGACTGGTACACACCGGAAATAATCTTGCCGTTTCTGCTTGTGTAAAACGCCGCCTGCACCTTGTTGCGGTAATGGTAAGGATTGTCCATGCCCGCAATCGGCAGGGGTTTTTGAAACTTTTTTAAATATCGGTCAACCTTGTTCTGTTTAAATTCAAGCTGTTCGGCGTAGGTCATGTTCTGAAGCTGACATCCGCCGCATTTTTTATAAACCGGACAAATACCCGGGCGGTTGTTTTTCATACTTATCAGTCCTTTGTTATAATTCTAACATCAGCGGCGCGAAATGGCAAGCGCGGCAGTAAAAAATCTGCACATTTTACATTTGAAACAGCCTGTGATTTTGTACTTTGATATAAAAAACATTTAATACTATTGACTTTTTAAATATTTAAGAATATACTATCAACAAGACAGCAACGGCGCTGTGGGCAACACCCGCAGTGCCGTTTTTTCTGAATAAGAAATATAATAAACTGTAATAACGGGAGAGTATTGATATGACAAAAGTTCCTGAAATGTTCGGAAAATATGTATTTAACGATCAGAAAATGCAGGAAAGACTGCCGAAATCGACATACAAAGCACTCAAAAAAACCATTCAGGACGGCGAACCGCTTGACTTAAGCGTTGCTAACGTTGTGGCAACCGCCATGAAGGACTGGGCAATAGAAATGGGCTGCACACACTACACCCACTGGTTCCAGCCCATGACGGGCGTTACCGCCGAAAAGCACGACAGCTTTATCCAGCCCAACGGCGACGGCGTAATCATGGAGTTTTCGGGCAAGGAGCTTATCAAGGGCGAACCCGACGCTTCGTCATTCCCCAGCGGCGGAATCCGCGCGACCTTTGAAGCCCGCGGCTACACAACCTGGGATCCCACATCTCCGGCGTTTGTACGCGATGGCTCGCTTTATATTCCCACCGCGTTCTGTTCTTACACAGGCGAGGTTCTTGACAAAAAAACTCCCCTTCTGCGTTCAATGGAGAAAATCAGCAGCGAAGCCGTAAGAATTCTTCATCTTCTGGGTAAAACCGATGTAACCAGAGTTATAACCACCGTAGGTCCCGAGCAGGAGTACTTCCTTATCGACCGCGACCTTTACGAACAGCGCGAGGACTTAAAGCTTACGGGCAGAACTCTTTTCGGAGCCAAGGCTCCCAAGGGACAGGAGCTTGACGACCATTACTTCGGCGCAATTAAAACAAGAGTTGCCGCTTATATGAAGGATTTGGACGAGGAACTCTGGAAGCTCGGAATTCTCGCAAAGACCAAGCACAACGAAGTTGCCCCCTCGCAGCATGAGCTTGCGCCTATTTTCACAACCTCAAACATAGCCAACGACCACAACGAGCTTACAATGGAAATCATGAAAAAGACCGCGGAAAAGCACGGTCTTGTTTGCCTGCTCCATGAAAAACCCTTTGCCGGCGTAAACGGCTCCGGCAAGCACAACAACTGGTCGCTTTCCACAAATACGGGCGAAAACCTTTTAAGCCCCGGCAAACATCCCGAAAAAAACCTTGTGTTCCAGCTGTTTCTCGCGGCTGTTGTCAAGGCGGTTGACGAATATCAGGATCTTCTCCGCGCTACGGTCGCTTCCGCGGGCAACGACCACCGTCTCGGAGCTCACGAAGCTCCTCCGGCAATTATATCAATGTACCTCGGCGACGATTTGGGCGAAATGGTTGACTCAATCATCAACGGCGAGGAATACGTAAGCCACGGCAAGGAAAGAATGCAGACAGGCGTAGACGTACTTGCCGACTTCAAAAAGGACACCTCCGACAGAAACCGCACCTCGCCCTTTGCCTTCACCGGCAACAAGTTTGAGTTCCGCGCGCTCGGCTCGGCTCTTAACATCGGCTGTCCGAATTATATGCTCAACACAATGGTAGCCGAAGAATTAAGCCAGTTCTACGTTGAGCTTAAGGACGAAGAGGAAAACATTGACAAGGCGGTAAAATCCCTTGTCAAGAACGTTCTTTCCGAACACAAGAGAATTATCTTCAACGGCGACAACTACACCGACGAATGGGTAGAGGAGGCAAAAAGAAGAGGCCTGCTCAACCTGAAATCCATGCCCGAAGCGTTCAGCCATTTCCTTGACAGAAAGAACGTTGAGCTTTTTGTAAAGAACAAAATCGTTACTCAGGCTGAATACCGCGCAAGATACGAAATTGAGCTTGAAACCTACTGCAAGCAGATTAATATAGAAGCGCTTACAATGATTGACATGGCAAAAAAGAAAATCACTCCCGCCGTCACCGCCTTCGTTCGTCAGATGACCGACGCGGCGCTTGCCAAAAAGGCGCTTTCCGCGGACATTCCCACATCTGTTGAGGAAAATCTCGTAATGAGCCTTTCAAATAAGCTTGTATGCTTTGTAAACAAAACAAGCGAGCTTGAAGAAGCGGTAATGGGCGCAAGCGAGCACAACCATGACGAGCTTGAATACGCAAAATATTTCCGCGAGGTAGTGTTTGCTAAAATGCAGGAGCTTCGCGCTGTAGGCGATTCCATGGAAACCGAAACAGCCTCCGACTTCTGGCCTTATCCTTCATACTACGATTTGCTTTTCGGCGTATAATAACAAAAAACAGGGTTCGGTTTTTATCCGAGCCCTGCTTTTGCAAAATTCTGTAAACGGTAAACCAACATTTTTTACAAAAAAATTTAATATGCCCCCGCATTTTTTTACCTGTTATCAAACATGCAAAAATCTTTCTATAATTCCTTTACGTAAAAATTTTTTGACGGAAATCTTGTAAAATAATATGTTGAAGAAAGATGTGCGGAGGTGAAGGCTTGAAAAAGGCATTGCTTGTTTCACGTTCCGGACAAAGCGCTTCTTCGCTTGCTAAGCTGTTAAAGGCAGAGGGCTACGACATAATAGATGTGTATTACGCCGCCTACAGCGCAAAGGAAGCGTCTGAAAACAGCGAATTTGACCTGATTTGTATAAACGCTCCGCTTGTTGACGAGAACGGAATTGAGCTTTCGCGTTATTTTGCCGAAGCCACGCGTTCGTCGGTTGTCATTATTGTCGGGCAGAAAAGCGCCGACGAGGTAAACGACCTTTTGACTCCGCACGGCGTTTTGGTGATATCAAAGCCGATAAACAAGCATTTGTTTCACCATTATCTGCAATTTACCGATTGCTTTCGCACAAGAATTATGCGCGTTGAGCAGGAAAACAAACGGCTGAAGGGCATGGTAGAGGATATTAAAATCATTGACCGCGCCAAGCTTTTGCTTGTTACGTGCCTGGGCATGAGCGAAGAACAGGCGCACCGCTATCTTGAAAAACAGGCAATGGATCTGCGTACAAGCAGGCTCAACGTTGCCAAGCAGGTAATTCAGACCTACGAAAATTAGTTTATTATATAGTTTATGCTATTTACTTATATTCGCAATTTTAACGAAAGGATGTTTTTATGAGTCGTGACGCATACTTAGTTCTTGAAAACGGAACGGTTTTTCAGGGCAAGGCATTCGGTGCCGAAAAAGAAACCACGGGAGAGCTTGTTTTCACTACGGCGATGACAGGCTATCTTGAAACACTCACCGACCCCAGCTATTTCGGTCAGGTGGTTATTCAAACATTTCCTTTAATCGGTAACTATGGGGTAATTCCCGCTGATTTCGAGAGCAGCTCACCTGCCCTCAAGGGTTATATTGTCAGAGAATGGTGCCAAGTACCCTCTAACTTCCGCAGTGAGGGTAATCTTGACACCTTTTTAAAAGACTCCGGAATCCCCGGCGTCTGCGGAATTGACACACGCGCGCTGACGCGCATTGTGCGTGAATTCGGCGTAATGAACTGCAAAATCCAGTACACTCCCGAGGTTACGGAAGCGGATTTGGAAGAGCTTAAGAAATATGTAATAACGGAAGCGGTTGAAAAAACCACGGTTCAGCATTGCGAAGATTTCAAACCCGAAAATCCGCAGCTCAAGGTTGTGCTTATGGACTTCGGCGCGAAGCATAATATCGAACGCGAGCTTTTGAACCGCGGATGCGAGGTTACGGTAGTGCCCGCGCACACCACGGCGGATGAAATCCTTGCGATGAACCCCGACGGCGTTATGCTTTCAAACGGCCCCGGAGACCCCGGAAAGAACGTTGCGGTTATTGAACAGCTCGCGATTCTTGCGGAAAAGAAAATCCCCATGTTCGGCATTTGCCTGGGACATCAGCTTATGGCGCTTTCGCAGGGAGCAAAAACCACCAAGCTTCATTACGGTCACAGAGGCGCCAACCAGCCCGTAAAGGAGCTTGCTACAGGCAAGATTTACATCACCTCGCAAAACCACGGCTACGCCGTTGTAAGCGACACCCTTCCGAGCTTTGCGCGGACAAGCTTCGTAAACGGCAACGACGGCACCTGCGAAGGTGTGGACTACAGCAATATGCCGGCGTTTTCGGTACAGTTCCATCCCGAAGCCTGCGGCGGTCCGCAGGACACCGCTTACCTGTTTGACCGCTTCATAAGCATGATGAAGGAAAACAAGGCGTAAACAGTCCGGTTTTTCAATATTACGCTCATTTAAGCAGAGTTTGGCTCTGATGTTCCTATATAATTAAGATAAGGATGATAATATGCCACTGAAAAAGGATATAAAAAGAGTAATGGTAATCGGCTCCGGTCCTATCGTCATCGGACAGGCCGCCGAGTTTGACTACGCAGGCACTCAGGCGTGCCGCGCCTTAAAGGAAGAGGGACTTGAGGTTATTTTGGTAAACTCAAACCCCGCTACAATCATGACAGACAACGCTATGGCGGATAAAATATACATCGAGCCCCTTACGCTTGAAACCGTTAAGCGAATCATAAAAAGGGAACGCCCCGACAGCCTGCTGTCCACACTGGGCGGCCAAACAGGCCTTACCCTTTCAATGCAGCTCGCGAAGGAAGGCTTCCTCGATAAATACGGCGTTCAGCTTTTGGGCGCAAATCCCGAAACCATTGATAAGGCCGAGGACCGTCAGATGTTCAAGGACACTATGCTTGAAATCAACCAGCCGGTCATTCCTTCAAAGGTAGTAAACGACGTTGAAACCGCCGTTCAGTTTGCCGAGGAAATCGGCTACCCCGTAATCATCCGTCCGGCGTTTACGCTCGGCGGCACAGGCGGCGGCATTGTAAAAGACGAAGAGGAGCTTCGCGAAATCACCTCCAACGGTCTTGAGCTTTCGCCGATTACTCAGGTATTGGTTGAAAAGTGCATTTCCGGCTGGAAGGAAATTGAGTTTGAGGTTATGCGCGACAGCTCCGGCAACGTAATCACCATCTGCTCAATGGAAAACATGGACCCCGTAGGCGTTCACACCGGCGACTCAATCGTAATCGCGCCCGCCGTTACGCTGGCTGACAAGGAGTATCAAATGCTCCGCACCGCCGCGCTCAGCATCGTAAACGCGCTTAAGGTAGAGGGCGGTTGCAACTGCCAGTTCGCGCTTGACCCCGAAAGCTTTGAGTACGCGGTTATTGAGGTTAACCCCCGTGTGTCGCGTTCTTCGGCGCTGGCTTCAAAGGCAACGGGCTACCCGATTGCAAAGGTTGCGGCAAAAATCGCGATAGGTTACACCCTCGGCGAAATCAAAAACGCCGTAACAGGCACCACCTACGCGTGCTTTGAGCCGTCTATCGACTATGTTGTAGTAAAATTCCCCAAATGGCCGTTTGATAAATTCGTATACGCAAAGCGCGACCTCGGCACGCAGATGAAGGCGACCGGCGAGGTTATGGCAATCGCTCCCCCCTTTGAGCAGGCAATAATGAAGGCGGTGCGCGGAGCTGAAATTTCACACAACACTCTTGACGACAAATATTTTTCGGAGATGTCAAACGCCTCGGTAGTTCACCAGCTCGGCACCTGCGACGACAGAAGAATTTTCTGCGTTTACGAAGCGTTAAAGCGCGGAGTAAGCGTTGAGCAAATTCACGAAATAACCATGATTGACGAATGGTTCCTTGAAAAGCTTAAGAATATCATCGCGGTGAGCGAGGAGCTTAAGAACGGCGAGCTTACCGACGAGCTTTACGAAAAAGCCAAAAAGACAGGTTTTCTTGACAAGACAATCGAGGAGTTCAGCGGTCAGAAAATAAAAAATCCGCTGTTCCCCGTATATAAGATGGTTGACACCTGCGCGGCCGAATTTGAGGCTCAGACCCCATACTTCTACTCAACCTATGACAAGGAAAACGAAGCCGCTCAGTTCATCAAAAATAAAAACAGCGACAAAAAGACTATTATCGTATTCGGCTCAGGCCCCATCCGCATAGGTCAGGGCATTGAGTTTGACTACGCTTCGGTTCACTGCGTATGGGCGCTCAAAAAGGCGGGTTACGACGTTGTTATCGTAAACAATAACCCCGAAACCGTATCCACGGACTTCGACACCTCCGACAGACTCTATTTTGAGCCGCTCACGGCCGAGGACGTAATGGGTATAATCAAGACCGAAAATCCCTTCGGCGTGGTTGTGGCGTTCGGCGGACAAACAGCCATCAAGCTCACAAAATTCCTCTCCGAAAGCGGAGTTAATATCCTCGGCACTTCATACGACGCAATCGACATGGCTGAGGACAGAGAACGCTTTGACGAGCTCCTTGAAAAGTATCACATCAAGCGTCCGCGCGGCGTTACCGTAATGACAACCGAGGAAGCCCTGCAGGTCGCGGAAACAATCGGCTATCCGGTTCTGCTCCGTCCGTCCTACGTGCTCGGCGGTCAAAATATGATTATCGCGTTCAACGAAGCTGACGTTAAGGAATACATGGCAATTATCCTTGCGCAGAATATTGAAAACCCGATTCTTATAGATAAGTACCTTCAGGGTACCGAAATCGAGGTTGACGCAATCTGCGACGGCGAGGATATCCTCATTCCCGGCATCATGGAGCACATCGAACGCGCCGGCGTTCACTCGGGCGACTCCATTGCGGTATATCCCGCGTGGAACATCAGCGACGAAATGACTCAGATTATTGTTGAAAGCTCGCGCAACCTTGCAATCGAGCTGAAAACAAAGGGACTTGTAAATATTCAGTACCTGATTTATAACAACGAGCTTTATGTAATCGAGGTAAATCCGCGTTCATCGCGTACAATTCCGTACATCAGCAAGGTAACGGGCGTTCCCATGGTTGACCTTGCCACACGCGCGATGCTCGGTGAAAAGCTCAGCGAAATGGGCTACGGCACAGGCCTTTACAGAAAGAGCCCCTACATTGCCGTAAAGGTTCCCGTGTTCAGCTTTGAAAAGCTCATCAATGTTGACAACCACTTAGGCCCCGAAATGAAGTCCACCGGCGAGGTTTTGGGCATTGCCGGCAACCTTGAGGAGGCTCTTTACAAGGGACTCATCGCCGCGGGCTACAAAATGAAGAAGAAGGGCGGCGTGTTTATCACTGTCCGCAATTCCGACAAGGGCGAAATCGGAGAAATCGCCAAGAAGTATTACGACCTCGGCTTTAAGATTTACGCCACGGAAGGCACTGCCGCTGTGCTCGGAAAATACGGCATCGACGCAGTAAGCGTTAAAAAGATTCACGAATCCGATTCAAACAACACCTTAACCTTAATTGAGTCGGGTAAAATCCAGTACGTAATTTCAACCTCCGCTAAGGGAAGAATTCCGTCGCGTGACTCGGTTAAAATCCGCAGAAAAACCGTTGAAAGAAACATTCCCTGCCTTACCTCGCTTGACACCGCCAACGCGCTTGCGGACTGCCTGCGTTCACGTTATTCGCAGTTAAGCACCGAGCTTGTTGACATCAACAACATGCGCGACTCAAAGAAAAAGCTTAAATTTACAAAGATGCAGGGAATAGGCAACGACTACATCTATTTCAGCACCTTTGACCAGGAAATCAACAACCCCGAAGCCCTTGCGGTTCGTCTTTCGGAACAGCACTTCGGAATCGGCGGCGACGGCGTAATTTTGGTTTGTCCGTCAAAGGTAGCCGACGCTCAAATGAAGATGTACAACCGCGACGGCTCCGAAGGCAAAATGTGCGGCAACGGTATCCGCTGCGTGGGCAAGTTCCTTTATGACCACAACATGCTTGACATCAGGGAAAAGGACGAATTAACCATCGAAACCCTCAGTGGCATCAAAACCCTTAAGGCGTTTACAAGCGACGGCGTCGTCACCAGACTTCGCGTTGACATGGGCAAGGCAATTTTGAATCCTGCCGATATCCCCGTCGCTCTTGACGGCGACAAGGTTGTAAACCGCGCCGTAAAGATTGGCGAAAATGAATACAACATCACCTGCGTTTCCATGGGCAATCCGCATTGCGTAGTGTTTATGGACGGCATCGATTACATGGACATCGAAACAATCGGTCCGGAATTTGAAAACAATCCCCTGTTCCCCGAAAGAGTGAATACGGAATTTGTTTCAGTGCTTGACGACCACACAATTAAAATGCGCGTATGGGAGCGCGGCTCGGGCGAAACCTGGGCTTGCGGCACAGGTGCCTGCGCGGTCGCGGTAGCTGCGTGTGAAAACGGCTTCTGCAAAAAGGGCGAAGACATCAAGGTTAAGCTCAAGGGCGGCGACCTTATTATCAATTACACCGACGACACGGTTTACATGACCGGCAATGCCGACAAAGTATTCGAAGGTGAAATTGAAATCTAAATAATTGTTTCAAAACAGGGGAGGTGCTTGCCGCCTCCCCCGGTTTATTGGGTATGGAAATATTAGATATTAGGGAAAATCTAATATAAGGAATGATAAAATTGAAAATCAACAGTAACTTTGACAACCTTGTTCCGAACTATCTGTTTGCCGACGTTGCCGAAAAAACGTCGAAATACGCCGCCGCCCATCCGGATAAAAAAATTATCCGCCTCGGAATAGGCGATGTAACGCTTCCTCTCGCGCCCGTTGTAATTGACGCAATGAAGCGCGGAGCGGACGATTTGGCGCGCAGGGAAAGCTTTAAGGGTTATCCCGACTACGAAGGCTACGGCTTTTTGCGCGACGCGATTTCCGGCTATTACAAAAGCTTCGGCGTAAGCGTGTCAGCCGACGAAATTTTTGTTTCCGACGGCGCGAAATCCGACTGCGGAAACATCGGCGATATCTTTTCACGGGACAATACCGTGCTTGTCACCGACCCGGTTTATCCCGTTTATGTCGATTCAAACATCATGGCGGGCAGGAAAATTGTATACGCCGCCTCAGACCGTTCTAACGAATTTGCCGCAATGCCCGATTACGGCATAAAGGCGGACATTATCTACCTTTGTTCGCCGAACAACCCCACAGGCTCGGCGTACACCGCCGAACAGCTTAAGGCGTGGGTTGATTACGCGCTCAAAAACGACGCCGTTATCCTTTATGACAGCGCTTACGAGGCGTTTATCACCGAGGATTTACCGCGGTCAATCTACGCGGTCGAGGGCGCAAGGCAGTGCGCGATTGAATTGTGCTCGCTGTCAAAAACCGCGGGCTTTACCGGCACGCGCTGCGGTTATACCGTAATTCCGCGCGAGCTTGAACGCGACGGTCACAACCTGTACCAAATATGGTACCGCCGTCAGGCAACCAAGTTCAACGGCGTTTCATGGCCTGTTCAGTGCGCCGCCGCGGCAGTGTTCAGTCCGGAAGGTCAGCGTCAAATCCGCGAAAATATCGCTTATTATCAGGAAAACGCGCGTATAATTTCGTCCGCGCTTGACGAGCTCGGAATTTATTATACAGGCGGCAAAAATTCACCCTACATCTGGCTTGAATGTCCGAACGGCATGGGCAGCTGGGAATTTTTTGATTACCTGCTTGAAAACGCCAACGTCGTAGGCACACCCGGCGAAGGCTTCGGCGAAAACGGCAGGGGATACTTCCGCCTCACCTCCTTCGGCGACAGAGAAAGCACCGTGGAAGCGGTTGAAAGAATTAAAAATCTGCTTAAGTAAAACAAAGGTCTGACCGTGAAAACTGTCAGACCTTTCGCGTTAAAAATTATAAAAGTAAAAAATGCGAGTTAAAATACTTGATATTTTTACGGTAATATTGTATAATGTAAAAATAGATACATTGGGAGGTGTTTCGGTATGTTAGACAAGACCATGATTTTTTCGCTCGGCGAAGAAAAGGACGATCAGATTAAAGCGGGACTTACAATTGTTTATGACGCGTTAAGACAAAAGGGATATAATCCCATCAATCAAATTGTAGGTTACATTCTCAGCGAGGATCCCACCTATATAACCACTTACAACAACGCGCGCAACATCATCAGCAAAATCGATCGCGACGACCTACTTGAAGCACTGGTAAAATCATACCTCAACGTGTAATAAACTTTGGGAAAGGATGATGTCTTGTGGCAGAAGCCAAAAAGACAGAGGAGTTTTTGACCTATAAGGGCAAGCCCCTTGTGCGCTGCGGCGACGAAATATACTACGGCAGCATGGAAGACCCGTATGTTATAAGAATGCAGATAAAATCCAAAAAAGAGGTAAACGGCGTTGAAATTGCCGACAAGGTTACGGTTCAGCTGATGGCGACCGACCCTTATCTCTCACCCAGGAACCAGCTTGTTAAGTCAAGCGAAAAAAAGGGACTGTACCTCGCTATGGATATCGCCGACATCTGGCTCGAAAGAGCCCTGGCAGGCAAATAATCAGTCAGCAGGATTGCCGTTTAGCGGCAGTCCTGTTTTTAATGCGAAAAAATAACCGGCTCAATCTCATACCGAGAAACCGAGCCGGTTGTTTATTTGATAGGAAAATAACGGATAGTAACAGAATCTGACGCCTATCAAAAAAATAATTAATTTGCGCCCTTGGCGCGTGCGGGCTATGGTTGAAAAAGCGCACACAGTGTGCGCTTTTTTCAGTCGATTTCAACCATAATCTTTTCGTCGGTTCTGATTGCCGCGCTGCGCGCGATGGTGCGTATAGCCTTGGCAATTCTGCCCTGCTTACCGATAATTCTGCCCATGTCGTCCTCGGCAACATGAATGTGATAAACAATTGTGCCGTCCTCGTCGGGCTCGTCGCGGTCAACAACAACCGCGTCGGGATTGTCTACAAGGCCTTTCGCAATAATTGCAAGTAATTCCTGCATGATATATTTCCTTTCAGCAATTAGTCAATAACGCCGTTCTTCTTAAGAAGAGCCTTAACTGTGTCTGTGGGCTGAGCGCCGTTTGCAATCCACTTTTTAACAGCTTCGGCGTCAACCTTGAACTCCGACGGGTTCTTAAGAATGTCATATGTGCCGATTTCTTCAATGAAGCGGCCGTTTCTGGGATATCTTGAATCCGCAACTACTACTCTGTAGTAAGGAGCCTTCTTGGAGCCCATTCTTCTTAATCTGATTTTTACTGCCATAATTTACACCTCTATAAAAATTTTTGAATATATTTTCACCAATCATAAATTGGGTGAATAACTGAGTTTAAAGTTACATGCCGAACGGATTTCCGCCGTCCATGCCGTCCATCGGCGGCATACCGCCGAGTCCCGGAAGCATTTTTCCGAACTTGCGCTTGCCTTTCTTTCCTTTGCCCTTGCCCTTCATCTGCTTAATCATCTTTTGCATCTGGTGAAGCTGCTTTATCAGGCGGTTAACCTCTTCAACACTTCTTCCGGCGCCGGCGGCAATTCTGCGCTTGCGCGAGGGGTTAATAATATCGGGATTGCTGCGCTCCTCGGGCGTCATGGAAAGTATAATAGCCTGAAGCCAGTCAATTTGCCGGTCGTTGATGTCAACGTCGTCAAGCTGCTTTCCCACGCCGGGAATCTTGGAAAGAATACCCTTCAGCGGTCCCATCCTCTTAATCTGATTAAACTGGTCGTTAAGGTCGTTGAAGTCCATGCGGTTCTGCATCAGCTTCTCCGCCATTTCCTCGGCCTTTTTTTGGTCAAGCTTGCTTTCCGCTTCCTCAATCAGCGTCAGCACGTCGCCCATTCCCAAAATACGGCTTGCCATGCGGTCGGGGTGGAATACCTCCAAATCGTCAAGCTTTTCGCCTACGCCCGCAAATTTAATCGGTTTTCCGGTAACAGCCTTAACGGAAAGCGCCGCGCCGCCGCGGGTGTCGCCGTCAAGCTTGGTAAGAATTACGCCCGTAACCTCAAGCAGTTCGTTAAAGCTTTTTGCGACGTTTACCGCGTCCTGACCGGTCATGGAGTCAATAACAAGCAGGATTTCGTCGGGGTTAACCTCCGCCTTAATATCCTTAAGCTCGTTCATCAGCTTTTCGTCAATATG
>ODAI013913044.1_pt1 | contig 20340 bp, 39 predicted proteins | sample 1539321 | NCBI WGS metagenome assembly ODAI01 (sample SAMN02144231, study PRJEB22623) | gut metagenome | biome: sheep rumen | host: Ovis aries | place: New Zealand
ACTTATCCGCCTGATCGTAGGCCACTGATTCAATCCAATCCGGTGTGTTATCCATTCTGTTCACTCCTCTTTCTCAATCGTCATCCCGTCCAAATTCAGATCCGCCAGCCGGTATGTGATATCGTTCAGGTGGCGGGAGAGTGACAGCACGGCGCATTGCTGATCTACCCTGTCGTACCAGGCACAGGCGTCTTCATCACAGTCAACGTAGTGTGTTTCCTTTACCGCTGTCTGTATGGGGCATACTTTGCTCATTTCCTTCCTCCCTTCTTTTTCCATTGCATCAGGTATCGCTGATGCCGTTTGTTATACTGCGCGACCATCGCGTATTCTGCCAGGTTCCGCTTGTACTCCTCCGCGCTGGCCTGCCTCTTCTCCTTCGACCATTCCGCGTACTTCTCGCACCCTGCATGGCATTCCGCATCCCTGTCCCCGCATCCCTTGCAGGGGCAGTCAGGGGCGGTCATGTGATTTCCCTCCCGATCATTCCTCGTCCTCCTCTTCCAGCTCCGGCACTTTGATGTACCGCCGTTTGTTCTGCGATATGGCCGACTTCCCTACGCCCAGCATCCGGGCCAGCTCCGCGGCAGTGTCCGCCACCGCTTCCGGCAGCTGGTACTTGTCGGCGGAAATCTTCAGCCAGAGGTATTTCTGTTTTTCCATCAGCTCCACCTCTGGATGATGCCCAGCAGCTTATCCCGTTCGGTCTCGGTATACCCCCCGTTCTTCCTGGCTGACAGCTCGTACATAAATGTGATCGCCAGGTTCCGCACAATCGGATATTCCTTGCCCTGCTGCATGATGTGGTCCAGCTCCGCCATTGCCTTATCGAAGTCCTCATCTGTCAGCTTTGCCGCCCTCAACTTCCACTTGCCGAACCAGGTGTTGTAAATCACATTCATCAACGGCTTCAGATGGGTGTCCGGGATCGGCTGCCCAAAAGATCTGTCTCCTTTCACAGCTCCACCACCTTCACATAGATCCCCGGCCTTGGCGCAAGCATCTTCTCCGTGATCTCGGAAGCGACCTGACAGTCGTCTGCCCAAAAGCCCACCTTTGTCATGCAGTCCTTAAACAGCTTGATCAAGTTGTCGGTATCCGGCTTCGTGGTTTTCCACTGCCATTCCTGTTCCAGGCCCATCGGACCGGGCCAGATCCATTTCGTAATCAGCTGCACCGGGCCGGTGATCTTCTTCTCCGGAGCGTTTGGTCTGAGCGCGTCCATAAATTTCTGCTTTGCTGCTTTCAGCTCCGGCGGATCGTAAACCTTTGCCTTGCCTTTTACCATGGCGACCTTATGCTCCTGCTGGGTGATGGTCGGCGGGATCATCGGCAGGAAAAATTCAATCATCTTCTTCACAACCTCCTCGTGCGCGTCGGTGTCTGGTTGTGCCTACCTGAGTGGAACAACGGCGACAGCTACGCCGTTGTCCCGAAGGGTGTGCACACACCAGTGGGGGACAACAGGACACATACTACCTTTAAGGTAGTTTGTCCTTGTCCTTTTGTCCCTGGGGACAAGGACAAATATATTTGTACTTGTCCTTGTCCTCCTGCCTTCGGGGACAACGGGGACAAACGTTGTCCTTTTCCTTTTGTCCTTTTGTCCTTTTCGCTTCGGGGACAAAAGGAAAACCTTTGTCCTCCTGTTTGTCCTCCTGCTCTCGGGGACAAGGACAATAAGCTAATTTCCTTTGTCCTCCTGTTTGTCCTTTTTGAGGATCTTGCCCCTTTTATAGACATATCCGGCATCCCTGATGCCTGCGCTGTGCCTCGGGTAAAACTTTCCTTTCCGGTTTTCTCCCGTGAGATCTTTCTTCACCGTCTGTTCTGATTTCGCCATATATTCCGCCAGATCCTTGTAATCAACCTCCTCAACATCTCCGTCAAAAAGATCGTCCAAGGCTGACAGATATGCCTCCAGTGTCTCGGCTCCCTTCTCTTCCTGCTTCTCCCGGAGTCGCTTTCTACCAAACGGATCCGCAGCTTCCACATCGATATCCTTCAGACTGTCGGTAAATTCTGACACGTGGATCGGATACTTGAACCACAGGTTCAACGGCTCAAAAGGCGCGAACTCTCTCAGCGTCCCCTCGATCCGCCAGGCCGTCATCTGCCTCGCAACCTTCTGCTCTTCCTGGATATATGTCTCCATCTTCACCCTGGCGTTTACATTCGCCTTCAGGGCTTCGTCTGCAAACATCTTGAAGGCCGACGGGCTCAGCTGGTCATCGCGATCCGGAACGTCACTGTGCTGCCGCCATCCAGGGAGGAACTCGTCCAAGGCCCTCTCGATTCCTTTCAGCATTGCCTTCCCTTCCAAGAAAGCCACGGTCTCCTTCTTTGGCTCAAGCTGCGCCAGGTCGAGCATCGCATCCGGATCCCTGGCGAATACGCCCGATCCGGACGCCCGGTCCATGGACTTTTTTCCACCCTGGGCACCTTTGCTGTGATGGTGACAATAGATCACGGCAGCATTCAGGGAGTTGCATACCTTGTCAAACTGATTACAGAAATTGGACATCTGATCCGCGGCGTTTTCGTCACCGGTAATAACCTTGTAGATCGGGTCTATGATTACGGCATCCACCGGCTTCTTCTCACAGCGCCGGATCAGCTTCGGTGCCAGCTTGTCCATGGGGAGCGATTTGCCTCTGAGATTCCAGATTTCAATGTTCCACCGATGAGGAGCATCAGGCATTCCCAGTCTCTCGTATACATCACGGAAGCGCCTTTTGCTGGATTTGTTATCAACCTCCAGATTGACATACAGCACTTTCCCCTGTGCACACTTGAACTCCGGTACCAGCCATGACGTCCCTTCCGCAATGGCAATCGCCAGCTCGATCAGGGCAAATGACTTTCCTGCTTTCGATGGTCCGGCAATCAGCATCTTGTGGCCCTTCCGGAGCACACCTTCGATCAGGCATTCCGTCAGTGGTTCCATATTGTCCCAGCAGTCGCCCAGGTTCTCGAATTCCGGCAGATCGTCATTCACGCCTTCAATCCATTCCTGCCACTCTTCCCAGGTTGCCTTGCCAATGTTATGAGCCATAAGAAATTGCTTGTGGCCATCCCTGACAACGCCCGGCATACGTGACAGCCTTGACGGGTTTTTGTTCTGTGTATCGACCTTCAGGCCGTTCTTTTCGCAAACCTTATAAAGAAATTCCACGCGCCTGCGGTATTCCGCATAATCCGGAGCGTCTACCTTAACAATGGCATGGACGGACTTTTTCCCGGAGTACACCATGCAGGCGATCGGCAGCTCCAGCTCCCGCATAATTGCTTCCTGCTTGCTGAGATCTACCACGTCTGACTCCACCAGCGCATACCGGTAATCCGTCACGTTGGAGTTTTTGATGCCCTCCCCATCCAAAGGGTTGAACCGGATCCACGCGCCGGCCTTCGGATTGCAGTCTCCGATCACAGCACCGATGTCGCCCTTGCATTTCTTCAGGGCCTCGATCAACTGCCCGGCCGTCCGGTCCCAGTTTCCTTTTTTCGGGCTGAGACGATCGTCGTTTTCATAGACATCCACCACATAGCCGACATTTTCTGTCGACTGGAAAAGTGTCTGCAGATATGTGATCAGATCTGTCGCAGGGCTCCATTCCTTATCGGACGGCTCTTCAAATGCGCTTTCCTCCATCCAGCCATGATCCACAACCTGCAGATCGTCTTTTACGATAGGGCTGTCCCAGTCCAGGGCCTTGTTTTCTGCTTTGGCGGGCGGCACGAAGCCGCCCCTCTTTGCATATTCCACAACGGTTCCACCGGATACTGTGTCAGATCCTTCCCGTTCAAAGGACTGCCATTTTCGGAAGCATTCACCGCTTTTATAGCGGTTATCTGCTTTGCTCCATGAGTCCCAGACGTTGCACGTGTACCCTTCTTTTTTCAGGGCCATGCCGACGTTGACCCATTCCTGGTAATCCAGTGCTGCAGGATTGATATACTCCAGCAGATCCCTCAAATCATAGCCTTGCACTGGTTCACGCTCCTTCCGCCGCAGGCCGGTATGTATGCGGATCAATATCAAATGGAGTCCGCCATCCATTGGCCGCGATCCGGTCGATCAGTCTTCTCGCCTGATCAAAAGTCCATGTTCCGACATCCTGGAAGCCACGGTTTTCAAGCTGCCGGATCTGTCTCGGCGATGCCATGCCGGTATCGATCCGCTTCCGCAGCGTCTGGATAATCAAGTCTGCCTTACCGGTGCTGTCCACACCATCCGGATCGATCTGCAGCTTCTCCAGAGTATCCCTCTGGGCCTTTGTGGGCTCCCTGCTGGCGTAACCGAACGGAGGCACATAATTCTTCAGGTCTTCGTCCTGGATGGACATTTCAAACTGCAGTGGATCCACCAGCTTCTTCTTCCGCCGTTTCATTTCCGCCAACTGCTTCGCCAGGGCTTCCTCGCGCTGGGCGACGACATCCTGTGTTGCCTGGGCCTCAGCTGCTTCCAGATCCGCCGCCACTCCTGGCTGCTCCTCCAGATTCTTTGTCATTTGCTGAGCGACCTCCGGATCTTCACAAATCAGACTTGCAGGATGGCACAGCTCGTGTCGTTCTGTCAGCCACAGGAAATCGATCAGCAGCAGCTCCTTCTTCCCGGGATGCAGCCTCGTCCCACGACCAACCATCTGAGAGTACAGGCTCCGTACTTTCGTAGGCCGGAGCACGATGATGCAGTCCACAGACGGACAATCCCATCCTTCCGTCAGCAGCATCGAATTGCAAAGGACGTTATATTTTCCTGCGTCGAAGTCCCGGAGGATTTCTTCCCGATCGACGCTGTTGCCATTGACTTCCGCAGCCCGGAAGCCATTCGCCTCCAGGCAATCCCTGAACTTCTGGCTCGTCCGGATCAGCGGCAGGAACACCACTGTCTTCCGATTCATGCAGTACTGTTTCATCTCCTCTGCGATCAACGGCAGGTATGGATCCAACGCTGTGCCCAGTTCACCAGTCTTAAAGTCGCCGGTCTGTACGCCCACGTGAGAAATGTCCAGCTTCAGCGGAATTGTCAGCGCCTTGATCGGAGTGAGGTATCCTTCTTTAATGGCTTTCGGCAGGGTGTACTCATATGCCAGGGATTCAAAATACTGTCCGAGGTTTTTCATGTCGCCCCTGTCCGGCGTCGCGGTAACACCCAGAACTTTTGACTTTTCAAAATGCTTCAGAACGCGCTGATATCCGTCAGAAATCGCATGATGTGCTTCGTCGATGATAATCACCGGGAAGTAATCCGCTGGGAACCGACTCAGACGCTTTTCCTGCTGCATGGACTGAACGGATCCGACTACCACGGAGTACCATTCACCGAGGCACGTCTGTTCCGCTTTTTCCACTGCGCAGCCGAGGCCTGTGGATTTCTTTATCTTGTCCGCTGCCTGATCAAGCAGCTCGCCGCGGTGAGCTAGGATCAGCACCCTCTTTCCCTGACGCACCATGTCCTCTGTGATCTTCGCAAACACAATGGTCTTCCCGCACCCGGTAGGAAGTACCAGCAGGGTCTTATCCAGCCCCTTCAACCACTCATCCTCGACGCTGCGCCTCGCCTCTTCCTGGTAAGGACGCAGCGTTATCTTTACCTGCGCTGCCATGATCAGAACTGCCCGGGTACGAAGGCTTTGCGTTCAGCAGGAAGGAAACGATCTACCTTGTTGTTGGTCCGTTTCTCGCCGCTTCCCTTCGCAGTGTACTCGTTGACAACCAGCTTCAGGCGGCCCTTTGATCCAGGCACCAAGTTCCAGTTGGGAACAAGCGGCTCGCCTTTCTTTTTCTGACCAATGGAAGTGAAGAACTGAGACAGCTTCCATTCCATCTTTGAGTGCAGGTTCAGAGTCTCCTTCACCTTTCCGGTCTTTCCGGTTTCGTTGCTGCTGATGTTCAACGTGAGGATTGCCTGGGGGCATGCGCTCATCTTATCGCTTCCGGAAAACCACCCTCTCTCCATTGATTCCACGGTAAAGTTGTATTCCCCCTCCGGGAGCACCTCAAACTCATCATCCTGAGTGATCGCAGAATTCCAGTCCAGTGCCCCGTTTGTCATCTCGTTGCTCATATTTTTGTCCTCCCTTAATTAAATGGAATTTCTTCTTTTGCCTTGATTTCTTCCGCCAGTGCCTTCACCTGCGGCCAAAATGCTACAATCCATCCCTGGATAAATTCCGGGTCCATATTCTCGATCAGTGTATCGACCGGATAGTATCCCTTTGCCAGAACAGCCGCCTGGATGTCCCATTCACAGATATTGTCCTGCTCCATGAGATCTTTCAGATTCTGAGGCAGCCGATCAGGGTTTGAAAAATACCTTGAAACAACAGGTTCTTCTTCCATTTTCGGTTTCTCCGCAGTAGCTGCGGGCTGTTGCGGATTCTCGTCCGGTGACGGAGACGTAATACCCTGAGCTGCCTTCAGCGTCTCCTTCGCCTGCTCCGGCGTCATCCGCATGGCGCTTGCAACAGGATCCTCGGGAACGTTAATCCCAGGGATCGTCATCTGCACGGGCGTATCCGCCGCGGCAGGGGCCGGAGCCGGTGACGGCGCAGACACGAGAGCAGGAGCATCACTCCGGGGCTGCGATACGGCGTCAACGACAGGGCGGATCGACTCGTAGCTCATGTCCATCTCGTCCGGCAGTCCGAAGCGGTTCTTCGCGTCCCAGCAGGCATGATGCGTCGTGTACATCACCCTGCGGCCTCCCTGGACCTTGTTTTTCCCTTTTTGGGCACCCTGGTTGTCGACATTGATCACCATGGTCTTGTAACTGCAGAAGAGCACCATGTCGGCCCACTCCTTCACGAGTGGGGACACCTGCTTGCTGAGCTTCATTTCCCAGCGATCATAAGCGCCCAGCTCGTCCGGCTGTTCAAATTTCCGCATGGCTGCGTGTGCGGTTATGACGATATTGATTCCGCGGTCGGTCAGGTCGCTCAGCATATTCAACAGGCTACCAAAGGATTCCTTCACATAGACATATCCTTTGCCGTACCCGAAATCCTCGATGCCCTTTGCGTCCTCCCCGTTCTTCAGCTTCCGGGAGCACACGTCTTCAATGCACAGCTTTTCCGCCCAGTCAGCGGTATCGATCACCAGCGTCTTGCAGCATCCGGGGTTCTGTTTGACATACGTCACTTCCTCTTTCAGCATGGTCCAGCTGGTAGGCTCCGGCAGCCTGGCAACATCCATATAATTTGTGGATCCTTCGGTGTCGATAAACAGGGGATCCGGAAACTGCGACGCCAGTGTTGATTTGCCAATGCCTTCAGGACCGTAAACGACCGTCTTCAATGGCTTTGTTTTTTTTCCTCGCGTGATCTGCATTAAAACTCACCTGCCTTCCAGGCCTTCGGGGCCGTTTGCTGTACGGGCTGCGCCTGCGGCGCCTTCTCCAGCGTGCCGTATCCGTCTTCGATAATCAGCTGACACTCTTCTCCGGTACTTACTCTTGTGGCGATCACCTGCAGGCCTTCAGTCTCCAGCCACTTGCCGAACTCTTCCAGGGTCTTTGTGTCCATCTGCTCCAGCTTATCCATCAGGATAAAGCCGCATTCCGGATTCAGTTTCCGGACGATAGCGGTGGATACCTTCAGCCGCTCCGATCCGGACATGTTGTCCCAGCGCTGGCCGTTGTACAAAAGGTTCCCTTCTTCTACCGTCAGTCCGGGAAGCGGCAGATCCGCATTCTTTAGCAGATCCGTTTTCTGCCTGCGGACAGCCTCGATCTGCCCCGTCAGCTCCTCATACTGCTTCCGGTAATTCCCGGCATCTTCTTCTGCCTTGTCCTTGTCCAGGTTTGCCCGTACCTGCCGATTGATCTCATCCACATTAGCAATGCTGGCTTCCAGCTCCGCTGTGGATTCATCCTGCAGCTGGGCAGCGGTATGGAACGCCACTTCCTTATCCTCGCATGCCTGGTTGTAAGCCTCCTTCAGCTGTTCCAGCTTCTTTTCGATTTCCGCCGCCTGCCCATAAGCAATGGACAGTTCCTTCTCCAGATAGTTCACGCGCTTCTCCAGCTCGTTCGCCTGCTCCCGTTTCCTCTGGTTCTCACCATTCCGTGCCAGAATATCCTGCTGCTGCCGGATCAGCTCCGACGCAGATACCGGCTCCGCAGGAGCGTCAGGATAATACGGCATTTCGTTTGCATATTTCTGTCTCTGATCGGCGATCCGTCCGAGTGTCTGCCGTTCCTGGTACAGACTCTTTTCCTGCTGCTCCAGCTGTGCGAGCTGCGGACCAACGCCGATAATATTCAGCAGGACATTCGCCTTCTCCTTGTCACTGGCCTCCAGGAACTTCGGCAGGTTGATCGCCAGCTCTTCCACAAAGGTATCGAGCAGCTGCTGTCCCGACTTATTGCCTGCCGGATCCGTCACGGTCAGGTTCCCATTCTTTCCTTTCCGCTCCACCACAAGTCCGTTATTCATCACCACATGGAGGTACGGCGGGATTGTGGAGCCTTCCCGGTACGGCTGTGACGGCTTATACTTGTTGCCGCCCAGAGCCCAGGCAATGGCATCCAGGACGGAAGTCTTGCCCTCGCCATTATTTCCGCCGATGATCGTCAGGCCGTTTGCTGCCGGCTCCATCTTCACAGCCTTTACGCGCTTGACATTTTCGATCTCCAACTTGTTGATCTTCATTGTCATCTTGTTTCCTCTGCCTCCTTCACTTCGCAATGCTCATATGCAAACAGGATCATCTTCGAACAGATCTCCGTCATAGACTGGTTTGTCTGCTCCGCCAGGGCTTCGGCGATCTCGTAGGCCTCGCCGCTGACGCGGATCCGGTACATGTTGTCATTCGGGCGTTTGCGCTGCTTCTTTAAAATCAGTTTGTCCATTGTATTTCACTCCATTTCCTGCTATACTGCAGGTGCACACATACCACCATTCGATTATGTGCACCCGTGTCCCGGCTGACCTTCCCCGTCAACCGGGATTTTCTTCTTCCGCCTCGCTTTCCGGCTGGAAGTTCAGGTTGTACAACTCCCGGGTCTCCTCGGCATACTTCACAATGTCCATCTTCGGATCAGCGGAAATCTTCTCGTTGATCTCATCGGTCAGGGCCTGCGCATACCGCATGATCTTGGTATGCCGGCCTGCGTGCCCCTCATTCGGCGGCAGCCAGCCGAAGCGCTCGATCAGTACCCGGCAGCTGATCGCCAGGGCGAAGGACATGGTGTTGAGGATAATATCCCCTGTACCGTCACCCAGGAATTCGTCGTGTTTCCGCTTCCAGTAAGCATCCAGATCGGCCTGTCGGTCCTTCAGGGCCTGCGCCGCGTATTCATCGGCCTTCTGCCTCATCAGCGGCCACGCCTCCAGCCTTGCCTTCCGGAAGATCTCCCGGTCATGCGCCTCCAGCTCCTCACCGGTAAAGTGGTACATGGCCTTCTGCTTCTTTGCCTGCCGGAGCAGGTCACCTTTCTTGCCCACGGTCACGCCTCCTTCCAACAACCTCAATCAGCAGCTCGATCGCGATCCAGGCCGCGACGATCAGGATCACCGCCAGCAGGAAGAGGATTGTAATAATCAGCGCGTCAATCATTGTTGAAATCCTCCTCGCAATACAGTCTGAACAGGTCACCCAGACCAATTTTAGTGATGAATTCCGTCAAGCACCTGGCGACACCAAACAGCTCCCATGCTTTTCTGACTCCTACGTGTATGTCCATCTTGTCATCGTCGCCTATTGAGAACAGCACACCCCTGTCAATTTCCGCTGAAGTCCCGTCTGCATAATGCACAGTAAACGTCAGCTCATCGGTCGTCTTTGTTTCCCTGTTCCACTTCTCAGCCATTTTGCTCTTCTTCCCTCCTCTTCGGCAGCGGCATCCAGGCGTCAGTGATCAGGCCGATCTTGGTCAGCGGCTCTTCATCGTCATCGACATAGTACGCCCCGCCGTCTTCATCCACCTGGTACCGCCCAATACACGGAATGCTGGTATTGGCAAACGACAGCGGGATATATTCGCTTTCTCCGTCCTCATCCACCTCCGGCGGCTCATACTCTGCGTCCCTCCAGCTCGTGGCCTTCAGGATCCGGATCGCTTCCCGAATGGCTTCGGCCTCCCTGGCGTTCACGGTCAGCATGCCGGAAAGGGTTTTTATGATCTCTTCGCGTTTCATCCCTTCGCCCTCCAGCTCTCACATGTCCCCTGCTACTTTGTCTTCTTCCTGGTCAGCTCGCAGATGCTGCCTTTGTATGTTGGTTTGCAGTGGGAACAGTTCTTGCAGATCTCTTTCATTATTCTGTCTCACGTATCAGTTCAAATTTTTGATTCCATAACCACGCGATAACCTTCAGCATGCCCCGCTTTGTAACGCCGTTGTGTGTTTCCATATTCAGGACTTTGTATATAGCTAAGGCCTTTTCTTCAGTGCTTTCGTCAGCTTCTTCGATAGACTCAAAAATTGCCAACGCTCTTCCTAATGTCATCCTTCACCCTCCCATATGATCCTCCAATTGAAGATTTCGGTACGGTCGACCCTGCCGAACCTGATCAGCCGGAACGATTCCCTGCTGTAACGCCTGGTGCAATACTCGGTCACCGCCATAATTGGCGGAGGCCAGCCCACTCCATTATCTTTTGCCAGATCACGATAAAATCCTACGCTTTGCTTCAGCTTCCTGCTGTCAGCTTCGAATTCCGCGATCACCTGGAAGCTGACAATGCCGGAGACATAATGAAGTCGGTCCTCGATTGGAATATCGTCTCCGAAAAAGCAGAATCCGACGGAGCTGCTGCGGTTGTGTGCGTTGTTCTTCCAATCTGTCTTGTTTTCCAGAGTCTTACCAGCCAGATATTTATCCAATTCCTCACGGGACATAAAGCGATATACTTTCATTTTTCGCCCTCCCCGCACGATTTTCGCAGCTCAATTTGTGCATTGTAATAGACAAGCAGATAATCGGCGATCTCTTTGATTTCTTGCAGGCTAAACATATCAATCTTGTCCGCCGCATGCGCGTCTCCGAAGATTACAGTGCAAGCTACCCTCTCCAGCGGTGTAGGCTTATACGGCTTTTTACCTGTAATAATCTTTCCTGCCGCGACAATAGGCAGATCGTCATCGTTGATCGTGATCATCCTTCACCCTCCTCATCTGGCACTTCCACCAGCGGGCACCAATCAGGCCGTCCATCGAACGGAATTGCCATAAAATTTTCAGCAAGAGTGGCATTTGTTGCCCTACACCGGGATTCTCCGCAATTAAAGTAAAATGTCTGTAGCGGACAATCCCGGCAGTCACTTGGCATTGTCACGCCTTTTACGAATACGCTCATCCTTCCCCCTCCCACGGCTTCGGCATGGGCTTCCAGGCAATCGGCTTCGCTCCTTTGTACCAGACTTTCATGTGTTGTTCGTCTACCGGGCTCAATTTTCCATTCTGAAAACTTATATGTTTTGCGAACCTCTGTCCGTCCGGAGCTTCGAATGTCGCATAAACCTCATCGGATATAGTCGTTCCGAACTTCTTCGTTCCAATCCACTCATGCTCTTCCGGCATTTTCTTACTGCACGGAATCCACTCCGACTCCGGCTCGATGGTAGGCTGATCTTTTACCACCTGCTCGATGGCTCTGTATCGTACCCAACAACCGCTCTGCCACATCGTGTCACCATCGGTTTCAAATGCCCTGTGATACATCGCTTTCATCAGCGCATCAGCGTCAATCAGTCTACTCATCCTTCGTCCTCCTGCTTCCGAAAAAGACAACAATACATCAGCTTATTGTTATCGACAGCGAGCATTCTTCCCGGTTTGACAAACTCGATTGAAGTAACCAGATTCGCATACTTCCCGAGACCGTTCCTTGTAAGCAAATCCTTTACCTTTTGTTCCTCTGAAAGATGACAGAGAAACTGAGTAATGTTCAGTTCGGTACTTAAATCACTCATCCTGCTCACCCTCCTGATATGGTTCTGGCAGTGGCATCCATGCGAGAACTTCCTTGTCTGTCACATTCCATGTATCTCCATTGTCGTTGAAAAAAAAGCCTTTGTAGAAATGACCGCTTCTTACATTCGTGCCTTTATGCGGCGTGCGAATTGTTGTCAACGTTCTGAGCATGTCTTCTTCTGGCAACCTCTCAGCACACGGTATCCACCGCTGCTCTGGCTGTGCGGAGGGCAGTGCCTTGATTTCCCGCAATGCAATCTGTATCCCTGTATCAACATAAGGCGCTCCCGGAAATCTGCTTTTTTCAAGCGCATCAATCGCCGCCTGACGGCTGATCAAATCACTCATCTCGGAAGTCCTCATCATACAGCCGGTTGATCGTCTTGATTTTCCAGCCGGGAAACTGCCTAGCAATGGCGTTGTGCACGTCTGTTTTACTTCCGAAGTATTCCATTCTCACCGCTGCCACCTCATCGCCGCCGATCCGGCACAGGGTGACCACATAGCTGTATTCTTTGATCGTCCGACCCATCATGCCGTTATCATTAATCACTCGGCGGAAATTTTCACACGATCTCATTTCAGCTTCCTCCCGCATTCGGGACAGTAGTTCAGCTTGAACCCTATCCCTCGATATCTATAATCAGTTGTCCTGCCTGCGTGTGCTTTGTTTCCCTTTCTCCAATGGCGGATCACCAAAGCAGCTGTAAACTCGTGATAGATTTTTGGTTCTCCCTTTTTACGAAATGAATCTGATAATTCTTCCGCTTGCTTCCATTCCCGAAGTGATTCGCAGAATTTGCATTTTCTTTCAGTCAAACGGCCCCACCGCCTTCATGTCGTGATCCGCGACGATTCTGCTCTTATTGCAGATCGGGCAGTCAAACCGGTAATACCGTTCATTCCGATCAAAAATGTCCGGCTCCAGCTCGTTCTTGTCTGCCTCCACCACGGATCCGCACCAGACGCAGGTAAACCGGAAGCATCTGGCAGGAGCGTGCCCCGCTTTTATCATTCTCATACGTCATGCCCCTCCGTCATCGTGATCACACTCTTCCCCAGCCGCACAGCCTTCAACCACTCTGCCTTTGCTCCTTTGCTGTTTTCCCAGCCGGGGAGCATGGCGATCGCGTCAGCTGCTTCCAGCATCCGGATCTCGGTATTCATGTACACGCCGTACGGAACGCCATCAAGCCCCTTGATCACGCTGTCCATCTCTGCGGGATTTATCACGACATGGCCCAGCTCCAGCAGTTGTTGAGCAGCTTCTGCAAATTTCCGTCGGTAATCCTTCACTCCGGTAATCGGACCGGAAACATATACAATCATTCCGGGTCCTCCATCTTCACGTATATCCGCATTGTGTCCGACGTCCAAGGCTCGATCATAAAGCCGGTTACCGCCAGCTCACTGAAGATCGGCAGGACGGGGCTCCCGCTGGGGATCGAGCACACAGGTATGTCCTTCTCCTCCCGGATATACAGGTCAAAGGTGGCCTCGCCCACGTACGCCTCGACGAACTCGCCCATCGTCATAATCGTTCTGTACTCCAGATCTTCCATGGTTTCATCCTCCAGTATCGGCTCCATCTCTTCCTCCTGTTCTTCCGGTTCCTCCGGCTCTTCCCTCGGCGGGATGATCGGATGCTCCTGCAGATATTTCTCGGCCTGCATCTGGCCGTAACTTTTCCCTTCGCCGCGGGCCCTCTCGTTAGCCTCGCTCAGGGACTCCTTGTAGTCCTCTTCGCCAGGTTCCACTGCTTCAAAGCGATATCTTCCGCCGTTTTCGCCCTTCGTTGCGCGTCCCTTTTTGTACGCGTGGTATACGTTTGGGTAGTCCACGCCGAGGACGTCCGCCCACTCCGTCAGCGTCATCACGCCGGCCAGAACGCCTACGCCTTCGCGGTAACAGCGGGCCTGGATCTCTTTTCTCTTCTTCATCCCCGTCCCTTCCTGGCCTTCCTGGCTTTGTGCATTTCCCAGATGGCCTGGGCCGTCTCACAGATCAGTTCGACGGACGCTACCGCCACAACGCCCAGCGTGGCGATGGAAATGAATGTCGTCACCTTATCGATGATGCTCAATCCTTCCCACGGCATCCTGGCAAATACCAGGCAGGACGTGCCCACCATGCCCAGGATCTCTGGCAGTGTCACGTAAAATCTCATTTCTTCTTTCATCAGCTTCCTCCTCTGCCGCGAATCTGGGCGGCATCTGTATCCTCCTGCTCTCAAATACCGGGCAGCTGGTGCCCAAATATCTGGTCAGCATAAACAGATTGTTATTCATCCTTGATCAGCTCCAGTCCCGTGATAAACTCCAGCCGCTCCAGCTCCGCGACGGAAAACAGCCCCGGATCCTTATACCGCCGGTACCACGCCGATCGGCTCATCCTCATCCGGGTGGCCATCCGGTCGGCATCGATGTCGTGCAGATCCATGTAGGCCGCAATCTTGGTGCGGATCACCGGAGCCTTTGGCGTCCGCAGTGCCATCTAAAACCCCTCCTCAGGGTCGTCCGTCTCGGCGATGATCCCGACGTCCCAGATCTTGTACCGCAGGATGTCCGGATGCTTCTCCACGATCAGATTGCAAGCCGTGGTGTATGCCGCCGGCAGGGTGGAGGCCACGACCGTCGTCTCCTTCTCGCGATAGCTGCCGTCTGCACGCTGGATCGTGTAATCGATCAGCCAGTTCCATGTTTTCATCGGTTTGCCTCCTTTATAGCGGCAGCGCCTCGCAGGATTGCGCTCTCGATCCGTTCAGTTCTTTCGTCGATGCGGCGGAGCATGGTCCGGGTGCTCTCGGCGGTACCGGTTCGGCGACTGCGCTCTTGCATTCGCTTTTTCCATGCTTCAAGGAGTGCCTCTTTAGCTATTTTGGCACATTCCTTCACAACGTCATTCACGATCTGATCAACGTACTGCCGCCACTGTGCATCTCGTATCGCCAACATTTCTTCAATGAGTTCTACTTCCTTCTCGGTTCCCATAAAGTTGCCATCTAGGTCTTTGTACATGGTTGTCACTCCTCCCCGGAACTTGCATTTACGCAAGTTTTTCAGCAAAAAAAATTTCCTTCACTGCTTCGTTGTCGAGGTTCAGGAGCGGGATCAGCTTGTTCATCTCTTCCCGCGTGAAGTTCCCGTCAGAGCTGATTTTTCGATAAATCGTGGACTTGTCAACTCCGAGCTCCTTCGCGATGTCATCAATTGTCTTTTCCGCGATGATCATTGCCGCTTTGAATCTCTTGTGATCAAACATTTTGCACCTCCTTTCCTGTGTCGCTCTTGCGTTTCCGCAAGTCATATTAACATAGCAAAATTTGGTTGTCAATGCGTTTTTGCAAGTTTTTTCTAATTTAGCACATTTTCCCTTGCATTTTTGCAACAGCTACATTATAATAGCAAACATCAGGAAGGGAGGCAGCCAGATGGAAATAAAGGACATCCTCAGAAACAGAAGACTAGATATGGGTTATACATTGAAAGATGTTGCTGACAAGGTCGGCGTAAGCGAAGGCACTGTATCCAGGTGGGAATCCGGAGAGATCGCGAATATGCGGCGGGATAAAATCGCCATGCTGGCGGATGTCCTCCAACTGTCTCCCCTTACAATAATGGGCCTAGAAGATTTTTCCACTGTCCAAGCAGACGGACAATCAGGTTGGTATCTTAATCCTGAGACCGCCAGACTGGCGCAGGAGGCTTTTGACAATCCGAATCTGCGGATGCTTATGGACTCCTCCCGTAATCTGGCTCCGGAGGATCTCAAAATACTCATAGGCATGGCCGAAAGATTGAAGGGGGACAAGGATTGACTGAGGATGTTTTTGTAAGATGTATTAAGATGCCGCAGAAGGTTAAAGGTTTTACTCTGCCGGGAGCTGACGGATACAATGTCTACATAAATGAACAGCTCGACCAGATCGGACGGATCCGGGCCTATCGGCATGAAGTGGAGCACATTAACCAAGGGGACTACGAGAAAACAGATGTGCAGATGATTGAGCGGGCTGCGCATTTGGGATAAAGGAGGGACATAAAATGAAACTGAAGAAAATGGCTATTGTAATGATGGCAGCACTTGCCGTGATGTCGGCCCCTGTTGTCGGAAGAGCGGAAGAAACCACCGAATCGAAAGTAGAAGCACTTGTTTATGCTGAAGACTCCGGAAGCTTCTGCTTCCTGGTCGGCAGCTTGGTTGAAAGCGACGACCTGTTTCTGCTGCTCGGATACGGAAACGGGAGTACCAGCAATAATTACCCGGCACTGGCCTTCAACGTCAAAGCATTTCAGGACGGCGTCTCCCTTCAAAGTTCGTTCTCATTGTCAAAGCCGATAAACTTTGAAGATAATTCGACGGTCACCATCCAGCCTGGTGCGTCTGTGCGTTATCACGAATGCTTCAAACTACGTAATCAGTCTCCAGTAGAAGTACAGATCTCACCTCTGATTGATTTCACTGGAAGCAAGACCGTCAGCTACACGATCCCATTCGAGGATCTGAATAAGGGCGTGAATATGGTTCCCGCGGATCAGGCCGCCACCGAAACATCCGCCGCAGCCGCTCCGGCCACTGACACGGCTCCGGCCTCCGGATCGGAAGACTGGCAGACGAAATATTACGATCTGCTGGAGAAATACAACGCTTTACAAGAAAAATATAACGCTTTGTTAGAATCTGTCGCACAGTAAGTGGGAGGTCGTCATGAAAGGTTTTAGTTGGAAAAGAGCACTCGGCATCTCGAGTGCAAAAAGGAAAATATCAAAAGCCACTGGTATTCCGTTGACGAAACAGGGGAGGAAACGTAAAACCCAGAGCATTTTATGGAAGATGTTTTTCGGAAAGTAATAGCATAACAAAAAAACCGCCCTCCCTGCGCTGTCAGGTTGTCAAGCAGTTCAAGATGTGCTATTATGAGCGCAGTTCAGATGTCGCATAGCAATATGCGGGCCATCGGGGATTGCTCTCCGGTGGCTTTTCTTTTTAACAAAAAAATACCGCCCCTCTGTTACCAGCAGAGAGACGGCAAATGTCGGGATGTGGTAGACACCCGAACGGTCAAATTCAGTTTACCACATCCCCTTCTTAAAGTCACGCTTTTTGACAGAAAGGATGTGGATTTTTTATGGCAAATGCGAAGAAGCTGCCGTCTGGAAATTACCGGATCAGGGTATTTTCCCATAAGGACGCCGACGGGAAGGCCCATTATGAGTCCTTCACAGCAAAGAAGAAAGCCGACGTCGAGCGGATGGCCAGGGAGTTCTTGGATAATCGGGAACGAATGTCCGACTGCCGGAACTGGACACTCGGTGAGGCGATCGATCAGTACATCGAACTGAAGGAGCCGGTGCTTTCCCCGACGACGATCCAGGGATACCGCAAGATCCGCAAGACGGCTTTCCAGCCTCTTATGGATATCCCGCTGAAAAAGATCACGGAGCAGATGCTGCAGAAGGCAGTCCTCGTGGAGATGGACCGCAGGCACATGCCCAAAGAGGGGCAGAAGAACGCGCCTGCCAAAACGCAGTCCGCGAAGTCCGTCCGGAACTCCTTCGGCCTGATTTCCTCCGTCCTCAACCGGTATATGCCCGGATATGTGTTCCGGATCGACCTGCCGAAGACGCCCAGGAAGATCCGCACGCTGCCGGATGCCGGCAGCATCTACCAGGCAGTCAAGGGCAGCAAGATCGAACTGGCCGTCCTGCTGGCGATGTGGCTGTCCTTCACGGAGTCCGAGATCCGAGGTCTGACGAAATCAAAGTCTATCGACGGGGACTATATCACGATCCGAGAGGTGATGGTGGAGGTCGGCGGCCTGTACACCCGGAAGGAGCTGGCGAAGACGGACACCAGGATCCGGCGCCACCGGATGCCCGCCAGGATCAAGGAGCTGATCGACCAGGTGGACGGGGATGTTCTCGTGCCCTATGTACCGTCTGTTCTGCTCCGGAACCTGAAGCGCCTGCTCCGGGAGGCAGATCTTCCGGAGATCACCTTCCACGATCTACGGCATGTCAACGCCTCCGTCATGGCGATGCTGCACATCCCGGATGTGTACGCGCAGGAGCGCGGTGGCTGGGCATCCGACCACATCATGAAAACCGTCTACACTGAGACGTTTTCTGTGGAACGTCAGCGCGTAGACGATGTAATCGATAATTATTTCAACCAGATCACCGGAGTGTGATATTCGTGTCATATTTCGTGTCATATGACAGTCTCGTTTGGTGGGATTTAATCCCATTTTATGGGACTTTTGGAAAGCGAAAATGGTAAAGATTTGGCTTAAAATAAGGAAAAGCACGGTTTCCCGTGCTTAAATCCTCATGGAGCATAGGGGACTTGAACCGATAGCGGCTCCGCTGAAAATCTAGCTGATTTATTGTTCGTGTCATATGGCGTGTCATATGACGTTTCATATATGATATATAGCATAGAACTGCCCCCGAGTCAATCCCGGGGGCTATAAAATATTTTCTGGTCAGCACTTATTTTTTGTACACTCTAGCCATCGCCAGGGTCTCCGCGTCGAACTTTCCGGTCACTGCCACATGCAGCGTCTTCTGGGCCTGCTCGACAGCTGCCTTCGTCTGGGATCCGTACTCACCGTCGACAGCAATGTCCCCGTCGGTGATCCAGTTGACCAGCATCTGGATCCGTTTGATCTGTGTCGGATAATTTGCCAGGGCCGTGATCCCATCCCCGTACTGGTACCAGCCTCTGCCATTGGACAGGCTCGGGAAGGTGCCCGTGTAGCCTTTTTTCTGCCCATCTGAGGTGGTTTCCTTTTTGGCTGAGGATTTATCCGTCTTATCGGCTTCCGCGTCGGATTTGCCTGACGTGGGCACGGCAGCCACCCACTCTACGTGTCCGATCTGCTTCGGACGGCTGGAATCATTGCCGACGTACAGGATTGCGTCCCCGACCTTGAGGATCTCCGGGTTGGTGATGTGCCCGTTTTTGATTTTGACCGGGACAGTCTCAAACATGCTGGAATTATAAATGCCGGCGGTATTGAGCAGGTAGCTCCCGACGTTATACCCGATCTCCCGCAGCGTAGCCATGCCGGAGCTGCTGCAATCAGAGTAATAGCAGCCATTGCTGTACCGCTTGTAAACGAAGCCCCTGCGGGCCTGGCTATAGTAGTTCCTGCCCAGGATCGTTTTGTACTTTTCCACGAATTTCTTCCGGCCATTGTCGTTCAGCTTCTTAAACCTTCGTACTGCCGCGATGCCCTTATGCTTCCCGTTCGGGGCTTTAGTCTTGTACCGTGCGCAGGTGTAAGTGTACAGGTTTTTCTTCGACGGTCTGCCGGAGCCATGGCCATAGATCGTGATATCCTTTTCCGTGATCGCCATCAGATCACCTCCGTGGTGGTATCATCCTCTTCGTCCGGCATCTGGTAAAATTTATCCGTGGAGATCTTCAGCAGGGCGCCCAGAAAAGCATCCACCGCCGTGATGGTGCCGACGATCTCGGCGCCGTACGGCAGGCCCCAGATCTTGGCAAGCGCGAAATACAAAGTCCCGCAGGCCGGCAGAACGATCTGCGCAAAATATTTGAGGATGTCGTATACCTCATTACTCATTTTAAACATATTCATTTACCTCCCTTCAGGGAATGCTTTACACGGTCGTGCTCTTCTGCTTTTTTGGCATTGTTCCAGCGGTCCATGGTGCCGACCAGGTAGCCCGTAATCCTCCGGATCCGCTCAAAGCGGACGCCTTCTCCGTATCCGATCATTTAAACACCTTCCTTACAAAAATTTGTGTCCGTCCAGCAAACGGTTGTATGTGTCCTTGATGTTCTTCGACGCCATGACTGTCCGGCTGTTTTTAAAATCCGGATGCTTATCACAGTACTGCTCATACCTGTCAATGTCTTCCAGCTGCTGGTCAAAATACTCTTTTGAGTGTTTGATATTATTGTACAGTTCATCGTTGAATCGCAGGATGTGCGTTCGAGCAAGTACGGCCTCGCGCTCCTCGATGGTGCTTTCCACCCGGTCGATCTTTTTGTCGATCGTGGCCAACTTGTCGTCTATGCCGCCCAGGATCAGCCGATGGGCTAGCTTCGCCAGCCATGTCCACGGGTCGATCCGGATCGGGCTGATCTGGATCAGGGTGACCACTCCGATCACGGTAAAGCCAGGATTCTGGTTGATAAAACTCCATAATGCCTCAAGCATTTATCCTCCTCCTTCCCGGCTTACTTCGATGGGTTCCTATGTGATGGTGTGGGTTTACGGGTTACTAGACTACGATTGCCGTTGTGTTGTTAAACACGGATTTAAGTAACATGCAGTTCGTAAGTCCTGGCCCGACAGGGGCAAGCTACACCGCGATTGAAAACTGGATAAAAGCCAACTTCGTGGCGTCCAAGTGGATTTATACCAGAACTACACCGACTGACACATCTG
>ODAI011951307.1_pt1 | contig 20337 bp, 11 predicted proteins | sample 1539321 | NCBI WGS metagenome assembly ODAI01 (sample SAMN02144231, study PRJEB22623) | gut metagenome | biome: sheep rumen | host: Ovis aries | place: New Zealand
AATATTGCGCAGAGAGGGGACTGATTCCCTATGTGCCCGGGCATAAAGACAGGCAAGACAAATGATAGTAACGACGCTATAGAATTTGGATGATGCAGGGAAAAAAGATTTGTCAGATATCCCGGATTTGCCGCGCAATTTGATATCAAACCGGCATGGGATAAGCAAAGCAAGGCTAAGTACAAGGGAAAACCACAAGGCCGAAAGTAATCGTCTGCAGGCTGAAGCCAAGTAAGTAAAGTACTGGTTTATTGAAATATCTGTTATGACATTGTATTATTGAGACAGAAAAAGGATGGCCGTCAGGCTATCTGTCTGGGTGGATTCCCGCGGAGCGCATGTGAGTAGTTTCGACAGTTGGCAGACGGGAGCTGCTTTTATCAGGGTGTTTCGGAGTTGAAGCCCAGACAATACGGTTTTTTGGTCAGGGGTTCAGTATGAGCGCAGGCTTATTAAAGTTATATTTTTTTAAAATATATGAACAAAATATGAACAAGGCCAAAATAGTATACCAAAACAACATTTTTCAGAATATTCTGAAAAATACCTGCAAAACCACCCCTGAAAAATGGCGTAAATAAGCCATTCTTAAAGGGGTACCGTAGAAATGACTTAAAGCCCGCATAGGGCATTGACACAGTTCGTAGACCTCGATCCTAGGAGTGTCGTCTCCTGAGTAGAAATGACTTAAAGCCCGCATAGGGCATTGACACACCTTCGGTAGACGAAATAAACAGACCGTTGCGGCACTGTAGAAATGACTTAAAGCCCGCATAGGGCATTGACACAGGTAGTATGTTTTGTTCTGGAGATCGTTGGCCCAGGTAGAAATGACTTAAAGCCCGCATAGGGCATTGACACACTTGACCACTTTTTTGATTTCTGGTAACACTTCGTAGTAGAAATGACTTAAAGCCCGCATAGGGCATTGACACAACAGGGTCGATGGTGAGTTCTCCAATCTGAAAAGGAGTAGAAATGACTTAAAGCCCGCATAGGGCATTGACACAGCGTAAGTCGTGCCGTAGAGTAAATTTGAATTATAGTAGAAATGACTTAAAGCCCGTATAGGGCATTGACACACCTTTCTGAAAAACTGTCAGTTTTCAGTTCTCCAGTGTAGAAATGACTTAAAGCCCGCATAGGGCATTGACACAGGATGTTCTGGTAATCCTCAATCTCATAACGTCCTTTCGTAGAAATGACTTAAAGCCCGCATAGGGCATTGACACACCGTGTTGTCATGCTTTCCTTTCTGGTGGATTGATAGCCGTAGAAATGACTTAAAGCCCGCATAGGGCATTGACACGCTCGGAACGTCTTCCCCGCAGTCGATCATCGTCACCGTAGAAATGACTTAAAGCCCGCATAGGGCATTGACACAGTACCTGGTATTCGCCGAAAGCAGGAGCGGCCAACGTAGAAATGACTTAAAGCCCGCATAGGGCATTGACACACTAATTAGTGATTTGTAGGCACGGGGGGGGTGTCCATGTAGAAATGACTTAAAGCCCGCATAGGGCATTGACACGCTCGGAACGTCTTCCCCGCAGTCGATCATCGTCACCGTAGAAATGACTTAAAGCCCGCATAGGGCATTGACAAATTTCTTTTATGGTTTTCATTTAGATCGGAATAAGTGGACTAAGATCTGTTGCAGCACGTTGATATATGGCTGGAGAGGAGTCCCTATCCAGCCTGTACCCAAGCAGGGCTGGAAATTGGACTTATATTTTTTACGAATGAAAGCAATATCAGAAATGTCTCTTGCATCTCCAACGATCTCCTGATTTGAAAATGTTTATACGTTATGCTTTTTAAGCCAGTGCTTCCCTGTAAAGGCAGCATCTGGTTTTTTTTATTTTTGTCTTCGATTCTGATTTTGCGGTAATCAAACTGGCAGATGGTGGTGGGCTTGCCTTTTAACGTCTGTGAGCTGTAAATTACAGTCGGTTTTTGTCCGATTCCAACTTAAGGTTGGTGTTACATGACGCAGCACAGGAATATTTTTTTTTAGAGGGATGGGTCTGACAGGCAGGGATTAAATCAGCTGGCTGTATTATTTAAGATTTGCTGCGGCTTGTAGAGGAATACTGGGATGAGGGATGTCAGTTATCCGGTTATAGACATGAAGGCTACCGGGAAACGGATCCGGCAGCTGCGTATCGAGAAAGGAATCAAGATTGATGAGATAGCAAAGTTTATGGGCTTTTCCATGCCCCAGGCAATTTACAAGTGGCAGAGAGGGGACTGTCTTCCTTCTGTTGATAACCTGTATGCGCTCAGCATACTGTTCGATACCACTATGGAGGAAATACTGGTCAGGAAAATCTGAGGCATGGGACGTCATGTGCATGCTGCTGAGGGTTTTTCTTTCGCTTCTGTATGGATGAAGGGCTTTCTGATGCCCTGCAGGGTAAACCAGCAGTTCAGGTAGCCATCTGGTATACCCGGAACGGGAACTGATGCTGTTACACTGGCTGGAGAAAGTCTCTGCCGGAAAATGTCCCTAACAGACATACCGGCACAGACGCAAACGGCAGCGGCTGAATAAAGCCTTGTAAAATGATCGGAGGCCCTCTATGAACCTGGATTTGAAAGAAAAGACTGAGCAGTGGATGCAGCTTGAGAGAAAAACACTGGAGCAGAGAAAGGCTGCGGAAGCCTTCTATGACAACAACCTGATGAAACTGATTGAGCAGGACTACTGCAGCCGGAATGAAGATTTTGTATTTGAACAGGTGGAATATCTGATCCTGTCCGTCGGCACATCCTATGAGCCGCTTGCCCTGAACATTCAGCTGTTAAAACCTTTGAAGATTCTGTTCCTATGTACTGAGCAGTCGGAGTTTATCCTGGACAAAATTGTCAGCTACTGCGGTCTCTCGCCAAGCCGGTTTGAAAAAAGAAGGGTAGACGAGAGTAATCCTCTGACGATTTATAAGGAAATCAAAAACAGTTACCTTTCCTGGGGGAAACCGGAAAAGCTGTATATCGATTTTACCGGAGGCACCAAGGCTATGTCTGCTGCAGCTGCTCTGGCAGGAGCCCTGGTCAATATTCAGCTGGTATATGTTGGCTGTGAGCATTACCTTGCGGATTTTCCCAAACCGGAGCCGGGAACAGAAATTCTCCTGTACATAGAGAATCCCATAGCAGTATTCGGAGATCTTGAAATAGAGAAGGCCTTTGTTCTTTTCGATGAATATAACTATGCGGGAGCTAAGGAAAAGCTGCAGATCCTGAAGGAAAGCGTCCCCGAACCGGAAATACGCCAGCAGCTGGAATTCGGCTGTCTGCTGGCGGAAGCATACGAGGCATGGGACTGTCTGGATTTTCTGAAGGCATCTCAAAAGATGCATCATCTGAACCTGTGCATGAAAAGGGATGCGGCGACCCACAGGGATTTTTTGCTTATGGATTACAAATCTCTGTTGGAAGCCCAGGGACGTATTCTTCTGAATCTGAGCCATATACCGGAAAAGATCAAGGATAAGCATCAGGCGGAAATACTGAAGGACAAACAGATGGTAACAGGCCTTATGTTTTCCCTGTACCAGAATGCCAGAGTAAGAGAGCATCAGGAAAAAAACGATATGGCGGCGCTGTTAATGTACCGCCTTCTTGAGATGATCGAGCAGAGACGGCTGATGGGATACAATCTTTATGCATCAGCTATGGACTATTCCAGACTGGATACAAAGAAGCTGAAGGATAAATCCTGCAGAGACATTTCTTCCATTACAGAAAACATGAACAGAATCAGAGAGAGCGTTTTCGGAAGAGCGGGAGACAGATATCTTCCCACCCAGGTATCCCTGCTGGAAGGATACATGCTCCTGCTTGCGATGGGAGATGAGATCTGCAGGGAGGAAAACGGCAGAGATATAGATTTCATAAAGCGTCTCAGGTCTATGGTTTACCTTAGGAACAACAGTATCTTTGCCCATGGACTCGGTCCGGTAGGGGAAGCAAACTATACGAAGTTCAGAGAATTTGTGGTCCTGGTTCTTAAAAGGTTCTGCCGGATCGAGAATATAGATTTCGATAAGATGGCACTGAATGTTACTTACATAAATCCCAGGCAGTCAAAGTTTTATACAAAGACAGGGGAATAAAAATGGTTTCGGAGGCGGGCTATGGCAGTGCTTTATGTAAGGGAGCAGGGAACGATGCTTTGCAGAAGGGGAGAAAGGCTTCTGGTCACAAAGGGCGGACAGACCTATCTGGACAATCCCCTGATTGGCATAGAGGGAATATCTGTATTCGGCAACGTGCAGGTGACGGCCCAGCTTCTGAAGATCCTTTTGGAAAGGGGAATAGATATCAGCTATTTTACCTATTCCGGAAAATATCTGGGTCATACTGCAGCGGACAGGTCAAAAAACATCTTTCTGAGGATGATTCAGTATGACGTCTATCGGAATGACCAGGTCCGCCTTAACTATGCCAGGACTATTGTGGGAAATAAGATAGGAAACCAGATCGATGTGATACGGTCTTTCAGATTCGCGGATACCTTTCCATGGAGAGATGATGTTTCCGAACTGGAAAGACTTAAGGATACGCTGGAGTCAAGAAAGACCGCCAATGAAATACTTGGGATAGAGGGCCTGTGCAGCAATATTTATTTCCACTCTTACGGAGCCATGTTCAAAAACAGTATCCGGTTTGAAAAGAGGACCCGCAGACCGCCTAAGGATCCTGCCAATATCATGCTGAGCCTGACCTATACCTTTCTTACCAAGGAAGTCGTAAACGTCCTGGAAGCGGAATCTTTTGAAGTCAGCCTGGGGTTCCTGCATGGGATCCGCTATGGGAGAAAATCTCTGGCGCTGGATCTGGTGGAGGAGTTCCGCCAGCCGGCAGCAGACCGTCTGGTCCTGAAGCTGTTCAACAAAAGGATTCTCTCAGAATATGATTTTGGGGAAGACGAAAGCGGCCAGATCGTTCTGCAGGAGGAAGGGTTTGCCAGGTTCTGCACGGCTTATGAAAAGTGGATGACCGGAAAGGATACTTCTTCCGGTGAAAAGTCTTTCAGGAACCGGATCCGGCAGCAGGCGGCGGAATTGAAAAGCGCTCTGAAGCAGGGAAGGCCCTACGAACCCTACAGGTGGAAACAGAATGTACCTGATCACCTATGATATCTCCCAGACAAAACGAAGAAACAAGATTTTCAAGGAGCTGAAGAATTATGGAAAGCACGTACAGTTCAGTGTTTTTGAATGTGATCTGGATAAGAAACGATATCTGGAACTGTACGGAAAGCTCATGAAACTCATGGGTGACTGTGAGGACGGAAATATCAGGATCTATAATCTCTGCGCTTCCTGCAGCAGAGGGGTGCAGGTGATAGGGATAGAGGAAGAAGATCCGTCAAAAGAAGATACGATTATAATATGAAGCGTCAGGGACGGTGCAGAAAATGAGTTTTTATGCCAAAGTCATAGATTTGCAGAAACTGAAAAAGGCATGGGAGAAGGTTCGGTCCAACAAGCCTTCCCCGGGAATTGATGAAACGACATGGGAAGCGTTTGACGAAAATCTGACGGAAGAATTAAAAGAACTCAATCGGCAGCTGAAAGAGCAGACTTATACATGCTGCCCGGTTAAGATGGTCACTCTCTATAAGGACGGGAAGGAGCGGCCGATCGCTCTGTTTTCCATGCGGGACAAGGTCGTCCAGCAGTCAGTGGCAGAGGAACTGACCAAGATGTACGATGGATTATTCTGTGAATCCTGCGCCGCCTATCGTCCGGGCCGCTCGGCACTGGCCGCGGTGGGGGCGATTGAGGAGAAGATTAAGAGCGGAAGATATTCTTTCGCGTTAAAGTTGGATATCGTACATTTCTTTGAAAATATCAGATGGGAAAAACTGGAAAATATACTTGCCGCAAAAGTCAGGGGAGAAGATGAAAAGGGACTCATCAGGACAATTACCCTTGTACCTGCTATGGGGAAAGACGGAAATCTGGAGGAGAAAAAGATAGGCCTTTACCAGGGCTCATCACTTTCACCCGTTATGTCAAACATCTATATGATGGATTTTGACCGCTGGCTGGACAGCCGGGACGTTTTTTATCTTCGATACTCGGATGATATGCTGCTTCTTGGCGAATCGGAAGACAAGCTCAGAGGACTTTTGGGCGAGATACAAAACAGACTGACCGGTCTGGGGCTTACGATTTCCGAAGAGAAATCGGAGCTGACATCTGTTTCCGAAGGCTTTTCGTTTCTTGGATACAGGTTTGACATTAACGGCAAAATAGCCGGAGGAAAGGCTGAGAAGAGTCTTGCAGAGAAGCTGGAAATGATATGGCTCCTGAACAGACAGCTGACCTGTGCAGAGAGACTTGGCCGTATGAGCCGTATTCTTGATGGCTGGCGCCAGTATTTCAGAGGGGAAAGAGAAATCCAAAGCCTTTTGGAGTATGCAGTACTTCTGCATATGACATCTTCCGAAGAAGAACGCAGATACCTTGCTGAGCAGAGGAGACGCTTTCAAAATATTTACCTTGACCTGATGGAATTCTTCCAGGATGTCTGGCGGAGCATGCACCGTACAGACATGGTACTTCTGGAATATGAGCAGTACATTGGGATTTATGATGAAAAGGAGAACGCTGCAGTTCTTAACGAAGATGCTCTTACGGATCTGACAGCATGTTATGAGCAGGCGCTTAAGGATATGTCGGAGGAGGCTTTTACGGAACTGATGCAGCTGTATGCGGATCTGCATCAGTATGGAAAGGCAGAAAAAACAGAGGAGATCATCGACAGGATCAGATCAAGAGGGAGAAAGGAATCGCTTGCTGCAGAAGCCATTACCAATGCTGGCCATCATCTGGACAGTACAGTCGCTGAAGGAAACAGTGAACGGTATGCCGGATGGTCTGATTCAGTAGTAGAAAAGTTCCTGGAGACCTTTTCCGGAAGAGAAGATCTGTATGCTCTGCTGGAGGTCGTTGACGGGAGAAAGAAGCATACGGTGCAGTATGAACCCCTTACGGAAAGTGTGATCAGAAGACATCTGGCAGGAGAAATCATGGCGGGAACTTATGTACAAAGATCCAACGGAACTGTCAGATTTCTTGTGATAGATATTGATATCAGCAGGAAGATACTGCTGCAGTACGGGGCAGACAGGGACGCCATGCAGAAATACCTTAAAGAAGCAGCAGACGCTGCCCGGAAGATCGGCGCTCTTCTGGAGCAGAAAGGGCTGAAGGGCCAGTATGAATTCAGCGGCTTCAGGGGATATCATATCTGGGTCTTCTTTGAGGGGTACGTTCCTGTCAGACTGCTTCATATGCTGCAGGACCAGCTGGCAGATGATCTGGCAGAACTGGTTATCGGTGATGCGGTTACAGTTGAATATTTCCCGGACAAATCAAAAAAACGGCCTGACAACCCAGGGCAGTGTATCAAACTACCCTTGTGTCAGACCATTAACGGTGGAAGTTCTCTTCTTCTGAATGATGATTTTTCTGTCTGCGAAAACGAAGTATTATGGATGGATAACGCGGCAAATCATTCCCTGACGGCTTTAAGAAGGGCTCTTGCAGCCGGAGGGAAAAATAAGGACGATGCTGACACAGATAGTGCACCTGCAGACCCCTTGAAAAAAACAGAACGGCATAGGACAGTACCGGATGATGACATTACCGGGTTTGGCGACCTGCCGTCTTCTGTAACGAAAGTCCTGGAACATTGCAGCCTGATGAGATATCTATGCAAAAAGGCCCTGGATACAGGATACCTTACTCACTTTGAAAGGCAGACAATACTGTATGTATTTGGCCATATGGGCGAAGAGGGCAGGAACTTTGTTCACCAGGTCATGGGCTATACCCTGAACTATCAGTATAACGTTACAGACAGATTTATCAGAAAGTGTCCGGAGAAACCGGTCAGCTGTGTTAAGCTGAGGGAACAGTATAAACGCCTTACAGCTGAAATAGGATGCAGCTGCACATTTAAGAGGAGAGCGGACTGTTATCCTTCCCCTGTTCTCCATGCGATTTCCCAGACCAATGAAACGACGGAACAGATCACACTTCCGGTCAGCAGGACCCTGACAAAGGAAAAGACAAAGGAAGTGGCTCAGAAATTGAATGTACATTCCAATGCCCAGAGCCTGTTGAACAGGATCCTTGAAATGAAGAAGCAGAGACGAGGAATAGATCTGGCAATCCGTAATTTTGAAAAGGAACTGAATGCAGTTTTTGAGGAGGCGGGTACGGACCGACTGGAAATAGATATGGGGATGCTGGTCAGGAATGTGAAAGACGATGGAACAGAGTGGAAGATCGAAATATAGTAATTTTGATGCGGCAGAAATATCTTCCGAAATGGGACAATGGGTGATCACAGGTGATTTCCAAAGGAATATAAGAAGCATTATTACAAACGCTTAGAAGGTCAGATGACGGCCTGTTTTATTGAAATATGAATCAGGCCGTTGTATTATTATTTCAGAAAAGGGATGACTTCGGTTATCTGTCTGTGTGAATGCCCGCGGAGTGCATGTGAGTGGTTTCGACAGTTGGCAGACGGGAGCTGCTTTTATCAGGGTGTTTCGGAGTTGAAGTACAGGCAATATTGTTTTTTGGAGCAGGGTTGAGGTTAACCGTGGGATTATTAAGGTTAGCCATTTTTGAAAAATATGAACAAAATATGAACAAGGCTAAAATAATATTCCAAAACAACATTTATCAGAATATTCTGAAAAATACCTGCAGAAACACCCTTTAAAAATGGTGTAAATAAGCCGTTCTTGAAGGGGTACCGTAGAAATGATCTAAAGCCCGCATAGGGCATTGACACAAATTATATTTTTGGGCAAGACGTTCTATAGGGCTGTAGAAATGATCTAAAGCCCGCATAGGGCATTGACACAGGTTGTAAATCCAACACGGAAAATCCCATCCTGTTCCAGGTAGAAATGATCTAAAGCCCGCATAGGGCATTGACACAATGCTTCTCCATTATCAAGAAGATAGTACAGAGTGTCGTAGAAATGATCTAAAGCCCGCATAGGGCATTGACACACTTATTGAAGGCTTCAACGGTATCCGCCGCCCGCGTAGAAATGATCTAAAGCCCGCATAGGGCATTGACACACCTTCCAGAGCTGAGGATGAGATAGATATCATCGTCGTAGAAATGATCTAAAGCCCGCATAGGGCATTGACACCGAAAGTCGCAATAATCCGCGACGTAGTCGAGATGGGTAGAAATGATCTAAAGCCCGCATAGGGCATTGACACAACGAGTGCCCTGTCGTCGGCCTGCATGGTCTCGGTAGAAATGATCTAAAGCCCGCATAGGGCATTGACACATCTGTAATATGTATTCTGCACTCTTTCATTTTTCTCCTGTAGAAATGATCTAAAGCCCGCATAGGGCATTGACACAACTCTCTCAGGAACCGGTTGTACGTGTAGTTCCCGGCTGTAGAAATGATCTAAAGCCCGCATAGGGCATTGACACACCTGCATTCAATGCTATCAGGAACCAGTTTCCTCCGCGTAGAAATGATCTAAAGCCCGCATAGGGCATTGACACACTACGTTGATGTTAATGATTCCGTTAGCGAAATAATCGTAGAAATGATCTGAAGCCCGTATAGAGCATTGCTTTGCCAAATTAGATAAAGTTGCTTGAGTTCTCTCAATCTATAGCCCTGTAGGGCATTGACACATCGCAAACATCAGGAATCTCATGCTGTCCTTGAGTTTTGGAGGTATGATCTATAACTCAGATGGGATGGTAGGGATAGTAGGGATAGTAGGGGCTCTTTGACGTTACATAGATTAAGGGCAGAATTGCCAAGACCATGACTTTGGGGATTGGGTATGCGGAATCAGACTGAGAGATTTTGAATATTGTCACTTAAAAAGGGCGCTTTCGGGTTTAGACCTGAGAACGTTCCTTTTGAATTTTAAGGGGACTTTTCATTATACCGGATCACTTTCTAATAAATAAAAAACATCTTCGGCTTAAAGTGTAAGTCTTGTCTTGGGACAAACTGTTGGTTGAAGCTTTTTCAGTCTTACCGCAGATATGAAGCTTTTGAAAGAAAGTGACAATTGAAGTTACACGCAGAATAAAGAGGACTTCTGCGGCTAAGGATAAAGAGAATAATACCGGATTCTGGAAATGAATAAGCAGAGACGACAGGAAGACATATCTATTTGAATTTTGGGAAGGAAATGAAGGGCATTTTCAAAGAAGTGAGAATGCTTTGGATGGGGATAAATATGGGAGTTCTTGCGAGTGATATGACAATGACTGGTGGCAGGGAAGAATGGAAAATTGAACTAGGAAAATTGCTGAGCACAGTTTTCATAAAACGGCCCCTGCATTTCTCACATTTGCTTTTTTCGATTAAAGCACTGGCATGATATTTCTGAGAGTTGTCACGGCTGAATATTCAATGAAATATCAGCTTACTGACCTCAGTTTGAATTATTGAAACTTAAGAAAGACCGCGGTATCATTTTTAAAGTGAAAGAGATGACATAAACATATATGGTTTTCTTTGGCTTAGGGCGAAAAACACCATAGGTGATGAAGCGTGGCAAAGCAAACGGTTAGTGTCGTGCATCTTACTATTTTCGTGTACAGACATTAAGATCGCAAAGAGCACCGATTTTATTTTTGCCTGAAATCCCGGGTAAGAACAAAAAAACACGCAGGAAGTATTTACGTTTTTATGGAGAGCGGCCGAGGAAGTTCGTAAGTAACAGGATGTAATGAAATTGGCAACAGTTCAGTAATAAGGGAGGGAGTATCAGATCATGGACTATGTGCTGGCTATGTATGATATCAGAGGAAAACAGGCTTTCATTTTCCGAACCAATAAACTAAAGGAGATTGCCGGTGGATCAATGGTCATTGAAGATTTATTTAATGACTATCTGTTTCCGGCGGCCTTAAGTGTACCGGAAGATCTGGCTGGATGTCAGGATATATATGCGTATGAAAGCATTTCGCTGAGTAAGAAAGAATCACCGAAGTCAAAAGGAATATATTCATACAAACAGAGTTCAGACGAAGACACAGATTTTACGGAAACCTCGTTCTTGGCTCACATGGCAGATGGCTATATAGGCGAAGTGGTGTATGACGGCGGCGGGAATTTTATCCTGCTTTTTAAGAGCATGGAGCATTTCCGCCGGGTCACATTCCTTTTTACCGCGCAGGTCATGAAGAAAATAGGAACGCTGCATGTATTGGCAACTGCTGTGCCTATCCGGGATTTTTCTGATTATCAGGCAGACAGAAACAGGTTATACGAAGTTCATCGCAGGAATGAAAACGGAGAGAGCTCAGCAGAGCCCTGGGGGATTCTTCCCGTAACACAGGTAGACCGGAAGACTTCCATGCCGCTTGTGAGTACCCGGATAGATACGGGCAAGGTATCCAAAGAGGCTTATGCAAAGCTGAAGAAATTCTACGAAAGAGGAAAAAAAGACGAGCAGTATATGGCTAATGTCAAAAAGTTTGATGACATGGTCGATAAAGGCGTCGACAGTAAGATTGCGGTCATTTATATTGACGGGAACAGTATGGGAGCCAGGGTACAGGCGGTTCTTGGAAATAGAAGAACGTATGAGGACTGTCTCAAGAAACTGAGGGAATTTTCTAAGGATATCCAGAAGTCATATGTTACGAACGGAATCGAATCAGTCACAGAGTCTCTGTCAGGGGAAAAATACAGGGTCGTTGTTGCAGCTGGCGACGAGATTAATTTCGTGGTCAGAGCTTCTGAGGCATTAAAATGTACCGTGGCCTATCTTACAAAGCTTTTTTCAGAGACAGATGAGAAAAGCGAGAGATACTCGGCCTGTGCCGGTATCACAGTTTTCAACAGTCATGCACCATATGCGGATGCATATTCCCTTGCTGAGCAATGCTGTGAATTCGCAAAGAACAGGATGAAAGAACTGACTCTTCAGACGGCATGCCTTATTGATTTCCATATGGTACAGGGAGCCATGGGAATAAGTCTGGAGCAAATCAGAGAACACGAAGGCACAGAACATTCCAGCAGGCCCTGGCTGGTATGCGGTGAACCCGATGCTTACAAGCCAGATATTGACCTGACAGATATTCAGAAGATTCAGGAGTTGATCGAACTTTTCAGCAGGCTGGGCCGTTCCAATGTAAAAGGGCTTGCGGAAATTGCTCTGCAGGATGCATTTGGACTTGCAATGGAACTTCGCCGGATCAAAGCCCATCTGACCAGCAGCGGAAGAAGTGAAGAGGAAACGAAGCAGATAAAAGAAGACCTTGACGAATGGATCAAGGCTTTAGACAGCGATTCGGATATATTGGCAAGAAAAGCACGGATGATGATTTATGACACAGTTTTGTGTCATGACGAGTGGAAAGGTTCGTTCAATCAGAAAAAAGAGGAGGCAGTGACCTGATGTATAAAGGGAAAATAAAAATACGACTCAGATCCGATCTGTGTACAGGATCCGGCTATTCCTTTGCAGGGACCATTGACCAGGATGTCTGCTACGATGCTGTAGGGCTTCCTTTTATTCCCGGTAAAAGACTGAAGGGGTGCTTTCGCGAAACGGCCGTCACCGCGCTTCATGCTTTGTATGACTGTGACTGCATTAACAGAATCTTCGGGGAGGCAGGCAGTCCGGAAAGGGGAAAATTCAGAATCGGGAATGCTTATATACCGGATTATTCTCTGGTCCGCGCTGATCTGGAGGCATCATTTACAGGGAACTCGGATATCCTCCATGCCCAGGCGGTACTCGAACAGTATTCCAGTGTGATAGGACAGACCAGACTGACAGCAGAAGGAAGTGCAGATCCGGGGAGCCTTCGCTATACACGAGTGATTCATCATTACGACCCTTTATCTGACCAGGGAGATGAACAGGTTTTTGAGGCAGACTTTTCGGCAGATCTGGAAAAGGAGGATATGGATGCGCTTAAAAACATGATCCTTGCAACCAGACATATCGGCTTGAAGCGAAACAGAGGGATGGGAAATATATCAGTATCCGTGTCTTATGCGAAAACGTCCGATTTAAAGCCGCTTCCGCCTGTATCCGGCAGCGATAAGAGAATTCGGGTTGAGATTCTGGTCAGGAATCTGGAACCCTTGATGCTGAGTGGCGAGATGGAAGATACGACAGAAACTTTCATTTCAGGCAGAAGCCTGCAGGGAGTTCTAGCTGCCTGCTGTCTCAGACATCCTGGGTGCAGTCCGGACACGGACCTGTTCAAGGATCTGTTTTTGAACGGAACTGTTATATGCTCCAATCTTTATCCGTCTGTGGCAGGAAGAAGTTTCTATCCGGTACCGGAATATGTCAATAAGCTGAAGGTAACAAAGAAGATCGTCAACATTCTGGACTCAGACGGAATGGAAAAGCACAGAAAATCAAAGGAAGACCTTCTGAATCCGGGATTCGGAAATCAGCCAAAGAAACTTAAAGGCTTATATGCGGCTGAAGATATAAACGGAAAAATGCTGCTTTTGGAGCCGCGGAAGGAGATGGTTTATCATCACAGTCATCATAAGCTGGACAGCAGGGGACAGGAAGGAATTCTGTACGGTATGGAAGTCCTGACAGAAGGTCAGGAGTTTTGCGGAATGATCGAACTTCCGGAAAAATACAAGGCTGTCGTAATCCGGCTTTTGGAAGATGCGGATCTGTCATTTGGAAAGTCCCGTACAGCACAGTATGGAAAATGCAGGTTTGTAAAGACGCCCTCTGACGCTCCGGCACATAATGGCAGTGTAGAAGTTAAAAAAGGACAGAACATTGTTGTGACATGCCTCTCGGATATGGCTCTTCTGGATACCGATACAGGCGGCTTCACCGTTTATGAAGACAAGGTCCGTGCAATTCTTTCTGAAAGCATCAGTCAGGCGGTCTCTCCCGGTGGAGAAAGTGTTTTCCAGACGGATATACCGGAAAACTGGGTCAGCTTTCTGAAGACCGGAAGAATTACAGGCTACAATACTTCCTGGAATCTCAGAATGCAGCCGGTCCCCTGCGTTAAGGCAGGCAGTGCGGTCGTTCTGAAATGCAGCAGAGCATGCAGGCTTCCTAAGGAAATATTTCTGGGAGAACGAAAAGCCGAGGGATTTGGCAGGGTCAGACTGGAGCTTCTGGACCAGATGACCTATGAAATGAAATCGGAGAACGGTCTGTCTTCAAACCCTGTCCGCAATATGAAAGCAGACAAACTTGTCAGAAAAATCAGAAGAGATCACTGGGTACGGGAAAAAAAGAATGCTCTGGCGAATAACAGAATCGACAGAAAGCTGTCGGCTTCCGGAATCAGCCGTCTGACAATGATGCTGAAGGAAAGTCTGAGCGAGACGGGGGATTACAGGGAACAGTACAGGCTTTTTATAGAAAGAATACATTCTATTAAGTCGAAGGAACTCAGGGAAGCCGGAAGGGCTCTGGCAGGTAATTTCGGTACTTTTTCTGAAGAAGGGGACAATATAAAGTTCTGCTGGCTGGAAAATGATTCGTCTGTCAGTATAAGTGACAGGGAGTTTTACTGTAAGACCTGGGGAGAATGCCTGATGGCAGTACTGGTATTATGGAAATATGAGAAAGCGGGGGATAGGGCATGAATACGATTGTCGAGAAAATCTGCGTCAGGCTGACATTCAGACTGGTGTCTCCGCTGGCACTCAGCTCCGGTGAAAATATGAATTCGGATAAAGATGCGATTCGCGATTCACTGGGAAGGCCTTATATACCCGCATCTTCCATAGCCGGTGTATGTACGAATCTGATAAGGCACAGATACAATGAAAAGGATTTTAAGAAATACTATGGGTATGTGACCATAAATGACGGTAAAGGCAGCCAGAAAAGCGGCGCTGCAGAGAAGGCAGAGTCTGCAGCCAGCAGGGTGCTTTTCTATAATGCGGAAATATCTGAAGAAAAACCTGAGGAGAAGTACAGGATCACACTGCGGGACGGGGTTGGACTGAACGAACGCAAGATAGCCATTAAAGGGGCAAAGTTTGATATGGAAGTGGTGGAGCCCTGTCGGGAAGGCTTGCTTTTTACTACATTTCTGACCCAGGACCTTTACAAAGGGGATACTGATCAGACAGATCAGATCATTCGTCTCTTTGCGGCAGGACAGCTTACGTTCGGCGGCAAAACGATGCGAGGATACGGGCTTACAGAACTGACTGAATTCAGGAAAAGAACTTTTTCCATGGCCAAAAAGGAAGATGTTCTGGCCTGGGTCGGTTTCGATATGTTTGAAGAAAAGGCTGTCTGGGATGTCTGTGCCTCGGCTGACAGCCTCAGCGCAGCAAAAAACAGCCTGTATCCTTCGCTGCATCTGGAGCTTCATCCCAAGGGTGCCGTTATGATACGGAAATACACCACAAGACCTTCAAAAGATAAGGATCATCCGGAACCGGATTACGAACAGCTTATGATCAGAGGAAATATTCCTGTCATTCCGGGAACCAGCTGGACAGGCGCTTTCCGGCACAGAATGAAAGAAATGGGGCTGAATGAGGAAGAGATTGCGAATCTGTTTGGCTTTATTAAGGGGAGAACAGGACACAGATCGAAGATACGATTCAGCGAGACGAAGCTGGTGGGGGCAAAGGAGAAACGATTATCCAGAAATGCCATTGACCGTTTTACAGGAGGCACGGCAAGCGGAGCTCTGTATACGGAAAGGACTTTTTATGGAGGAAACGGTGGCCTTGACATTTCTTTTACCAGAGATCTGGACGATAAAGAGGTATCGGTCCTGGCTGCTGCAATAACGGATCTTCACTATGGATTCCTGGCAGTGGGCGGACTCACAGCAGTGGGAAAAGGACTCTTCACGGTGGACAAAGTCAATGATTTTGATCTTTCGGATGAAGACAGCCCGGAGGAAATATACGATCTGATCAAAGAGCTGATTCAGGAAACGCAGACAAAGGAGGAAGCAGAATCATGAATCTTCAGGAATTTCTAAGTCATGCCGGAGATATGACCGGCTGCATGCTTGTCAGCGCAGCTGACTGCTTCCGTGTTTCCGTATGGCCTGTTCCGACGGAATCTTTTCTTGCAGCCAAAGACCGTATTTTGGAAATCCGCATTTTTAACGAAGAAGAGGAACGTAAACTTTTCAGACCGGATATTCAGTCGGACTTTACTGCGAGAACGATTCGGGAGAGAGAAAACAGGTATCCTTTCTTTGACGAGTACCAGTACCTGGACATCGATACGAAAAAAGGACAGTCAGCGGATACTATGGAAGTAACTGCGACAGGAGGAGGCAGATATGCTCTCCCTTTTACTGATATTGAAGATGCCAGGATTCAAATTCGCTACTATCTGGATCACTATCCTGAAACAGGACAGGCAAGGATTAAGGACTGGCGAATCGTAAGATTCGTGGGAGGGCATGAAGATGGCATATAACGGCAAAAAGTCAGATAACAATAAAACAGAACTTTATGTCAAAGGAAAAAGTCAGTTTGTAAATCCTTTCAATTTTGTTCCTGTCTCGTGGAAAACCACAGGGCATTATGCGTATCAGGAAGGGCAGCTTTCCGGGGTACTGCACTGCTCTCTTCTGACCAGGACGCCTATAGCTGTTCCGGATACTGATGCGGTTTCAACAGATATGAACAAACATAAAACGTATCCCTTTATGCGGGATCCGTTTGGCAATCTGATGATTCCCGGCAGTTCTCTTAGAGGGGCTATAAGAAGTGTATACGAAACCATAACGGATTCCTGTTTTGTCACCAGTGTGGAAGATCAGAAGATCACCAGAAGAGCAGGAATGTATGAGCATGGAAGTCCGGGTCTCCTGAAAAAGGAAGCTGACGGATGGAAGCTGTATAAAGCAAACCGCTTTCTGATTCTTATCAAAGATAAGAGATACAGGTCTCTTGATCAGGGTACGACCCGCTTTAAAGCATCGAACGGATATGTGACCTGGGATCAGAAAGAACTCGATAAACATAGTTACGGGGATTTTCTGACATTTGAGGCTGATCCGAATGATGTATTCCTGACAAAGAAAAATCTGGAGGTCGGGATTGTTGTAAAAAGTATCGGAACGGGCAATGCGAATCACGAAGGTTATTTATATAAAGGAGAGGTACCTGATCTTAAGGACAACAAGCGTCAGTCCAACAAACATTTCGAGAGCATTTTTGAGGATACTGCTCTTCCTGTAGTGACTATATCTGCCGAAGAACTGGATGATATGGTCAATGCGCTCCTTAACACTCTGGAAGTATATAACGATCCATCTGTCAACAGGTGTCTGAGCGACCAGAGAAAAGTATTTTACAGAGGAGCGGAGAATCTGATTAGGAAAGCGGACCAGCCGATCCCTGTGTGGTATAACGAAGATACAAAACAGCTTTCCATGGCAAGTATAGGAAGAGTTGCTTACCATAGTACCATGGGTGAGATTATACAGACCAAGAAACCCTGCAGCGGACCAGAGTTGTGCAAAGCCTGTGCACTTTTTGGGACAGCCAGAGAAGAAGGTGCATGTGCGAGCAGAATCAGGGTCACAGATGCAGTATTAAAGGATTTTGAAACTGAGGAGACGACTATTCCGTCAGTTACGCTGAAAGAACTGTCAGGTCCGAAGATTTCATACCTTCCTTTTTACCTGGATAAAAAAGGTAAAAAATGGAGTTATGACAAGGAAAACGGCAATATTTTAAATAATCCCAAGGGGAGAAAATACTATTGGCATAATTCCCGGAAGGATGCATATAAAGTAGATGCTTCTTTAAAAAACGGAGGCAAAACGGAGCGCAACGCAACGATGGAACTTGTTTCCGCAGGTCAGACTTTCAAATTTGATATTTATTTTGACAGGATTACAGATGAACAGCTTAATGAACTGAAGTGGGCGGTTACTTTAGGAGAAAACAAAAAGGATAGCAAATACTGTTATAAAATCGGACACGGAAAGCCTATTGGACTTGGGTCGGTAAAGATCATGATCGAAGAAATCGAAACAAGGTCATTTTGCATTGCAGAGCAGAAATATGAGGTTGTTAAGGAAAAACAGGATAAGGAAGAACAGAAAACCATGGGATTGCCGGAAAGTATTCCTTTGAGCAACTCTGTTAAATCCATGCTGAAAATCATGGATTTTGAAATCAATGGAAAGAATCTTCTGATTTCGTATCCTTTCATTGATGATGCCAAGGAGAATGATAATAATTACGCTTCCCATCAGTGGTTTTCCGCTGAATGGAAACCTGGATCCGATAATCCGGATCCCATAGTCAAATGGAAGAATATTGATAATGCCTTTGCATCCCCTTTTTACAGCTATCGGTATGTTGATCCGGAAGGACAAAGTGATGGCGGTGGTAAGAAAAGCGGAGGATACGGAGGAAGTAAAAAGGGCAAAAAATAGCAGGAATGAGCGGTTAAGTAATCTCTGATCCCGATATAGAAATTGCCTGTGGGGGTTATCGGGCTTGCTGTTTACCCGTCCGTAATCCTAAAGAGTTAACTACGAAGTTTGCTTTAACAAGCGAAGATCGGCCTGGTTTGTTGAATTATGAATCAGGCCGATGTATTATTATTTTCAGAAAAGGGATGGCTTCAGTCATCTGTCTGTGTAGATGCCCGTGGAGTGCATGTGAGTAGTTTCGACAGCTGGCAAGCGGGAACTGCTTTTATCAGGGTATTTCAGAGTTGAAGCACAGGCAATATTATTATTTTGGTCGGGTCTAAGAATGAGCTCAGGCTTATTAAAGTTACACTTTTTTGGAAATTATGAACAATCTATGAACGGGGTCAAAAAAGTATACCAAAACAACAATTATCAGAATATTCTGAAAAACACCTGCATAAACACCCCTGAAAAATGGCGGAAATAAGCCATTCTTTAAGGGGTACCGTAGAAATGATCTATAGCCCGTATAGGGCATTGACACAGATATATATCCAATCAGCCGCGATATCTTTCGAAAAAGTAGAAATGATCTATAGCCCGTATAGGGCATTGACACAGGATTTTACATAATCCAGCTCATCGAACTTGGGAGCCATGTAGAAATGATCTATAGCCCGTATAGGGCATTGACACACTGTGCTTTAAGACAAATCGTGCATTCGGCAGGCAGTAGAAATGATCTATAGCCGTATAGGGCATTGACACACACTCTCTTTTTTATTAACGTTCCAGTCAGTGTTTGTAGAAATGATCTATAGCCCGTATAGGGCATTGACACACGACCAGGTCGTGCATGTCCATATGTGGTGTGTCAGGTAGAAATGATCTATAGCCCGTATAGGGCATTGACACAAGTCAGATTCATTGCGGTGGTTCCGTCGGGTGCGATGAGTAGAAATGATCTATAGCCCGTATAGGGCATTGACACACGGGAATCCCCTGTTCTTCGAGGGCTGTTTCCAGGTCCGTAGAAATGATCTATAGCCCGTATAGGGCATTGACACAATCGCTGCGGACGTCAATCTCCCATCAAAGCTCAGTACCTTTGGAATAAAACCACCTTTCCTTCAAAAGATCACTTGATATAGCGCCTAAAAATGAGAGGCCGCTCTAATAGCTGATTAGATTAGCTACTAGAGCGGCTCTTTATAATTGACCAAGTCTTTTTCAGTGTCTGCCTGCAGTCAGGACAGAGATGGAACCTGACCGCTAAGGCCTGTTTCTTCTATATTTTCTCTTCTTCATGTCTCATTCCTTCCTTTTTCCCCTCCATCAACGCCAGCTTCCATTCTTCTATTTCTTCCCCCCGTCCAATTACTCTGACGGAAGGGTTTAAAATTTCACTAAAGAAAAGAAAAACACAAGATAATAAGACCGCGGGAGCAGAAAATTATATGGATGATTCGTATGTAAAACGGAGATGAATGGAAAAAGGTCTCTGTCAGGACGGAAGCCAGGAACAGAGACTACCGGCCTAGGAGAAATCTGAGCCAGAGACAATTGATTGATCTGCTCTGCTGTATTCTTCCCGTGTTCAGGACTGCCTGCATCGTCTTGTAAAACGGCTATGAAGACCACCTGCAAACGTACTCTGGATCATGACCGGGGCTTTGTCTGTGGTAAGAAAGATATGGTCACGAGGGAAGGGGGGAGAAGGCTTTAGAGCCGTCTGACCTGGGAAGAGTGGGCAGGGTGATGACGATGCTTATCTTTTTACAACCTGGGGTTGATGTACGTTGAGGAAATACAATTATTTACTATAATTACAGGGTTTTTGCTATATAAAGATTATAAAAAGGAGCCAACTGGCTCTTTTTTTAATTATATCTGATAAAAACACGAAATTGTAAATAATATATAAATAATAAGGATAATTTA
>ODAI010674258.1_pt1 | contig 20336 bp, 19 predicted proteins | sample 1539321 | NCBI WGS metagenome assembly ODAI01 (sample SAMN02144231, study PRJEB22623) | gut metagenome | biome: sheep rumen | host: Ovis aries | place: New Zealand
CAGGAAGCTGTGGTTGGTGTTGATCGACCAGTATTTGTTGATGTGCCATGTGGCTTCGAGCTCAAGTCCACTGTTCTCTATCTCGCCTGTATTCACGTTTTGGCGGTTGACGGTCTGAATCATGTTGTCGCCCTTTATATAGAATATGTTGGCACCGTATGTGACGTGGGCGAGCTGATGGCGCCATGACAGTTCGTAGGTCCAGAGACGTTCGGGACGTAGGTCGGTGTTAGAGGGGGGATAGAGGTACATCTCACGCATGGTGGGATTGCGGAAGCCCTTGCTTGCCATCGCCTTTATTGCGCCAGAAGAGATGGGGCGGATGACGATGCCTCCTTGTGGTATCCATTCGGTACCAGTGATACTATGATGATCGGCACGTATGCCTGCGTCCACTGTCAGCCAGTGGGTTATGTCCTGACGGAAATCCACGTATCCTGCTATCTCGTTGCGACATGACTTGCCGCTATGTTTGTTGGGTGTGTCAATGACCTCACCTGTGGTCTTGGATGTGTAGAAAGCATGACCATATATATGCTGATAATCTATACCGACGGTCAGTCGGTTGCCACTGAACAGTCGTGCGCTCTGATACCACGACACTCCAGTAAGGGCATCCTTCGAACGGAAATAGCGTTGTGTAGGATTGTTGGGGTCTGCGGTGCCGTCGTCTATCTTGTGTCTGCCGAAGTTGGTGTATACGCTCAGTGCACCACTGGTCTTGTCGTAATGGTTTTCTATTGCTGCTGAGACGACTCCGCGTGTGATCCATTGGTTGGCTTCATATAGTGGAGCTGTGACGGAGCCAGGATAGGAGGAGTTGAAATGGGTAATGTTGGCGTCGATGTATGTGTTCCAGTGGGGTGTGATGTCGTAGCCCAGCTTCATATAGCCGCCGTATTGTTCGAAGCCCATGCGTGGTCGGTGGTTGTCGGTCCTGCCATATTGTGCAGCTACCGTTGATGAGAATTTGCCACTGCGCACCTGGTTTGTTGCCTCTGCCTGGAATGTGCCATAGCTGCCGCCGCTTACGCTGATGTCAGTGGTGGCTCCGTCGGTTTTGGCTTGGCGGGTGACGATGTTCATCACGCCTCCCATGGCGTTCGAGCCATAGAGTACAGAGGCAGGTCCGCGTAGTACCTCTATACGTTCGGCTATCAGGGTCTGATAGCTGTCGCTGATGGGGTGGCCGTATATTCCATTGTATTGTGGATGGCCGTCAATGAGTACGAGCATTTGACCTGCTCCTGCGGAGATACCGCGCAGACTGATGCCTCCTGCTGCTCCAGTAGAGACTCCATAGCCCATCATGGAGCGTGATGTGACAAAAAGTCCTGGTACCTGCTGCATGGCTACTGGCAATACGTTGGAGTGGTGTTGCTCGGTCAGCTTCTCGCGCCCGATAATGGTGACAGTCATGGGTAGATGGCGTACGTCTACGGCATTCCTCGTACCTGTGACTACGACTTCCCGCAGGGATAATGTGTCGGTGAGAGCATGAGCTTTACAATATAATGATAGTACCAATACGACCAGAAGCAGTTTTCTTGTATTCATTGTAATAATTATTCTTTACATTCTGAGAGCTGCAAAGATACATATTTTATTATGTTAATGTTATAATGTCATGCTTTTTGTATATTTTATATTCCCCTCTCAGCCCAGTCGCCTCGGTCGAGGTTGCGATAGCCGATAGCCTCGGCGATGTGCATGGCCTGCACCTTTTCCGAGCCGTCGAGGTCAGCGATGGTGCGGGCTACCTTGAGGATGCGGCTGTAGGCACGGGCGGAGAGCTTCATGCGCTCCATGGCCATGCGCAGCATGTCGAGGCTCTGGGCGTCGGGCTCGGCAAACTCATGGAGCATGCGCTCGGTCATCTGGGCGTTCCAATGGATGCCCTTGTAGTCCTTGAAGCGGGCCTCCTGAATTTGCCTTGCCTTGATCACCCTCTCGCGAATGGCCGACGAGGGTTCGCCTGGTTGCATCTTACTGAGTTCAGCAAAGGGTACAGCCTGTATCTCGCAGTGTATGTCGATACGGTCGAGTAGTGGACCTGAGATCTTGTTCATGTAGCGTTGTATCTGTCCTGGCGTGCACACACAATGATGGTTAGGGTCGCCATAATAGCCACAGGGACATGGGTTCATAGATGCAACGAGCATGAACGAGCAAGGGAACTCCACATTGTATTTGGCACGGCTGACGGTGATGACGCGATCTTCGAGTGGCTGACGCAACACTTCGAGAACGCTACGCGACAGCTCGGGCATCTCGTCAAGAAAGAGTACGCCGTTGTGGGCAAGTGATATCTCGCCTGGCTGGGGATTGTTACCACCGCCAACGAGAGCTACCTGAGATATGGTATGATGAGGACTGCGGAAGGGGCGCTGGGAGATGAGTGATGTGTCACGACTCAGTTTGCCAGCAATGGAGTGGATCTGTGTCGTCTCAAGACTCTCGGAGAGCGAGAGAGGAGGTAGAATGCTTGGCAGACGCTTTGCCAACATCGACTTGCCACTACCTGGCGGACCAATCATGATTATGTTATGACCACCTGCTGCTGCCACTTCCAATGCGCGCTTCACGCTTTCCTGTCCGCGCACATCGCTGAAGTCAACGTCGAAGTGGGCTTGCTGCTCATAAAACTCGCGGCGCGTGTCGACAAAGCAGGGCTCGGGTTCTGTCTGGCAGTTCAAAAAGGAGATAACGTCAGACAGCGTCTCCATGCCGTAGACGTCAAGATTGTTCACTACGGCAGCCTCACGCTCATTTTGCTTTGGTACGATGAGCCCCTTGAAGTGTTCAGCTCTTGCCTTTATAGCTATAGGCAGGGCACCTCGTATGGGTTGTATCTTGCCGTCAAGTCCCAGTTCGCCAACCATCATATAGTCCTTGAGCCTGTCTGACATCATCTTTTCATTGGCGGCAAGTATGGCGATGGCGAGTGGCAGGTCGTAGCCGCTGCCTTCCTTGCGAATATCGGCAGGAGCCATATTCACCGTGATGTCAGCAACGGGAAATTTATAGCCGTTGTTCTGTAAGGCTGCGGCGATACGGTCGCGACTTTCTTTGACGGCGACATCGCCAAGTCCCGTCAGATGGTACATGACACCGCGCGACATACTTACTTCGATGGTTACGGTAGTCACCTCCAGTCCGTTGACGGCGGCACAATATGTTTTTACAAGCATGATTAGTTCTTATATAGATTATGGTTTGTTAGTCGGCAGGGGTGTTGATAGGGGCTTCTTTATTTCAGCATCTTGTTCAGCTCGTCCTTTAATGCTTTGTTGTTGAGACCTTGCGACACAACCTTGCCATTACGCAGTATGATATTGTCGGGTATGGTCGTAAATCCGAGTTGTCTGAACAGATTGCTTTCTATCATCTGACCATCGCAGATAATGGTGCCCTCCATAGACTGGCGCTCGGCAGTAGCTTTACATTCCTCTATGTTGCCGTCAACACATATCGACAGCAGGTGCAGGTCGTCGTGATCCTTATGCAGGTCGCGCAGGGTACGTTGTATTTCAAGGCTGCCATACGACCATGTAGCCCAGGTGCTAATGACGGCGATGCCGCTCTTCAGGTCCTTGTTGCTTATCGTGTTGCCGTCGATGTCTTTTGTTGTGAATGATGGTAGCATGGCACCCTTGGCTGTCGCCTTCAGTCCCGTTACGTGTTGGCGCAGTCGTGAGATGTCTACGGCAGGCACATCTGACTCCTTCGCTTTCTCCATAGTGGCTATCAGTTGGAGAGTCTTTGTGAATGGGATGGTAGGAACCTGGACGAAATACTTTTGTAGCAGGTACAGGCTGACTCTTGAGCCAGGATGATCCTTGATGAATGTTTCCGCAGCCTTCTCCTCCTCAATGGGTGAGGCATTGGCTATCTGTGCCCTAAAGTCGCTCATCAGGTCGTTGTCGTCAGTACCCCTGATGGTCATCTCTTTCAGGTGGGAGGCATCCGCCTTGATGTCTACGCTTCCTCCGGGTTCTGCAAATACGGGATGCTGTGAGAAATTTGGGAATACCAGTATGAGTGTCGATGGTCGTTCCATGGGTGTCTGGTAGGCAAAGCGTCCTGCTTCGATGCGTATGGTGTCCATACCTTTTATTCCGCCATCGGGACTATATACATAGAGTTCGCCCTGATTGATATGTAGGAATCGCCCTTCAAGTTTGAAATAACCGCTCTTACCACCACACGATAGGAGCATCAAGGAACAAAAGAATAATAAAAACAGGTGTGCCGCGAGCGGGACTCGAACCCGCACAGCCTTGCGGCCAAGGGATTTTAAGTCCCTCGTGTCTACCAATTCCACCATTGCGGCATAGCCCGATGTTTGGCTGCGCCTCAGCATAGAAGACTCTCTGCGTTCGACTTGCGCAAACATTGCGGCATGGTTCATTATGCGGCTGCAAAGGTAATAAATAATTCGTAATGCGTAATGCATAATGCGTAATTTTTTTAATTCGTAATGCGTAATTCTTCTCTTAGTTCATTACGGTGATGTTATTTGCGTTGACCCTAACGACGTATTGCATCAGTCGTGGTCCACCCTGTAGGTTGGCGCCTGTCTCGAGCGAGTAGCTGTGATCGCATCTGTCGCATTCCACCTCCATCGTCTTCTTACTCCAGGTGAGTGGCGAATTGAACATACCTGTGTTCTGCAGACAGTTAGGACATTGGCGGTCGAAGGCTATGGGACCGCTGAAGTTGGTGCTTCCCAGTATGATGCCGTTGTATGCTCCGAGCTCGTAGGTGACATAGTTCTCCTCGTCGGTAGCCAGCGGAATATCCTCGTCGCCACTCTGGTCGGCAGGATGCACCTTCACGTGCCAAATTCCATTCTTACGTTCCATCTCTATCCACACGAAATAGCCAGGGGCGGTGACGGCTGTGACTATCTTACTGGTAGGGTGGAATAGGGTGTTGAAGGTGAAGCGGCACAGATAGTCACGACTTATCTGTTCCTCACCACCGCAGCCCGTAAGCACAAGGACCACCAGCATTAACAAGCAAAGCCTTAATTTCCTCATGTCCTGATTACTCATCTCCTCAACTCCTTACTTCTCATCTCCTCAACTCCTTATTACTCATCTCCTCAACTCCTTACTCTTCATCTCCTTCCACCAACTTTCTTTCAGCCTGTGTCATACGTTCGAAGCAGAAACCATCTATGATGCTTTGCATCAGTTCGGCTATCTTGTCATTACACAGATTGCCTATGCTGCCCTCATGGGTGTGGTGGATGTTCTTGTCTGCCTTGAAGGTGCCAGCCTCGATGTCGAGTCCCACTTTCTTGTATGCGTCGCGGAAGGGCATACCGTTGGCAGCCAGACGATTTACCTCTTCTACTGAGAATATGGCGTCATACATCGGGTTGTCGAGTATATGCTGGTTTACTTCCATCTTGTTGATGATATATGCCGTCATGCGCAGACAGTCTTTCATTTCGTCAAAGGCAGGCAGGAACACCTCCTTTATTATCTGCAGGTCACGGAAGTAGCCACATGGCAGGTTGTTCATGATGAGCATCACCTGCTGGGGTAGGGCCTGTATCTTGTTCGACTTGGCTCGTATCAGCTCGAACACGTCGGGGTTCTTCTTGTGTGGCATGATGCTCGACCCCGTGGTACACTCCTTTGGCAGTTTCACGAACGAGAAGTTCTGGCAGTTGAAGAGGCATGCGTCGAAGGCGAGTTTAGCCAACGTACCAGCCACCGTAGCCATAGCGAAAGCCACGTTGCGCTCAGTCTTGCCCCTGCCCATTTGGGCGTATACCACGTTATAGTCCATAGAGTCGAAGCCCAGCAGGTCGGTAGTCATCTGTCGGTTGAGTGGGAACGAACTGCCATATCCTGCCGCCGACCCTAAGGGATTGCGGTTGGTCATCTTGTATGCTGCCTGTAGGAACAGCATGTCGTCGGCAAGCGACTCAGCGTAAGCGCCAAACCATAGTCCGAACGACGACGGCATAGCTATCTGCAGGTGGGTGTATCCAGGCATCAATACGTCCTTGTATTGGTTGCTCTTGCTGATGAGTTCGTCGAAGAGCACTTTCACTTCGTCTACTATCTCCTTCAGTTCGTGACGGGTGAAGAGTTTCAGGTCGATGAGCACCTGGTCGTTGCGCGACCGTCCGCTATGTATCTTCTTGCCCATGTCGCCCAGCCGTTGTGTGAGCATCAGCTCCACCTGTGAGTGGACATCCTCTATTCCGTCCTCTATCTGGAAGTTGCCACGCTGTATCTCTGCATAGATATTGCGTAGTTCGCCGAGCAACATCCTTAGCTCGTCCTTCTCCAAGAGACCTATCGACTCCAGCATGGTGATGTGAGCCATGCTGCCCAATACGTCGTAGCGAGCCAGATACAAGTCCATCTCGCGGTCCCTGCCCACAGTGAAGCGATCTATCTCAGCGTTCACCTCATAATTCTTCTCCCACAGTTTCTGTGCCATACCTAAAAACTATTTACGTTGAACGTTAACAATGCATTATGCACTATGAACTGATTCATACGGAATCATCGCCAGTGCGTCGGCTATCTTCTCTATAGCCTCCTGCAGCGGTCCCGACACCATACCTTTCAGGAAGATGGGGATGTCTGCCTTGATGGTCAGCTTCATCTTTGACGCAGTGTCGCTTGTCGGCAACAACTGTATCCAGAAGTTGAACGACATAGGCGCGTTCTCCGACTCAAACTTGATAGTCTTCGGCTCCTCACGTTCAATGATACGCATGCTGATGGTACCCACAGGAGTGCCTCCCACGCTGATGCTGTCCTTGTCGAACGACACGTCCTTCAGCTTGTCCTCCGGAATCTTATCCTTTACTCTTTCAATATTACTCAGGTCGCTCAGCATGTTATATACATTCTGCTGAGGATATGGTATCTGTTTTATCGAACTTTCAAATTGTGCCATACTAAAAACCAAAAACTAAAAACCAAAAACCTACTACACTCCCCAAGTACTTGGATTCTTGCGCCACTCTCCGAGCACCGCCTTTTCCTCGTCTTTGATATATCCCGTCTTGGCAGCCTCCTCTACCACATGCTCGTAGTCGCTCAGAGTGATCAGCTTCACCCCAGCCTCAGCAAACGCCTGCTCGGCAACAGGGAAGCCGTAGGTGAACGAAGCCACCATACCTACCACTTCGCATCCTGCCTCGCGCAGAGCCGCCACAGCCTTCAGGCTGCTGCCACCAGTAGAGATGAGGTCTTCTACCACAATCACCTTTGCGCCAGCCTTCACTTCACCCTCTATCTGGTTGCCCATGCCGTGATCCTTCGGTTTCGGACGAACATAGCAGAAAGGCATACCCAGCTGGTCGGCAACGAGCGCTCCCTGAGCAATGGCTCCCGTGGCTACTCCTGCCACCACCTCTGACTCAGGGAAGTTCTCCTGTATGGCATGACATAGCTCCAGCTTCACAAACGAGCGCAGCTGAGCATACGCCAGCGTCTTGCGGTTGTCCGTATATATTGGCGACTTCCATCCCGAAGCCCATGTGAAGGGGTCGGTGGGTTGCAGTTTCACAGCCTTGATGTCCAGCAGTTTGGCTGCCAGTTGGCTCTTAATGTTCTTTGTACTCATATTTCTTGTAGTTTTTTGTTGTCAAGTTCCTTTTTGCAGAGGCTCTAAACGTGCCTAGAGCCCCGTAATAGAGTGCAAATGTACAACTTTTATTTCAGCTGACAAAACTTAGCCGATATATAAAACACCTGATCATTGAACTTCGTCTTGTAGAAGTCGCCCTGCTTGCCGAGATAGGGCAGTCGGGTGCCTTTCGGCAGATAGTAGGGTCGCCACTCAGCATCCAGCCCCCAGTCGTCTTTCGCAGGCTGGTTGTTGTCCGTGATGAATTGGTTGTGATACACCGAAGCCGAGCTTGCAATATTATAGCAGTAGTATCCGTATTTCGTCGACGGACCCTCGCGCAGCCTCACGTTGGTACCCGTCAACACGAGATACCTCTCGCCCTTCACCTTGCCAGGCACATGAGCCACACTCCTTGGTATCACCACATTTGCCGCAGGGTAGGGCCAATAGTAGTAGTCGTCGCCACCACCCTCGTCCAGCACTTTGATAGCCGTACCTTTCGTCAGTTCCACGGGCTGCCCCCATCGTGGGTCCTCATACGTGTAGTTCCGACTCATCACCACAACCATTTCCTTAGCATCCTGCGCCATCACCGCCTGTGTCCGCATCACACATGCAAGCAGCAACAACATCATTACATTCCATTTCTTCATACCATTTCCCTTATTTTGTTCTTACGCCAGCAAAATTACGTAAAATCGAGAGCAGAACAAAATAAACTTGTTTATTTTTATGCCGAGATGGAGAAATTTCGGCGCAGCCAATGTTACGTAAAGTCGAGAGAAATTCCAAAAGAAAGTTTGCTTTTTAGCCTCAAGTTCCGATGCTTTGATGTTGCAAAAACGGCACTCTGACATCTGCTGACATTCGTCAGCAGACCTGCCGACCAATGTCAGCAACTCTTGACGCGCCCAAATTGTGCGAGGAAAACGTCGATATTACCGCATGATTAAGCCTTTTGTGGAAAAAATTATGTCGTTTTATTTCTTCCGTTTGCTCACCTCGAGCAAAAGGATAAAGAAAAAGAAAGAAAATCATATTCACGTCACCACCGAGGGCATGCTGCATAACTACTATTCAGATAAATATTGTGCAATTTGATCTCTTAGTGGTTGTAAATCGTTTTCTATGACATTCCAAAGCATATCAACTCTTACTTGAAAATATCCATGGACAATATGGTGACGCATTCCTTCTATCTGACGCCAAGGTGTGTCAGGATGAGAATTCTTGAACTCGTCAGTAAGCATATATGATGCTTCTCCTATAATCATGGTATAATATGCGAGTCCGCCAAATAGAACTTTGTCATTTGTTAATGATTCTATTGTCATCCCAGAAGTCCGTTCAAGGATAATGTCAATAGCTTCAAGCATGTGCTCAAGTCTGGCCTTGTCTCTAATTTTCTCTCTCATAAATAAGAACTTTATCCTGATTAGCACTTTGTTGAGCATAAGAAACAAGCGAGCCTACTGGAACAAGATCAATCTCACGTCCCAGCAAATCCCTTAAATCCATATACATACCACCAAGAGTAAACAAACTAAATCGCTGTGACATGTCTGGTTCAAAGAGAATGTCCACATCACTTTCTTCCGTCTGCTCACCTCGAGCAAAGGAACCAAACAACCATGCTTTCAAGACGGGCTGTGTCTTGAAATACTCTGCAATCTGTTTACTTACATTCTCAGCACCCATTGTTGTTTATTATTTTTTCTGATGCAAAAATAAACATACTTTGAGAAATAACAAAGAAAAAGATGGAAAATCATATCCACCACCGAGGGCATACCAGTTGTGAGTATGCCCTCGGTGGTTGTATAGTTCAATTGTGATTACATGTACTTAATTCCGTATGTTAAAATAGTGACCTGTGTGTTGTTATTTATAGAATTAAATAGAATTGCACCAAATGCTTTGAGACTTGTTAGTGGAGGTAGAGTGAAAAAGTTTATCAGAATGGTGCTTTGTCCTCGAAGTGGATGCGCTCACCTGTGACGGGGTGGGTGAACTCGAGGTAGTAGGCATGGAGGTAGAGACGGTCGGAACGTCTACCGTAGAGGGGGTCGCCAAGGATGGGACAGTTGAGGCCGTCACGATGGGCACAATGCATGCGTAGCTGGTGGGTACGACCGGTGAGAGGGGAGAGTGTGATCCATGTGTGTCCGTCTTCCTCACGGTCTACATGATAACGGGTGAGGGAGGGCTTGCCCTGTTCATAGTCCACCATCTGACGGGGACGGTCATAGAGGTTGGGACGTAGGGGTAGGTTGATCTCACCATCACGGGGTGTGTCCTCGGACAGTATGCCGTCGAGGATGGCTCGATAGCGCTTCACTACGGTATGTTCGGAGAACTGACGTTGTAGTTGCCGTTCCACCTCACGGGTCTTTGCCACGACAAGCAGTCCGCTGGTGTCTTGGTCAAGGCGGTGGACGATGAAAGCTCCAGAGACCCCCTCTACTACCCCCGAGGGGGCTTCTATTGCTTGTATATCTCTTAGTAATGAGTAGACGGAGAGGTGGGTGGTGACACCAGGGATGGTGAGCAGACCGGCGGGCTTGCTTACGATGATGAGTGACGGGTCTTCGTAGAGGATGGGAAGCCCACCCAAGAGCCCATCCCCAACCCTTCCCAAAGGGAAGGGGGTATTGCCACTTCGTGGGTTAGTTTTGCTTACAGTAGAAGTTGAGCAGTTAGACTCCCTTCCCTTTGGGAAGGGTTGGGGATGGGCTTCTTTTCCCTCTTGTTGGGGTTGTGCCATCATCCAACTGAGTATAGGTTTGCACTTGCCACTGCATGCTGGGTAGTAATGCAGGTGATGGCGTACCTCTGACTTGGGACTGTCGCCCCACCAGAACATTGCCATGCAGAGGGGACGCAGGTCGTGGGTGTAGGCATAATGGAGCAGCTTGGGTTCGCAGCACTCGCCAGCACCCGACGGGGGCTCGCCAAAGACGGTGTCGGCAAAGAGTTCCTGCAGGCTGCGAGTCTCTCCCTTATGGTTGAGCAACTTGAAATTATCGAAGAGCCATTGCTGTAGGGCTCGTGACTTCTCCTTACGCTGGTGTTCAAGGGTGTTAAGATGATTGTTGTATACGGCAAGCTGACGCTCAATGGCTTGCAGTTCTTCGGCATATTGTTTCTTTATGCGTTTGAGTTGTGCCTTCTGAAACTGGCTCTCGCGGATGAGTTGTTCTTTGTCGTTCTCGGAGAGGAAGGAGTTTTTCCGTTGTTGGTCGCGAAGCATCTTTGCACCAGTCATAAACAGGGAATACTTCTTTATGGCTTGCTCTGCCTCCAGTTGCTTGTCGTGGTATTGCTTACGTAGTCGTTGACGCTCTTCGTTGGTGGAGACGACGGCTATCTCATGATTTATCTGTGTGATCTCGGCTTCGTGAGTCTTGAAGTAGCCGTCGGGCTGCAGATAGTCGAAGACGGCAGGTACGAAATAGTCCCAGTCGCTGCGACCACATATCTGACCAGAATAGGCAGCAAGGAAGAGAAGCCCATCCCCAACCCCTCCCAAGGGGAGGGGGGTGTTGCCACTTTGTGGGTTAGTTTTTGTTGCTGAGGAATCTAACTGATTGGTCTCCCTTCCCCTTGGGAGGGGTTGGGCAACCAGCACTCCAAACATTTTTCCTCTATTGACCTCCTCAAGCCATTCGGGTGATTGTTGTAAGATATGTCGTTGTAGCTCCTCTGCTGCAAGAAGGCAGAGAGGATGGGGCTCGTAGTCGAAGGGATTGTTCATCTCCTCCGGTGGGAGGATGTCGGTATGTAATGGGTGAAGGATCAATCTAAGTCGACGTGTTTGACGTTGACAGACTCGTGAAGGAATATCTGGGCACTCTCACGAAACTTGTCCTCGCTCTCGGTGGTGAGGTATTGGCAGGTGCCGCCCTTAGTACAGAGACGGTCTATCTCGTTATGACGTTGCAGATAGCTGTTGAGGCTCTCGGCTACGTATTGTCCCTGGGGTACGATACGGACGCCAGGTGGCACGTGGCGCACAATGCTATTCATCAATAGCGGATAATGTGTGCAGCCAAGGATGATGGTATCGATGAGTGGATCCTTGCGCATCAGTTGATCGATGCGTTTCTTTACAAAATAGTCGGCACCAGGGCTGTCAGCCTCGTTAGCTTCGACGATGGCTGCCCACAGCGGACAAGCCACACCGCTCACTTTGATGTCAGGATGGAACTTTGCTACCTCCAGGCTATAGCTGTTGCTGCGAATGGTGCCCTCGGTAGCCAGCACACCCACATGACGTGACTGTGTGAGGTCGCCCAACACTTCGACGGTGGGGCGGATGATGCCCAGTACGCGACGGTCGGAACCAATCTCGGGTAGTACCCTCTCCTGAATGCTGCGCAGTGCCTTAGCCGATGCGGTATTGCAACCGAGGATGACCAGATGGCATCCACGCTCAAAGAGTTTCAGTACAGCCTGTCGGGTGAACTGATAGACCACCTCAAACGAACGCGAGCCGTAGGGCGCACGGGCGTTGTCGCCAAGATATATGTAGTCATATTCTGGCAACAGCTGGCGAATACCATGCAGGATGGTCAGTCCGCCATAGCCTGAGTCGAAGATGCCGATGGGTCCTGGAGTGTGGTTCATCGTAGTCTATTGATCATGATCTCGGTGATGTTCTCACCATATTCCACATTGACAAACGGCAATGTGTTGTTGTCGCTATTGATGATGAATGCGTATTTCTCAGAGTTGCCAAACTTCTCCAGTTCGGCAGAGAGTTTCTGGCGTACGGGCTTGATGGCATCTTCCTTGGCTTGTTGGAGCAGTCGCTCGGCTTCAGCCTTGAACGCAATGCCGCGGTTCATCATATCCTGTAGTTCTACCTGTCGCTTGTTGCGTATGGATGGTGCCAGTGTCTGCTGCACTTCGAGGAACTCTTCGTATTTGTTGTTGAAGTCCTCCTCGCTACGACGTATCTCCTCGTCATACTGCTTTTGCAGCGACTCGATATTATGCATGGCAACCTCGTATTCGGGCATGCTGTGCATTACCTTGTCGTAGCTGAGATAGGCGAAGCGCAGTGACTGAGCACTACCTGTCAAAGGGAAAAAGGTAAAAAGGTAAAAAAGTAAAAACCCCTTTACCAAAAATCTGAGTATACTTTTATCATTATGTATATCCATAGCTGCCGTTGTATTTACTTTTCTACCTTTCTTACTCTTTTACTCTCTTACCTTTATTTCAGCTGAGCCTTTACCTTGGCGGTAATGTCTTCGCTGATAGCGGTGTTGACGTACAGAGGCTGACCAGCTGACTGCTCCATGATGTAAACATAGTTGCCAGCCTTGGCTACTTCCTCTATTGCCTTGCGTACCTTGTCGAGGATAGGACCGAGCTTCTCCTGTTGCATCTTGTTGAATGCCTGCTGATTGTCCTGTGCAGCCTGCTGTATCTTGGTGTACATATCCTGCAGTGACTTTTCGGTCTCAGCCTGCTTGGTAGCATTCATAGTGCTCTTGGTCTTGTCGTAGTCCTCAGCCTTGCGCTGCAGCTCGTCCTGCATAGCCTTGAGCTCGTTCTCATAAATCTTGCCTTGTGCCTCCAGTTCGCTCTGTACCTTGATAGCCTCTGGCAGAGAGGAGATGAGAGCCTGTGAGTCGATGTGACCAAACTTTTGTGCAAACATTGTCATTGGTGCACAAAGCAGCATTGCTAAAATAATCTTTTTCATTTTCTTGTTCTTTTTTTTATTTATTGATTTTTGAATTTTTTCTAGCCTTTCTAGTCTATCTAGCCTTTCTAGTCTATCTAGTTGTTCTAGTCTATCTAGCCTTTCTAGTTGTTCTAGTCTTTATAGTTGTTTTAGTATTTACTGATAGCCCAACTTAGAAAGTACCTCGTTGCTGATGTCGATTTTAGGAGAGCCGTAGATGATACCTGCATCGGCAGAGCGGTCGACAACGAGAGAATAGCCACGCTGGTCGGAGATATCCTTCACGGCGTTGTATATCTCGTCCTGTATTGGAGAGAGCAGGGCGGTGCGTTTCTTGTAGAGCTCACCCTCGGGACCAAAGTACTTACGCTTCAGGTCGCTGGCTTCCTTCTCCTTCTGCATTATGGCTTCCTGCTTTTTCTTCTTTTGCTCCTCTGACAGGAACACTACTTCGTTCTGGTAGTTCTTATACATGGTGCCAGCCTCGGTGTTGAGAGCCTCTACCTCAGCCTGCCACTTCTTGCTCACTTGGTTGAGTTGTTCGTTGGCGCGCTCGTAGGCAGGAACATTCTTCAGAACGTACTCCATGTCTATCAGCGCAAACTTCTGTGCGTTTGCCGTCATTGCTGCTACAGCAAAGAGGCATATCATCATTACTTTCTTCATAGTCTTTATCTCCTATGTTTAATTATGTTGCTCTTTCTTTTGACGTTAGTTGTCTTCTTTCGTTTATTTCAAATTGTCAATTGTGAATTATCAATTGTCAATGATAACTTAGAACTCCTGTCCGAGGATGAAGTGGAACTGGCTGCCACCTTTCTTGTAAGAGTTGTTGTCGAGCACCTTGTCGAAGCCGTATGCCCAGTCGATACCCATCAGACCAACCATTGGTAGGAAGATACGTACGCCGACACCAGCCGAGCGCTTCATGTCGAATGGATTGAACTTACGAGTCTCATACCAAGCGTTACCAGCCTCGGCGAATGCCAGACCATAGATGGTGGTATTGCCAAGCAGGAACGGATAGCGCAACTCCACGCCGAAGCGGTCGTAGGCATAGCTGTTATAGCCAATGGCACCATTGTCGTAACCTCTGAGGGCGATAGTCTCTTCGGCATATCCATAGGAGTAGCCGCTCATACCATCACCACCTACGGTGTATGTCTCAAACGGAGACTTCTTGTACTTGTTGTATGCTCCGAGCAGTCCGAACTCTACACGTGTGGAGAGCACAAAGCACTTCTGTCCGCTGGTAAGAGCGGTATATGTACGTGACTTGAACTTCCATTTATGGTATTCCACCCAGCGGAACTTCTCCTGCATTTCTGCCTGATAGGTTGGGGAGTTGAAGTCTTTGGCAAGGTTGGCATAGTCCTTATGGTCGAACTTAGACCAGGGTGGAGTGAGTGAGAGCGATACCGTGAACTCAGAACCACGACGTGGGAACAGCTGGTTGTCGGTAGATGTACGGTTGAGCGATATGCTCAGGTTCAGGTTGTTGGAGTTACCGTTGGTCATGATGAAGTAACGCCAGTTTTTCATCATATATCGTGTATATGCCAACTGGAGAGACAACGTGAAGTAGTCGTCAGGCCAGCGCAGACGCTTACCCCATCCCACGCTTACTCCATACATCTGAATGTACTTATCTGGGTCGTAGTAGCTCTCGTAGTTGTTGTAGTAGTTGCTGCCGTAACCATAGTAATAGTTGTAGTAGTTGTTCAGCACGCTACTGTTATAGTAGTTGTCGGACACAGAAGTCTGTTTGCTGTAGTAGCCACCGACAGAGAACTGGATGGGTCGCTTGCCACCAAACCATGCAGTGGAGTAAGAGACATTATATGACTGATAGTAGCGTCCGTTGGTTTGGGCACCTATAGAAAGTACCTCACCATCGCCGATAGGCATGATGCCTCGATGCTCACCCTTCTTACGTAGCAGGTTTGCCATGGAGAAGTTGTTCAGCTTCAGTCCCACGCGCATGATGACTCCCGTCTGTCCCCAACCGAGCGACAGCTCGATCTGGTCGTTCGACTTCGACTTCAGATCCCAGTTTATGTCAACGGTTCCGTCTTCGTAGTTTGGCTTCACGTCAGGGCTCACAGCCTCTGGGTCGAAGTGTCCCATAGATGCCAGCTCACGTGCCGAACGTTGCAGAGCCTCCTTTGAGAAGAGGTCGCCAGGCTTGGTACGCAGCTCTCGGCGGATAACATTCTCGTATAGTCGGTCGTTACCATTGATGCGCACTCTGTTGATGTGTGCCTGTTGGCCTTCAGTTATACGCATTTCCAAGTCTATAGAGTCGCCTTCTATGTTCACCTCTGTAGGCTGAAGATTGTAGAACAGGTATCCGTTGTTCCAGTAGGCATTGCCTACGGCATCTTCATCTTCGGTGAGTCGCTTGTTGAGCAGTTTCTGGTTATACACATCGCCCTTCTTCATGTCGAGCAGATGGCTCAGATAGTCTGTGGTATATACTGTGTTGCCCACCCATGTGATGTCACGCAGATAATATTTCTTACCTTCGTCTACCTTGATGTATATGTTCACGTGTTTGTCGTCAACATTCCATACACTGTCCTTCACGATGATAGCATCGCGATAGCCATATTCATTGTATTTGTCGATGAAGTTTTTACGATCTTCGTCCCAGCGCTCGGGAGTGAACTTCTTTGACTTGAACAGACTGGCAAACTTGCCAGACTCATGTAGTTTCTTCAGAGCACCATTCCTGAAGAGTCCACCTTTGAGCTTCTTGTCAGACAACTGTTGGTTGCCCTCGATGATGATTTTCTTTACCTTGATCTTCTCTTTCTTGTCTACCTCGACATCCAGTATCACCTGATTCTTATTGGCAACATCATCTCTTTGGCGTATGCTGACCTCCGCATTCTTGAATCCCTTTCCCTCAAAGTATTTCTGTGCGAGAGTCTTTGCACGGTCTATCATGTTTGGAGTGATCTGTCCTCCCTTGATCAGTCCCAATTTCTTGTCCATATCCTCGCGTTCAGTCTTCTTCAGACCGATGTAGTTGATGGTAGAGACACGCGGGCGGAGTGACAGATGGATATGCAAATAGGCTTTCTCTCCTACAATAGAGTCAGCGGAAATCGACACGTCAGAGAACAGGCCATGTTTCCAATAGCGTTTCACAGCTTCGGTAATCTCGCTGCCAGGCAGTTCTATATGTTGTCCCACAACCAGTCCTGAGATACCTACGAGCGTGTAGTCTTCATATCCCTCAACGCCCGAAACGGCGATACCGCCAATGGTAACCTCGCGAGGGCTGCCAGCGTACGTGATGTCTGGGTTGACTATTGTCTGTGCCTTGGTGGTCATGCCCATGCCCAAGAGCAGTATTAGCAGGCACACCTTATTATATATATAGTGTCGTCTCGTCATTATCGTGCTTTCTGTCTTTTGTCTATGCTTTATGTTTATTAGCGTTACTTGCCGCTTTGTTCGTCTTCTATCTGCTTCTCCGTCTTACCAAACCGGCGCTGTCGACCCTGATAGTCAGCGATAGCTTTGTGTAGGTCAGCTTCCATGAAGTCAGGCCAGTAGGTGTCGCAGAAGTATAGTTCTGAGTAGGCTATCTGCCACAACAGGTAGTTAGAGATGCGCAATTCGCCACCGGTACGTATGAGCAGGTCGGGATCTGGCATGAAACTTGTCTGCAGACAACTGCTGATGAAGTCTTCCGTAATATCTTCCGGCTTAATGTCCTCAGCCATCATCTGTCGTATAGTCTCAGTTATCTCCCATCGGCTGGAGTAGCTCAGAGCTATCACCGCAGTCATCGCCGTGTTGGCAGCGGTATGTTGCTCCAACTCGTCTATTTTCATCCTGACCTCTTCTGGCAGTCGCTGTTTGTCGCCGATGGTGCGGAATCGAACGTTGTTCTTCATGAATATTTCTTCCTCAAGAGAAGTGAGGATGAGTCCCATCAGTGCCGATACCTCTTCTACGGGACGATTCCAGTTCTCGGTAGAGAAGGTGTAGAGTGTCAGAAACTTCACTCCCAGTCTGACGCATTCCTCAGTGATGCGCTTTACTGTCTCTACGCCAGCCTGATGACCGTTGGTTCGTGGCAGTCCGCGCTCCATCGCCCATCGTCCGTTACCATCCATTATGATGGCTATGTGCTGTGGTATGTTACCTTGTCTTATGTCCATTAGTCTTCGTCTTGATTGTGACATGTCCGACACTTTGCCCAGAAGCTATATGTCAGTGTCAGTTGTAGTGTGTGATAGCAGTCTGTATTTTTGAACATTCCCTCACTTTTTATGCCGTAGGGGTCTTTCGAGCCGTCGAGGTTGTCGCTCATGGATATATGTATCGCCCATTCCAGTCCGAGATTCATCCTCTCCGTGACCTTATACTTCAGTCCCAGTCCTATGGGTACGTTGGCGGTGAAGTCATTCTTCTTGTCGCTATTCTTCAGTTTTACGTACGTAACACCCAGTCCTCCGAAGACGAAGGGGGTCAGTCGTTGTGCTCCGCGATAGTCGCGACCAGTACCGTATGGCCAGAAGTTATACTCATAGGTCAGTGCCACATCTACCAGTTGGTTGTTGAAGGTGTATGGTTGTTCGGCATAGATAGGATAGTACGTCTTCACATCCTTTGAGCTACCCTTAATCTTACCATATGAGGCATTGAGCTTCAGTCCCATATATGGGTTGAAGTTATAGCGAGCCATGATGGTAGACATGGGTTGTAGGTTCTTCGTCAACTTACTGTTAAAGTCGCCCAGATACCCAATTACACCAATGCCATCGCCCATCTCCATGCGGTATTCGGGGTCGTCCTGTGCTTGTATAGGTAGGACAGCAAACAGCAGCAGCAAGCAATATACAATGCGTAATGTATAATGCTTAATGCTTAATGTGGATTTGAGCTTTGTTTGCAAAGAATGCATAAATAACTTTGAACTATGAACTCTGAACTATGAATTATGAACTCTGAACTCTGAACTCTTATTGCCTTTCCCAGCCCAGTCGGTTGAGTCGTCCTCGCCACACCTGTCCGCTGTCGCCATAGAACAGCCAGATGTAGTTGTTTCTATCGACAGTTGTCGTGTAGACATTAGTGGTAAGTGGTGTCGGTAAGGTGTATTTGGAGTTAGCCGACCAGTTGATGCCGATGTCCTTGCTCACGTTATAGGTGGTGGCTTTGCCGTCTTTCAGTCCCAGCATCATGATGCTGTTGTCATAGCTGAAGGCGGAGATGCTGGCGAGCTGTGGAGTCTCCTTAGTACCCTCTACAAGTGTCCAGGGGTAGGCGAGTGGTTTTCTGTATTCTGTCAGTTTTGTCCATACCACGGTGTTGCCACTGGCGTCCTTGCCTATGACGGCTATTTGCCCCATGTCGCTATTGGTCTTCAAGCTAACATACGAGTATCCCTCTACAACAACAGGCATACTTGCGTCGTTGCCGCTCTCGGTCTGGTCGGCAGTCCATGTTTCTCCAAAGTCGTTTGACACCATAAATTTTCCCGACGTGCTTAGTGCAAACAGACATCCCTCTGCTGCACCAATCAGTTGGCGTAGTCCCGTATTTTCTGCCGCCGTGCTCCATGTCATTCCATTCCATGACTCCAACAGAGTCTCACCATTGAGAACATACATAAATTGGAATGCTGATACCATCGTTTTGTAAGCATCTGCCGGCAGAGTCACGTTGGGCGAACAAAGAGACCAGTTCTTGCCATCGTTCTTGTTGGTAGTGTATATGAGTGTCTCCGACCCGTTGCTACCGAAGAGATAGATGTTGTCACCAAGTGCTATAGCCTTCATTCCACTTAGTGCTGTGAAGTCTGCATTGGCAAGAGCGTTGCCGTCATCATCCGTGCCCAAGGCACTCTTCCATGCGAACGCCTCGCCATCCTCCTGATGTACGTTTAGTTTCAGGGTGTACTCACGGTATTGTTTTCCGTCCTGTGCCAGCACTCTCAGTTTGCGTTCTACTGATAAGTCCATCGAGTCGGTGCTGACGTAGTAGTTATATTCATCGTCGTCGATGTTCTTGATGAATACAGTTCCGCTATTCAGCGTACCGATGCTTGTCACCACGTGCGTAGCGTCGGTACCGTAGGGCAGTGAGTCCGTGTTGAAAATCAGTCCCTGCTCCTGGTCTATGTTGAATTTATATGTCGAGCCCGAGAATGTGCTCTTAGTGATTGTACCCTCGCTGTTAGCAAGGTATTTGTTCATGGTGCCGAGCGTGAAGGATGTGATAGCGGCATCGCTATAGTAAGTGTATTCATCGTGGTCGCTGCCACCCAAGCATGAAGTCATGCCGACAACCATCAGCAACGCAAGTATTCCTTCGGTTATTTTGTTTCTCATTGGTGTTTCGTCTGTTGAAAAAGAATTTTTGCCTGCAAATTTACTTAGAATTCCTCAAATAGAACGCCTTTTACACCTTTTATTATGCAAATTAACGAAATAACACCTGTTTTTTAAGTTTGTTTTAGAGAATTTCATGTTGCAAGTGCAAAAGCGCATTTGTGTGTGTAAACGGCGTTTTAGACTGCAAAAACGGCCTTTTTTCCCAAAAAAACGACCCTTTTTGTGTTGTAAAATGACCCAATTTGATGATCAAATTACTGCTAATGCGTCTGCAGACAAGGTTGCATACCATGTACCCCAGTTTCTTTTCCTTGGTAGCTTAGCTAAGGATTTATTATATTCTTGGAACCGATTGATAATTTCTGTATTATCGCTGTACGGAGATGATGAAACAATAGTCTTAGAATCAAGAAGAATGTTGATAATTATATGCCCATTAGCCACCCTGGTATTCTAAATCAGGGATGCACCATAATGGAGCATCCCTGATAAAAAGATATGATTAAATACTGTTTACAGCTGTGGACCAGCAGCAACGAGAGCCTTGCCAGCCTCATTGCCTTCGTACTTCTTGAAGTTCTTGATGAAGCGAGCAGCAAGATCCTTAGCCTTCTCATCCCACTGAGCAGCGTCAGCGTATGTGTCGCGTGGGTCAAGGATGTTGGTGTCTACGCCCTCGA
>ODAI013773153.1_pt1 | contig 20327 bp, 24 predicted proteins | sample 1539321 | NCBI WGS metagenome assembly ODAI01 (sample SAMN02144231, study PRJEB22623) | gut metagenome | biome: sheep rumen | host: Ovis aries | place: New Zealand
GCGAAAACGCGGTTTCCGCCTGCGGATTTAAGCCTGCGGCGCTGATAATGTTAATAAAACTGTTAAAAGGGGCTTAATCGCTAATTTTCAAGTTGATTTTTAATGCGACAGCCCCGTTTTTTTATTGCAGTGCCCTCATAAGCAAGGCAGTCAGTTTTTGTTTTTTATCCGCAGCAAGCGGTGCGCCCTCGGGCATACGAAACGCAAGCACGACAGGCAGTATCTCGTTTGGTTTTTTATCCTTTATTCTTGTATAGAGTGCTTCTATTGCCGCTTTTTGTTCGGACGGCATATCCTGTATTATCTCTTTCAGTTCGTTTTCAAAGCCTTTCAAATCAGCCAAGTGTTACCGCCTCCATTATCTCTTTGATCTCCGTCAGTTTCACGAAAAGTTCCAAAAGCTGCCTGCTGCGCGGGTTAAGTTCATTGCGCAGTTCGCCGAGTATCTCTCCGCGGCCGTCTTTTATCTGCGCAGCCTGCGCCGACAGCCCCGAATACCTTTGCAACAGCCTGTTTATGGACAACGCTTTAATCACCGTTTCCGCACGCGAGCGAAGCGGCGGATCCATATACGGCAGAACAGCCTGTATCATGGTTTCGGGCCGCTGCCTGTCCGCAGATGATATAGATGTAAACAAGCCGACTGCGCGTTCGATATTTTCATCGAAAAACCTGCTTGTATCCAAAATAAAACCACCTCCCCAAACAAGTATATTCGGAGAGGCGGTCATTTAAAACCTTATTTTAAAAGCTGATTTTAGAAATAACCTTTATTCGTTTACCACAGCGGCACCCGAAACATCCTTAATGGCCTTTGTGGGACACTTCTGCGTACATACGCCGCATTGTGTACATTTTTCATAATCGACCTTTGCAAGGAACTTATCCACGGCAACAGCCTGGCTGGGACAGTTCTTCTCGCAGATCTTACAGCCCATACAGCCGTTTGAACAGTTGTCCTTTGTGGGCTTTGGCATATCGTTTGAGTTACATGCCACTCTGACCTTTTTGTCATCGGGCACAAGCTCTATAAGGTGCTTGGGGCAAGCCTTGATGCAGGCGCCGCAGGCAACACATTTTTCGCTGTCTACAACCGCAACACCGTCAACAATGCTCAATGCACCGAAATTACAGGCTCTTACACAGTTACCGTCACCGAGGCAGCCGAAAGCACACGCTTTACGTCCGCCCGAAACACCGTTTTCAAGGTCACAGTCCTGCTCGCCGTAATATTCAAACTTTGTTTTTGCCGCTTCGCAAGTACCCATACACTTTACGAAAGCAACTTTCTTTACGCCCTGTTCCGCTTTTACGCCCATAACTTCGCCGACTTTTGCCGCACAGGCAGCGCCGCCGACAGGACAAGCGTTTACGGGGGCTTTGCCCGTTGCGATAGCTTCGGCAAGGGCATCACAGCCTGCAAAGCCGCAGCCGCCGCAGTTAGCGCCGGGCAGACACTCCCTTACAAGAGGTATCTTCGGGTCCTGCTCAACTTTAAGTTTGATGGAAGCGACACCAAGACCGCCGCCGAAGAGAAGACCCATACCGCCGATAGCGGCAACAGGTATAAGTATACTGCTGATATCCATAAGTCATTCCCTCCTTCTCAAAGCATACCCGAAAAGCCCAAAAAGGCGATCGCCATTAAGCCTGCGGTTACAAGTGCTATAGGGAAGCCTTCCATGCACTTCGGGATATTGCATTTTGCCACGCGCTCTCTTATGCCCGCAAAAAGGATGATAGCAAGCGCAAAACCGATAGCTGCGCCGATACCGTTCACAACGGAAGCGATAAAACCGTAGCCGTCGTTCATATTGTTAACGGCAACACCCAAAACCGCACAGTTTGTTGTGATAAGCGGAAGATAAACGCCGAGTGCCTGATACAGCGAGGGAGAAGATTTTTTAATGAACATCTCAACAAGCTGGACCAGTGATGCAATAATAAGAATAAATGCGATATTATATAAATATTCAATATGTGCAGGCACAAGAATAAACTTGTGAACAAGCCATGTTGCTGCGGAAGCAAGCGTAATAACGAAAACGACCGCAATGCCCATGCCCGTTGCCGTTTCAACCTTTTTGGAAACGCCGAGGAAGGGGCAGATACCCAAGAACTGCGAAAGCACAAAGTTGTGAACAAAGATCGCGCTCAATAAAATTAAAAATAAATTCATCTCACTACCTCCTTATTACGACTTTTTGCCGCTGCGCAGCTTATTTACGATAACCATTAAAAATGCAAGTGTCAGGAATGCGCCCGGAGGAAGTATCATAATGATAGTTCTTGGGAAGAATTCGGGAAGCACCGTTACGCCGAAGAGAGCGCCGCTGCCGAGGAATTCACGCACACAGCCGAGAAGAACAAGTGCAAACGTAAAGCCGAGACCGTTGCCTATACCGTCGAAAAGCGATGCGATAGGGCCGTTCTTGCCTGCGAAAGCCTCTGCTCTTGCAAGAATGATACAGTTAACAACGATAAGGGGGATATACACACCAAGCGCCGTAACAAGGCTCTGGGGTGCGAATGCGTTAAGAAGCATCTCCACTATCGTAACGAAACTTGCGATTACCACAACGTAGCAGGGTATACGTGCTTCGTCGGGCACAAATTTTCTGATAAGCGATATAACAAGGTTTGAGCAGGCAAGCACCGCCATTGTTGACAGACCCATGCCAAGACCGTTTATCGCACTTGTCGTTACCGCAAGGGTAGGACACATACCGATAACCTGAACAAAGGTGGGGTTTTCGTCTATTATACCGTTTTTAAGTATTTTTAAAGGATTACTCATTTACCCATGCCTCCTTTCAGATTTTCTTCGTAATATTTCTGAACATCGTTAACGGCAGTTGTAACTGCGTTTGAAGTGATAGTCGCACCCGTGATGGCATTTATCTCACTTTCGCCTGCCGTACCGCTCTTGATAACGGTAAGTTTGCCGCTTTTGCCCGGGAACTGCGGTGAGAGCACGTTCTCGGCATTTGCGCCAAGACCGGGGGTCTCGGAGTGCTTAACCACCTTAACGCCCGTAACAGTACCGTCTTTGTCAATACCTATCATAAGGTTGAGACCCGAGCTGAAGCCCGAAGTTGTAACCGAGAAAGCGTAGCCTGCCGTATTACTGCCGTTAAGACCCTCGCTGTATGTGTCAAGGACATCCTTTTCACCGATAGGTGCGCCGACTGTTACCTCTGTATCAAAGCTTGATGCAGACGGAAGTACCGACTGCATGGCTTCCTGTTTTGTCTGTGCGTTTCTTTCCGCTATCTTATCTGCCGTTGCCGCATTTACACCGCCGAGAGCAGCTGCCGCAACCGCTGCGATAACAAGAAGGGAACCGCCTGTTCTTACTATAGGATTCATGACTTCTTCGCCTCCTTCTTTAAAGCTCCGAAGATCTTAGGACGTGTGTATCTGTCGATAAGCGGAACACAAAGGTTCATAAGCAGTATCGAATAGGACACGCCTTCGGGATAGCCGCCGAAAAGACGGATAAGCGTTGTAAGGACACCGCAGCCGATACCCATTATTATCTGACCGTTAGGTGTAACGGGTGAGGACGCGTAATCCGTTGCCATAAAGAACGCGCCGAGCATAAGACCGCCTGTGAGAAGCTCGTAAAGAGGCTCTCTTGTAGGCGCTGCGCCGCATAATTTAAAGATGTAAGTAAGTACGAAAACCGTAAGGATATAGCTTACGGGTATCTTCCAGCTGATGACCTTTTTTATCATAAGGTAAACACCGCCGAGAATAAGTGCGATAGCACAGGTCTCGCCGATACAGCCGCCAATATTGCCTATCAAAGCATTCACATAATCCTGCTGTGTAAGGTTAACAGTGCCCTCTGCAAGCTGTGCAAGCGGTGTTGCGGATGATGTTGCATCGACCGCACCGATAACGCCGTAGCTTGTTGCGCCGAATGCCGCACCCGTCATAGCTGTCGGATAAGAAGCCACAAGAAAGGCTCTTGCACCGAGTGCAGGGTTCATAAAGTTCTGACCCAGACCGCCGAATATCTGCTTAACTATAACTATTGCGAAGAACGCACCCACAACGGGTACCCAGAAAGGTGCCGTTGAAGGCATATTCATTGCCAGCAGAAGACCCGTGATAACAGCCGAAAAGTCCGTAACGGTCACTTTCTGCTTTGAGAGTTTCTGATAAAGCGCCTCAAAACCCACTGATGAAACAATGGAGATTATTATAAGAATTGCAGCCCTGATGCCGAAATACACGATACCCATTATCGCCGCAGGCAGAAGAGCTATTACCACATCACGCATTACCGAACTGATAGTTTCGTTCGAGCGAACGTGCGGTGTGGAGGAAACCATTAAATTATTTTCCATTCTTTTCAGCCTCCTTCCTTGCTCTGATAATGCCCATAACAGTACGTTTTGTTATGCGCAGGCTTTGTGCGAGGTGGCGCTTTGCGGGGCAAACGTAACTGCACGAGCCGCACTCGATACAGTCAACGCCGTTATGCGCCTCAAACGCATCATAATCCTTGGCAAGTGCATCCTGATTGAGTTCAAGGGGCATAAGACCCATAGGGCAGGCGCCCACGCATTTGCCGCAGCGTATGCAGTTGCTTTCCTCGGGGAGAGTTGCCTCTTCTTTGGTAAGGCAAAGCAAAGCGGAGGATGTTTTAACAAAGGGAACATCAATGTTGTAGAGTGCGGGACCCATCATGGGACCGCCTGCGATTATCTTCGCACAGTCTTCTTTAAGACCGCCTACAGCCTCGATAAATTCCTTGATATTCATACCTATACGTATCTGATAGTTGCCCGGGTTGTTAACGCCGCTGCCCGTTATTGTAACGATACGGCGCATAAGCGGACGGTTCTTAACGACCGCACGCTCGATGGCAAGCACGGTATCGACATTATCCACTATGCAGCCAACGCTCGCAGGCAGACCGCCGCTGGGTACTTCGCGTCCCGTAACGGCGTAGATAAGCTGTTTTTCGGAACCCTGCGGGTATTTGCATTTAAGTGCGATAACTTCGATATTGGAATACTTTTCGGCAGCCTTTGAAACAGCCTCAAAAGCATCCATTTTATTAACTTCTATTGCAATATAGCCCTTTGCCTTTGGGTGGAGCTGAAGCATAACGTCAAGACCCATAACAAGTCTGTCGGTCTTTTCAAGCATAACGCGGTGGTCGGTGGTGAGGTAAGGCTCACACTCGGCAGCGTTGACGATAATGCTGTCTATCTCCTGTCCCGGAGGCGGATTAAGCTTTATATGTGTGGGGAAACCCGCACCGCCCAGACCAACGATACCTGCATTTTTCACTTTGTCAAGTATTTCTTCCCTTGACATTGATTTGTAGTCGTTTTCGTCGGTCTCCTTGCCGATGGAGGGATCCTCCTCAAACTTTCCGTCGTTTTCGATAATAATAGAGTTTACTGTTGCCCCGCTCGGTGTAAGCATGGGCTTGATGTCCTTTACCGTGCCCGATACGGATGAATGTATCGGTGCGCATACAAATGCCTTTGCTTCCGCAATTTTTTGTCCCAAAAGCACTCTGTCGCCTTTTTGCACGATCGGTTCACACGGTGCGCCGATATGCTGGCTTACGGGAAAGACCATCAAGGCGCCTTCTTTGGGCATAAGTATCTCAATAGGCTTATAATTTGTCAAAGCCTTGCCGTCAGGCGGATGTATGCCTCGTTTAAAGGTGTGAAGATTCATATATTTAACGCCCCTTTCTGTAAAATTGCGAATAGTTCCGCCACCCCATACGGGCGGAACATTCCTTTAGGGTATAGCCAAAACTCCCCTACTAATCTATGTTACAATATTTTTGATAAAAATGCAATATGAAATATAAAAATAAACAAAAATTTGTAGAAATTTACAGCACAGTTAGTTAAAGTTAACTAAAAAGACCCCGTCCATTTCGGACAGAGTCTTGAATGTCAATGATATTCGTATTCCGCAGAAATAAATTTCTTATATAATTAAGCTTTTTCTGCTCTTATTCTTCCGTTTTGGGTGAGCCCTCGGTTTTTTGTGCATCCTCGGTCTTTGGTCTCGCCCTGCGCTTCTTTGTCTTTATTTTCACTGTCTTTTTCGGCTTTTTCTCCTTATCGGGGTTTGAATATTTCGCCTTTATGACCGTAAACATAAACACGGGCAGCTGCATCATCCTGCCTATTCTTGACGGCTGGCAGAGCAGGCGGTAGAACCATTCAAGTCCAAGTTTGATAAAAATCTTCGGTGCGCGCTTTACCGTACCGCTGAACACGTCAAGACTGCCGCCCACACCCATTGCGACCTTTACATTAAGCTCGTCAAGGTGTTTTGCTATCCATTTCTCCTGTTTGGGAAAACCAATGCCCACAAGCAGCATATCCGGCTTTTTCTCGTTTATATCGGCAATGATGAGTTTTTCCTTTTCCTCGTCAAAATAGCCGTCCGCCGTGCCAACAACTTTCAGACCCTTGAAGCGTTTTTCCATTTCCTCTTTTGCCTTTTCCGCCACACCCGGCGCACCGCCGAAGAAATACACCGTTTTATTCGTGTTCTTTATCTTATCAAAGACCGCAAGCACGGTATCACAGCCCGGAACACGCTCTTCAATGCGGTTTTCGGTAAAACGCGAAGCGTAGACTATACCGATGCCGTCGGGCAGATTTATGGCAGAGTTATTCAAAACCTCCATAAATTCGGGGTCTTTAAGCGCCGCCATGACCATTTCGGGATTGGGTGTGCAGACTGCCGCCTTGGTATCGCCGTTAAGATATACATTTATCATCTCCACGGTCTCGACGGGCGACATATTATTGAACGGCACGCCCAATATATTACAAATTCCACTCATATTTTTCTCCTCAATATCAGTATACAATACAAAAACATATCGTTATGTTGTCAATGCCCCATTTTTATAACATTTCAGCGTCGCAGACTCAAATCCGCAGGCTTGTTTGCGCCGCTGCAAGCGGCACAAATCCCGAAGGGACGGCGCGAACAATTCTGTTCGCTGCCGCTATACCGCGTTTTCGCCGAGGAGCAAAACTTGGTTTTGCAATCCTTACAGACGTACAAGTGTATCTCTGATGCGCGCAGTACGGCTGCAAAATGGGCGAAAAACCTGTTTTTCGCCAGACAATGTTATTCTATGGTATAGTCACCTTTGATAAGGAACCATGCAGCTTCCGTAACTTTAACGCCGCGGCCGTCGTCACGCGGTACTATCATCATATGGTTTTTGGTCGCAGTATCGCCGTTTGTAAGGTTCTGACCCGTTGTTGAGTCAACAATACCGTCCGCACCCGTGATATAGATGTTCCCCTTGCCCGAACGCAGGATGATCTCCGTACCCTCGCCGCCAAGAACCACCTGTCCCACACTTGCGTAAACAGGGGTATAGCTTGCGCCCGAAGCTGACACACTGCCGCTGCTGTCAAGGCTCACGGAACCGCCGTTAACTATTTCAAGCACCTGATTTATTTTATCGTCAACATAGCTTTTGCTTACAAGCGGATCGTCCTCCGAGCCTGCCGCACCGAAAGCGGTAACTGTAGCTAAAACAGCCGCCGTAGCAAAAAATATCTCCAAACCTGCTATAAATTTTCTTTTCATATATATTTCCTCCTGTTAAAAGGTTGTAAATTATCGTTTATGGCGGCATCGTCGTTACCGTAAACCCCTCCACCACGCTGCGCGCGGTCCCCCTCCCCTGATCGCTGCGCTAAAGGGGAGGCAAGAGCCTGCGGCGCTGATTACCTTGAATAAGCCAAAACGTTGCATTAATCTCGGCTCCCCTTCGTTCAGGGGAGCTGGCAGCCGCCAATGAATAATACCTAAAGACAAAGCAACGACGGCTGACTGAGGGGTTTAGCGCCTGCCCACGCTACTTTCTCACAATCGCACGGAACGACACACACCGATATAAACCGGCACAGGGTCGTTCCCTACAATCCCTGCGCAGATGATAATCTGCGCAATCGCAACGACACGGCGAAAAGCTAATGCAAAGATAACATAACTTCGGCAATGTTTTTCCTGCGCTTTTTCTAAAAAAGCGCGCGGGGTTTAGGGCAGCGCCCCAAGAACGGTAAACGATAATTTTCTCCGCCTGTTTACAGTATCATACCATAAAAAAGCGAATACTGCAACAATAAATTATTGGAACCTGCGCTGCTTAATCCGTTATCTCTGTCGTTGTCTCGCGTTCATACGGGTACACTTCCCCACCGACTTCAGCCTTTTTAACATACCGCTTGCCGTTATTGCCTACATACGTTGTTATTCTGCCTTCATCAAGCAGGCTTTCGGGCAAAGCCCCCGCCTTGTACAGCTCTTCAATTGTAATTTCTTCAGCCGTCATTTTTTCGGGTATCGGCTGTTTTGTTCCGGATAATTGGTCATAATAATGCTGCGCGTAGTAAAAGACCTCTTCCTTTTTTTCCAAAGGGGGATAAACAACCCCGCCGCCCTTTGTAAAAAAGACCTCGGGCGCACCTCCGTTATCTATAACGAAGATCTCTATCCTGCTTCCGATCTTTTCTTCAATATTATACGACAGCAGACCCTTATTTAAAAGCTTTTCGCAGTTTACATTATAATCTATTTCACCCGTTTTGAGATATACGTCAATAAGATAACTCTGCGCAGCGGAAAACACGGTCGAGAGAGAGTTGGAAAAGTGCATCCGCTGTTCCCTCTCATATTCTTCTCTTTGATTTTCCGTGCCCGTTTTTATACACACAAACAAAATTGCAGCAAAAACAACAACAAACATGAAAAACAGCACCGTCATTGCCGCTTCTTTTTTGTTCATACATTCACTCCTCCGGGTATCTTACCCCGTCATACTCCACATACTTTACCGCAGGAATACTTTCTTCAAGCACGATATTTATATTGTCAGTATCGGGCATACGTGTGAGCAATTCTGCGTTATAAAGATCCGCGCAGCTTACGTTCTGCACGATCGCGCCGTCATTTTCTTTATAATATTCCGTCACATAAGTCTGTGCGGCGGAAAACACCGTTGCCGCTTTGTCGCGCGGACTTGCCTGCACCGCCGTATTGCGGTACGGATAGCCAAAAAAGGTGTGATTTATCTCGATACCCGCCCACAGCAATAAAAGAATAACCGCAAAAGCCGTACACAAAGCCTTTATTATATTTACGGACCTCTTAATTATACGGTTTTCTTTCACGTTAGTCAAAACTCCTTTACCAACTGTCAAACTCTCCCGATTCCACGCCTATATAAGTATGTTTCTTTGACTTGACATATTCTACACTCGGTTTGCCGTCTATCTCGGTTATTTTTATCTCAAAATTTTTAATTCCAAGCGCTTCTTTCGGAGTTTGGGTCAAATAGCCCGCCCTTACAATATCTTCACAGGTCAGACTTGTTATTTTGACGCCTTTTTTGCTGCTGTCATCAAGATACCCCTGTGCAGCCCAATAAACCTCCGTAATGGCGGTCTTTTCTCTGAAAGCCGCTTCCCTGTCCCAATATTTCAATACAGGAATGGAAAGCACAAACAGAAAGCATATAACCGACAATATTACAAATATCTTTAACGGTTTAACTGACTTTTTCGGTTTTTCCACTTTTGCATCACCTGTTTATCAGTTCCAGCAATATCCTGTCGTTTTCCCTTGCCTTATCGCGCATAAGGTCGGCGCGGACTTTAAGTTTTGCCTTATATTCCTCTATATTTGCAAGCACATCATTTGCCTTTGCGGTTATTTCACCGCTGTTAAGGCGTTTCGTGCGCACATCGCCCGCTTCGGGCATATCGAGTTCCTGTAAGTAGTACTCCACTTTCGGGTCATAGATAACACCGAGCATAGGTACATTTTTGACCGCCGCGAAAATAAGCGTATGCAGGCGCATACTTATCATCAGGTCGAAACAGCCCACAAGACCGAGTATCTCGGACGGTGTGCAGCGGTTTTTTATCATATAAGCCTTTTCGGTCATATTATCTATAAGTTTCTGCGAGATCTCAAGATCGCGCGGATATTCCATAGGCAAAAGAACGACTGTGCTGCCTTTTTTGACAAGCGAGTCACAGACTTCCGCAAGTTTTGTGACAAAATCATCGCCGTACTTCGCCTTGCTCCATGCACGCACGGATACACCGACCATACGTTTATCTGTCGGAACACCCTCGTTTTTGAGTATTTCCCTTGCGCGTTCATCGCTAACGGATTCAAGAGTGAATGCAGGGTCGGCAGTAACCGTTATATCGGGTCTGTCAACACCGATACTGCGCAGATCGGCTTCGGAAAGCTTTTCACGCAGGGTGATAACATCCACGCTTTTCAGCACGGACTTCACAAGTTTCCTGTTGCGTGCGCCGTTGACGGGACCTATGCCGTTTGCATAGACCATAACCTTTTTGCCGAAAAGCTTTGCGGTCTTTATTATGCTCAGGTAGTAGAGCAAAGAGCGCGTGCTTGTGCCGTCCTGCAAAAGAGTGCCGCCGCCGCTTAAAACAACATCGCTTTTAAGGATAGCGCCGAGCACCGCGAACAGGTTAAAGCGCTGAACGGATGCAACTTTATATTCTGTTTTGGTAAATTCGGGCTTATTGGAAAGGGCGGTTATGTCAAGGTCGGGAGACAGGGCGCGTATATTTTTCACCATCGCCTGCAAAATAGCCTCGTCACCGCAGTTGCCAAACCCGTGATAGCCCGCTATCAAAAGCTTTGTTGTTTTGCTCAATTCGGTTTCCTCTTTTGTGTGGGTAAAAATTGATCTACCTCATTTTTATTTTTCCGGTACATTCAAAACGACTGTACCCCTTAATTTCTTATGCGTTCTTTGTCTTCTTTTGTGTTCGTTATACCATATGGACATTATCACGCCCACGAACAGCCAGAAGACTGTACACATCAGCGGCACTTCAAACACATTCTCAACGCAGTTATGCACTATAACGCCAGTCAAGCCTGCGGTTATGCCTGTTGTAAGTTCTTTCATACGTTTTTCTTTCTGCATGCTCACGGTGCGCAGACTGTTTATTATAACGCAGTACATCAGCGCAAGCATGGCAGTTATACCCACGATACCCGTTTCAACGGCTATTTTAAGGTAGTTATTATCCATATAGAAAGTTTCGGTATATTCGCCGTCAAGCAGTGTGGAGAGCCCGTGATTCATAGCTACCGCACCGCCGAAGTGACCGAGACCGACACCGAAAGTCGGAAAAAAGCTCAATATCCTTGCGCCCGTTATCCAACGCACAAGACGTCCGCCCCTCAAACTCGATTCGATATATTCAGGGCTTAACATATAGGTTATTCTGTTGCCTACGCTGGGCACGGCAACGACCACGATAACAGCTGCCACAATACCCGGGATAAGCAGACGCTTGTCCTTTATAAGCACATAGACCGCAAACGCAACGGCAAAGCCTATCCACGCACCGCGCGAGAATGTAAAGAGCAGGCTCATTATCATCGCGCAGGCGATACCGAAGTAGAAAAGCTGTTTGCTTCTGCGCCTTTCACCGAATGCTATGCCCAAAGCCACGGGCGCGCCGAGAGTGAGCAGGGAGCCGAAAATATTGGGGCTTGTGAGAATGGAATAGACCCTTGTTCTCACACCCGCCTCGTTCTGATCGACCCAGCCCGCAGGCATTTCAACGCCGACAATGAACTGTAATATGCCGTGCAGCGCCATAACGCCGACTATAAGGACAAATATCTTTGATACGGATACTGCCTTTCTCTTGTTTTTGATAAGGCGCACAGCCACATAGTACCACAAAACATACTGTATTATAACACGCAGACCCTCCAAAGCGATAACGGGGTCGGGCGAATTGACAAGGTAAACAAATACCATTGTTGCGATAAAGCCGAAAATGGGTATATCCATCGGCGAGAACACAATACCCTTGCAGTCGCGGTTATGCACTGCCCATTTCCACAGGCAAAGGCAGACCAGACCAAGAAAAAATGCCTCGTCCCAAAGTCCTGCAAAAGCGGAAACAAAGGTACGCAGGATATAGTCCACCACCGCATAGCCCGAGAGGATATAAAGTCCCCAGATGTAGTTATGCAGCACTATTCCCGCAGCCGCGATAAGGGCGCAGACCGCCATAACGATAACGATATTCACCGCAATGCCCGATATACCGAAAACAAGGCTCAAAACCGTGCCTATGACTACGCCGAACAATGCTATCGCCACCGCAATGACACCAAAACCGTATTCCGTAAAATTACGCACCGCACGCACAAAAATACTGCCGCGGAAAAGCTTGTTCAGCCAAAGTCCGAGTGCACGCATAAAAATATTGACGTGCTTTGAAACAACCGCCATAAAACGGTATATCAAGCTGTATTCAAAAAAGCATCTTTTGTTGAAATAACTTCTGCAAACCTTATAAAAAACGCTGTTTTTGCATACCTGCGCTATTTTTCCGATACATTTTGCCAATGTACTTTTTTTGTACATATGCGCAAACAATATGCAGAACTTATAAATAAGGCTGCCTTTTAAAATGTTCATAAGATCACCTTAATTTTCCGCAGCGGGTGCAGCTTCGGCAGCGGGTGCCTGTGTTGCGGGAAGGAGATATTCCTCGGGCACCTTGCCGCTGTTGAGTTTGTCGATAACATCAGCCGAAAGCTCGTTTTCAAACTCCACTCTTCTTATCTTTGCGCCGCTTTCAACGCGCTGTGTTTTGAAAATATACTGGTAGCCGACACGCACTTCCTGCCCGCCGACCTTTAAGATAACGCTGTTGGGGCTTATCTTTTCCTTGATAACGACCGTAACATCCTTCCATAAGGGATGCTGGCTCAATACAGCCTTGCCGTTGTCATCATAGCCGACATATGCCGCAGGCTGCTCGTTTACGGCAACTATTTCGGCATCGGTGTATTTGCCGTTTGCCACCATATGGTCGCCTATGCTTATGGTCTTGCTGACCTCGGGCACCATCTGGTTGCAGTAAAGTGTTACATAGCAGTATTGATCTGCCGCATCCGCACCCACACCGGGTGTGTTTACACGGCTCGATGTCTTTTTGTAGATAACAGCCGCAGCAAGAGCAACTATCACCAAAAGCACAAATAAGTCCACAATATTAAGTTTGCCCAATATCCTGCCTTTGTTGTCAATAACTTTCATTTTGTATTCCTCATCTTTCGTTTATGATTTTTTTGTATATATCTATATGCGTCTGCGCCATGCTCTCTACGGAAAAATGCGCCTTTGCCTTTTCGTAAAACGCCTTTCCGTACTGCTCGCGCAGAGGCTTGTTTTCGTACAATGTTTTAAATGCCGCGGCAAGCGCCGAGCTGTCGCCCGACTCTATCAGGCAGCCGTCTTTCCTGTCCTCTATCATCTCGACTATTCCGCCGACCGCAGTGGCGACCGTGGCTTTGCCTGCCCTTGCGCCCTCTAAAAGCGCATAAGGGAAACTTTCTGAAAAAGAGGTAAGACAGTTTATATCAACGGCGTTATAAAAACCGTTCATCAGCTTTTCATCGTGTATCTGTCCGAGAAGATGCACCTTTGTCAGACCGTTGTCCGCAACAAAGTTATTATACTCCTCCTCAAACTCGCCCGAACCCGGAACAAGGAAGCATATATCCGCATCGGGCAACACCTTTTCGCAAAAAAGCTTCACACCGTCCAAAAATACATTTACGCCCTTTACCGCGTCAAACCTTGCCGCAATGCCGACAAAAACCGTGTTTTCGGTATATTCGATGCCGAAATGCTCCAAAAACTCCGCTTTGGTCAGGCTCGATATATCCTTTGAAAAATCAATGCCGTTGTAGATGACATTGAGCCTTTCTTCTTTAAAGCCGCGGCCTATCAGCATTTTGCGGAAAGCGTTCGTCACCGTGAGTATATGCTTAAATCTGCGCAGAGCAAACGCATTTATGGGCGTAAAAATAAGATTTTTCCTGAAATTGCCCGCAAAGTCAAGCTTATAATCGCTGTGCAGGGTCGTTACCATAGGCACGTTTATACTGTTCATAATAAACAGTGCGATATAATTTGCCCTCGCGCCGTGACAATGCACAAGATCGCAGCCGCTGTCCATGATAAACTGCTTTATCTTTTTGATGACCGAAACATCCCAGCGTTTCACCTGCGGTATAATAGTCACGGGTATACCCATTTCGCGTGCTTCCTCGGTGAAAATGCCTTCCATTACACAAAGCAGTTCAACATTGATATTCTTTTTTCTTAAACTGTCAAGCAGCGATAAAACGTGGGATTTTGCGCCGCCCGTATCGCCGCCGCTGATAAAATGAAGTATCTTCACCCTGTTACCTCCAAAGGTATTTGTTCAAAATGCCGCTTACTGCTTTACCGCAGGTACAACTGCGATCTTTGAAAACGGTTCGCCGTTTTCGGTCAGCATTATATTATCATTTTCAAGCGCTATATCAAAATAATGGGGTGTGTCAAAGAAAGTCGGGTCTTCGTAATGACTGCCCTCAAAATCCTTTTCCGCCATATATCGGCGGTATTCAAGCATTGTTTTGCCGTTTCTTTCCACAAAATCGACCTTGCAGATCGCCGATTTGTAAACAGTCTGATATTTCACCGCATAATTGCTGTCATTCTGCACTGCCGTTATCATAAGCTTGAATTCGCCCGATGACGGACCGGGATCAAGCAGCATAAGTTCCTCCGCGCCGTCATTGTCTATATCGAGTACCGTCATGCCCATTGAACCAAGCCTGCCGTCGGCCCACATAGAGCTGCCGCTTTCGACTGTATCATATGTTTCTGCGGGGACTTCGTTTGCCGCAGGTGTTTCATTTGCCGCAGGGGCATTATTTGCCGCAGGTCTCTGTGCCGTGTTTTGCGTTTTGGGCGAACCGCAGCCTGCAAGCAGCATTACCGCCGCAATAGCTAAAAACAATTTTTTCATTTTTATACCGTTTCCGTATTATAATATATTTTCCGTATTAAAGCTTCTCACGTTACATTTTGTCAAATACCTTTGCCAATTCCGCGGTGAGAGCTTTTCTCTCAAAGCCTTCTATCACGCTTCTGTCGGGGTCAAAACTCAGGCTGTCGGACTGCCATTTATCGTAGTAATCCTGTATTATGCCTTTTATTTTATCCACGCTGTCGGTATGCGCAACTATGCCTATACGGCTTTTGCGCACCAGATCTGCCGCCGCGCCGTTTTCGGGCAATACGGCAAGCACGGGTCTGCCCGTGTTCATATATTCAAATATCTTGCCCGTATAGAACGCTTCCGCACCCCTGCCCGTACCCTCTATAAGCACAAGTGCATCCGCGGAGAGCTGATGTTTTATACATTCGTCATGCGGCACATAGCCCACTATCTCAAATTCTTTTGTAAGACCGTAGCTGTCTATCTGTGCCTGCAATTTATCCTTGTGATAATTGCCGATAAGCTTTACCAAAAAGCTTTCGGGCTTGATCTTTCCCTCGGCTTTGAGTTCTTTGAGCGCTTCAAAGAAAGTATCGGGCTTTCTTCTGCCGTAGAGAGCGCCCGTGTAAACCATGGTAAACTTATTATTAGCCGTTTTTTCCGTATTAAGTCCCTCGAAATCCTCTTTATCGTAGCCGTTGGGGATAACAAAGAAATTATCGCCTTTTATGCCGTTGTTTTCGATAAAGTTTTTGCGCATTATCGGAGTATTTGTGATAAGCATATCCGCTTCAAGCAGGACGGAGTGTTCCATATCCTTTTCGATTTTTGTGCGGATGGGGTTGTACGGGTTATCAAGGGTATAGGGGTTATTCGTCCACTCGTCCCTGAAATCCACCGCCCACTTTATTTCGGGCATTCTGCGCTTGATATATCTGCCCAGAAGATGGTCGCTGTAAGGCGCGGATGTTGTATATATTATGCCTATGCCCTCGTCCTTTATAACTTTGAGTACCTCTTTTTTGGAGTTTTCCATCCACAATCTTGCGCTGTCGGGTATCATAAATTTCCCCAGCACCTTGCCGGGTATGCGCATTATGCCCTGCATTTCCACACACTCCAGCGGTTTTGTGCGGTATATCTTCACGCCCTCGGGCACATCTTTAAGCAGGGTCTCGTCCTTCAAGGGCATATTGCCCACTTCGCGCGTAAAAACCACAGGCTCATAGCCGAAACTTCTTAAATGCTTTACAAATTTAACGCTGCGCTGAACGCCGCTGCCGCCCATAGGCGGAAACTGGTTGGCAATAATAAGTACTTTTTTCATAACAAATAACCTGAATATTTTTCCTGTTCTTTTTATATTCTCACAAATCCCGTCTCACGGGCAAGCTTTTCAGCCGTGAACGGCATACTGCGTCCGCGGCTGTTTTTTCAAATATTTATCGGTGCCTTATCAATAGCCTGTATTTGTACGGGGCTGCTGAGGCTTGACATATTTAACGGCTGTACCCGTGTATATCACTTCGGCAGCGTTATCACTTATCATTGAAGAATGATAGGTAACATTTACTATGGCATCCGCATCAAGGTCTTCGGCAGCTTCGACCATAGCCGCTTTAGCTTCCTCTCTTGATTTTACAAGCATCTGCGTAAGCAGGTCACCGCCGCCACCGCCTGCCATAGCTTTAAGGCTGGAGACACCATATGTACCCGTAGCACCGCCGCTGCTGCCCTGATGCAGCACAACACCCTGTACTATGTCGAGCATTTTAAGTGTTCTGCCTGTAATATAGTCGGTATTTACAACTAAAATTTTCTTTGCAGGTTTTTCCTTTTCTCTCATGGTATTACCCTCTCCTTTTTTATTTTTTATATATTTCCCCCATATCCGCAATACGGTATGACGGTTTATTTGTTTATATCAACAGCAACGATCTCGGGATAGTTGAACAGCCGCAACGGAACAACACTGTTGCCCAGACCTCTGCTTATTATCATAGTCATATTGCCGTATTCGTGCCGACCCTCGGTCAGTTCGGGAAAAAACTCAAAATCGGGCGAGATAAGCCCGCCTTTATCGGGCAGACGGAACTGTCCGCCGTGAACATGACCCGTAAGCGCAAGATCGGCACAGTTTTTATAGTTATCGTGATATTTCGGCTCATGCGCAAGCAAAAGCACAAATTTTTCTTTATCCGATACAAGTTCGCTCAAAGTATTGTCATCAAGCGACTTATCGGAAAGCCCGACAAGAGTATAACCGCCCATATCGAAAGCCATATCATCGGCAAAAACAACACCGAGACCTTCAATATCGTTAACGAACTCGTCAAAAGCTTCTTTTTTGAGCCAAAACTCGTGGTTGCCCGTGATATAGTAAACGGGCGCAATATCAACGGCGCCCTCGAAAAAATCATAAGCCGGGGTATAATTTGTGTGGTTGGAGTCCACCGCATCACCCGTGACCGTGATAATATCGGGCTGTAATTCTTCTATTTTATCAAGCAGATATCTCTGCTTAAAACCGAAAAACTGATTATGCAGGTCGGAGATCTGCACTATCCTTAAACTCTCCGCCGTTTTGTCGGTGCTGTAAGAATAATTCGTTACAACTATATGCAGATTCTGATACAGGCAAAAGCCCGCAAGAACGACCTGCAAAACAAAGAAAAACGGCACCAACTTAAACTTTGCTTTAAGCGTTTTATGGTGAAAGAGCTTCATGCCCAAAAGCGCACCGAATGCGCCGCCGATAAAAGCAATAAATATCAGCCGCGCTTCGGGTATGCGGAATTTTTGCTTCACCGCCAGAAATTTGTCGATGCCGTACATCAAAAATGCAATGATGTTAACGATCACCTCATAATATATTATAAGCATAAATATTCTCTTGCGGCTTATTTACTGCCGTCACCAAGCAGATAATACTTTGCGCCCGATGCTTCGACATCGGCTTTGCTCCAGAAATTGCGTGTATCGAGAATATTCTTTGCACTCATCTTTGCGGTGAGTTTTGCAAAATCAACATTCTTGAATTCATCATGGTTAACACCCAAAACAAGAATATCGCAGCCCTCCGCAGCTTCGTAAATACCCTTGCCGCCCTCTATCTTTTCGGCAGCGTGAGGATCGCAGATGCTCACATTAACGCCTGCATTTTTAAGCAGTTCCGTAAGGTGCATAACGGGGCTTTCACGCACATCGTCAATGTTCGGCTTGTATGTTACGCCGTAGATCGCAACACTCTTGCCCTTAAGACCGCCGATTATCTTCTCTATCTTGTCCTTTACAAATTCGGGCATGGAATCGTTATTGAGTCTGGCCTGATGTATAAGCTTCGCATTTGCGGATTTTTCAACCAAAAACCACGGGTCGAGCGCGATGCAGTGACCGCCGACACCCGGACCGGGGCTCAGTATATTAACACGGGGATGGCAGTTTGCAAGGCGGATAACTTCCCATGCGTTTACGCCGAGTTCCTCGCTCATTTTTGCAAGTTCGTTTGCAAGCGCGATATTCACATCGCGGAAAGTATTTTCCATAAGTTTGCACATTTCCGCCGTTGTAGAGGTGGTAATGTGTATCTCGCCCTCAACTATGCTTTGGTAAACCTCTTTTACCGCAAGAGAGGACTTTTCGTTGATACCGCCGACTATACGGCTGTTTGTGCGGAGTTCCTCGATAACTCTGCCGGGCAGTATACGTTCGGGAGAATGTGCAACAAGAAGTTCCTCACCTATTTCAAGACCCGTTTCCTTAAGTATGGGAAGCATAAGGTCCTCTACCGTTCTGGGCGGTGATGTGGACTCAAGAATAACTATACAGCCCTTGCGCACACAGGGAACAACGGCGCGCGTAGCCGATTCCACAAAGCGCATATCCGCCGTTTTATCGGGGTTGATGGGTGTGGGAACGGCGATGATATAAACATCACAGTCATCGGGGCAGGTAGTCTGCGCCGTAAGAAAGCCCTTTGCCACAACATCTTTTACAAGATCGCCGAGACCGGGTTCCTCAATTATGATCTCGCCCTTGTTGAGCGCATTTACAGCCTTTTCGTTAAGGTCATAGCCGACAACGCGATGTCCCTTTGAAGCAAACATGGCAGCCGTCGGAAGACCCACATAACCGATACCGATTACACAAATACTTTTCATTTGTTTTTAGCTCCTTTGATATATTTTTGATATATTTTTTGATATGAATTTGCTGCAATTATCCATTTTTATCAAACATACTGTTTAAATTATAACATAGCTCCAAACAAAAATCAATATTTAAAGCAAGATTTTACACAAAATATAAAAGCGGCGCACACAGTATATGTCTGTGCACGCCGTCTTTCTGTCAATGATTGTATACAAGCCGTTTTTCAGCCTTTTTCTATCGCATCTTTGATTATCCTCACGATATACCGATAATCCGAGTACGGTCCGTCGCTCGCCTTTACAAGCGCATCACGCACATAGCCTGCATTGTCATGCAGCAAGGTCTTGTTCATACAAAAGCCCTTTGCTTCCGCAAACTGCACCGCAAACGTCATCACCGTTCTTGTATTGCCCTCCCTGAAAGGGTGTACCTGCCACAGCGCCGCAAGCAGCACGGAAAATTTCTCTGCGGTCTCCTCGATATTCAGCTCGTCCCAATTTACGGCATTAAGGTCTGCAATAGCCTTTTTTGCATCCTTTTCGATACAGCCGGGTATGGAATAACGCACGGTATCGCCGCCGAGCACCCTTTCGCCTTTGACTATCGGCACAGCGCGCTCCGCCCCTGCCCATGCGTAAATATCGCCGAAAATATATTGGTGTATGGCTTTGAGCCTGTCGTAATCGAATGTGCCGCCCGTTATCCTCTTGTCTATGTCAAGAAGCCTTATGCAGGTAATATCGCTTTCCGCCTTGTTGAGCTGTTCCTCGTTTTTGATATTCAGGCGGTTTTTCAGCACGGCAACGTCATCATACAAATAAATATCTTTCATAATAGTTTTTTATAATATTATTTATACCACTTTGTACCTCGATATGGTTCTTTTAAGTATCTCCGATATCTCCATTTTGCCCATGATATATTGGTTTATAAGCCTTTTGGTCTGCTCCGTCGGTTCTGCCGCATCCAAAGTGGACAAAGCAAGAGCATCGTTAACTATCTTCTCACGTTCGACCTTTGTGGTCTCCGCAATAGAAAATCTGTTTCTCAAAACTTTCACTCCTTAAATCTCATATCTGCATAGATAAGGGGAACAACGGTTCACTACAGCCCCATATTCCCTCAATATACATTATACCACATTCAGGGGATTTAATCAAATTACACTTTTATTACAAAAAAAGGAGGGTGTCGCATTAAGCTCCACCCTCTGGCAAAAAACAGGTTTTTTGCCAAATTTGCAGTTGTTGCCGATACGCGCGACAAGCGCGTTGAGGCTCTACTATGCAGATTGGACGGCTCAGCCGC
>ODAI013403740.1_pt1 | contig 20326 bp, 20 predicted proteins | sample 1539321 | NCBI WGS metagenome assembly ODAI01 (sample SAMN02144231, study PRJEB22623) | gut metagenome | biome: sheep rumen | host: Ovis aries | place: New Zealand
GCCAAGGATTCAACATAAAAAATGCGCGGAAGCGGAAAAACGCCCGGGCTGCCATTTGCAAAGCGAAGCGTGCAACAGGCAGTCCGGGTGTTTTTCCGCTGGGAGCGCATTTTTGTTTTCATGCTGAATCCCTGAAATAAATCGCAAAACCTATTGACAAACTAGGTAATTAACGGTATAAGTTAATCATAGTAGTTTAGTAGGAAACTGTGGCGCAAAAACGGACGCTGCACATATCCTGCAAGGAGCAGACACATGAAAAAGATTATCGCAACAGTATTCGCACTGGCCGCAGTCCTGACCGTCGCCTCTGCAAAGACAAAGAAAAAGAACAACACGCTTTCCGTCGGTGCCACACCGGAGCCGCACGCAGAAATCCTGAACCTCGTGAAGGATGACCTCAAGAAGCAGGGCATCAAGCTCAAGGTTGTGGAATTCACAGACTACGTGACGCCGAACAAGGCGCTTGAGGACGGCGAGATAGACGCAAACTACTTCCAGCACCTTCCCTACCTGGAGTCATTCAACGAGGAGCAGGGCACGCACCTTGCGAGCGCGGCCGGCATCCACATCGAGCCGATTGCCCTGTACTCCGCAAAGTACAAGGCGCTGGCAGAGATTCCGGCAGGAGCCACAATCGCAATTCCGAACGACCCCACGAACGAAGGCCGCGCGCTGCTGCTGCTCCAGTCCGCCGGGCTGCTGACCCTCAAGGAATCTGCCGGAATCACGGCAACACCGCTTGACATCGCATCCAACAGCAAGAACCTCAAGTTCAAGGAGATTGAGGCTGCCTCCCTGCCCCGCGTGCTGCAGGACGTGGACGCCGCCATCATCAACGGCAACTACGCCATCCCGGCCGGCCTGAATGCCTCCAAGGACGGGCTCTTTGTAGAAGGCAAGGATTCCCCCTACGTGAACGTCGTTGCCGTAAAGCAGGGCAATGAGGACGACCCGCGCATCCAGGCACTGGTCAAAGCGCTGGAGAGCCAGAAAGTCAAGGATTGGATTCAGAAGAAATACCCGAACGGCGACGTCATCGCGGTATTCTAAAAAAACGGAAAGCCTCCTCTGGAGACTTTCCGGGCTTCCTGCGGCTCCTGAAGCTTGCAAGCAGCTCCCATAACGCCGCTTGCAACGCTCATTTCCAGCGGGCAGATTTCTGAGCCAGGCGCCCCGCAACCTGCCCCCCGCACACAAAAAAACAAACGCCAGCCTCCTGCCGGAAGCTGGCGTTTTTCTGTCTCCGGCAAGGCCGTCAGGAAGGGCGGCGCACAAACTCCCACATCTCGCCCATGTGGGCAAAGCCGCCATCCGGGAGGCAGCCGGAGCAGCCCTTTCCGGACTTTGCATGGCCGCTGCATCCGGCGCAGCTTCCGTTCCCGCAGCCAGCCCCCGTATTGAGGACGCGGCGGATATAGCCCGCCCGCTCAAGGAATTCCATCTGGCGCCGCACGTCCTCCGTAGTGGTATGCAGCTCAGCCGCAAGCAGCTCCACGGAACGGGAAGTACCGTCTTTCAACAAATCAAGCAATGCTTCCATACAAGCCTCCCGGCATAGCCCAAGAACGCAGGGAAAAGTCCCGGTCTACCAGATAAGCAGGCCGATGTGATAGGCAATGCAGGCCAGCACCAGCGCAAGCGCCGTGTAGTACAACGCGATGATAGCCGTCCACTTTGCGGAATGCGTCTCCTGATACGTCGCGGCAAGGGCGACGATGCACGGCATGTTGAAGGTAATCGCAAAGATAAAGGCCAGCGCCTCAGGCTTTGCTACATTTGCGACAAGGAGCTCATTGATATTCGCAACTGCGCCACCTGCAACCGTACCGCCGACCGTCAGCATGCTGTGATCCGTAAAGATTGTACTTAAAACGCCGATGGCACCTTCCTTTCCGATTGAAGAAGCGATAAAGGCCATGAAGGTTTTCCAGCCCAGACCAAAAATCTTGGTTACAGGCTCAATAAACTTTCCGACCTTATACAGGACTGAATTGTCCATAGAGCCGCTTGTCGTAAAGGTAAGAAGCCAGAAGACAAAGGAAACAAGAAGCACAACCTTCAGTACCCGGAAGAATGTATCTTTTGTCCGGCCAAGAACGTATCTGAAAAGTGCGCCCCACTTCGGCTTGTGATACGGAGGAAGCTCCATAATCATCCCGTAGCGGTCTTCTTTTTTTACGAGAGAGCGGCCAAAAAGCTTTGAAGTAAGCCACATGTGGAGAATCATTACCGCAAGGATTGCGACAATCACAAGGGGCGCACCTGCACCGAACCAGACTGACGAAAGCATCGGCACAACAGACCATGCCGCACCACAAGGAATAGCCCAAGCCAGTGCAATTGTCAGAACCTTCTGTCCCCAGTTATCAATGACGCGGGCGCCGGCAGCTCCGCCCATTGTACAGCCAAAGCTTACAAGGAAAGGCATAACGGATTTTCCCTGAAGCCCCAGCTTTGCCATTGTATTATCAAAGACATAAGAGATCCGAGCCATCACGCCGACCTCTTCCAGAAGTCCGAATACAAGCGTGACTCCAAAGACAAAGCCCAGCATTTTCAGGATAAAGCTTAGAGAATTTATTACGACATCACAAAGAATCGCAGTAATAATCGCAGGGCAGCCTATATTGTTCAGCAGGGAGCTGACAGGATTTATCAAAGCACCAAAGGCACTGCCAATCCCCATGAAAGGAAGCGCCGGAATAAAGGATGCGATAAGCCCCAACAGAACAGTAAGCACGACAACCGGCTTGCCCCAGACACGATGCGTTATCAGGCGGTCAAAGGAACCAAGAGAGCGGCGTTCTTTTTTGCTGCTCAGGCTTCCCTGCAAGACCTCGTCAATCCATGCAAATTTCCGCTCGCCCGTAAGAAGCATGCCTTTCTCTTCCGCCGCGACAGCCTTGTCAAAGGCAGAGCGTTTACCGCTGTCCAGCGCGGATCGGATTTTCGCGCGGACAGGGGCATCGCCTTCCAGCGCCTTTGCCGCAAGCCACACAGAAGAATATCCCGGTATCACATTATCCGGCACAAGCCCCTTTAATTCCCGGTACGACGCAATCTGCTCGTATTTTGCGGCGAGTGCAGATGCATCCAGCACCGTCTTTTTGGACAGCGCGGTCTCAAGCGCGGCAAAAAAGCCGTCGTAGTGCTTGGTATCCTGCGCGGAAAAAAGCACCACGGGAATCCCCAGCTTTGCGGAAATCGCATCGGCGTCGATTTTCTTTCCCTGCTCGGCGGCGACATCGCTCATGTTCAGCACAAGGAAGACCGGCACGGAGATACCCGCGTAATCCGCAAGCATGTACAGGCTGCGCTGCAGCTGGGAGCTGTCCGCAAGGATGCAGACCACATCGGCGGTTCCGCCCGCGATGTAGTCACGCGTTATCATCTCCTCGTCGGAATTTGCAGAAAGGCTGTAGGTGCCGGGCAGGTCGGCAACCAGATACTTTACGCCGCCATGCTCAAAATGCCCTTCTTTTTTTTCGACCGTTTTTCCCGGCCAGTTGCCGACATGCTGCTTCAGCCCGGTAAGCGCATTGAACAGCGTCGATTTTCCTGAATTCGGCTGACCGAGCAGCGCGATTACTTTTTCCGTATCCTTGTTCATAACAGACTCCTCAGCCCTCAATCAGAATATTCCTGCATTCGTTGCGGTTCAGCGCAATCATCGTATCCCTGGCGTACACCAGAAGCGGACGGTGCTTTTCGTTCTTAACCATCACCACTTCGCAGCCAGGGGTAATCCCGATGGATGTTATCCGGCTCACAAAACGGGAATCCCCGCTCACCGAGGCAACGACGCCTTTCGCATCCTTCGCAAGGTCAGTTAACGTTTTCATACATAACCTCTTATTTACACAAGTTAAATATAAACAACTCTATACAAAAAGGAACTTTTTTTCTATTCCCTCCGGTATTTTTTTGCTCCTGCTGGCATGCAAAAAAAAGGCGCCGCTCCCAAACGGGCGCCGTGAGACGCGGGACTTACAGCAATCCCACCAAACTAAAACTGTCCTGAAAATCTTGTATCCGGCGAGTTATGGCAGCGCCTGTACTCCAAAGGTGTCTCGCCAAAAAATTCCTTAAAGGCCATGCCGAATTTGCCCTGATTCTGGTAGCCCACCGCCTCGCCGATTTTTCCCACGGAAAGACTCCCCTGCGCCAGCAGACGGGCGGCATGCTCCATCCGCTTTCTGTGCAGGTACACGGAAATGCATTCCCCATAGCACTGCGAAAAATATTTCTTGAGCGAAGACGGGCTCACCCCAAGCATAGCGGAAAGCTGCTCAACCGTAAGATGTCTGGACAAATCAGCGGAAAGCAGCCGCTCGGCCTCCGTGGCAAGCAGCCGCTGCCCCTTCGTAAGGCTCGGCAGATGCAGCGACTTTCTGTTTCCGGAATCATGCGCAAGCAGAAAAAGCAGCTCCATCACATAAAAACGGATTTCTGCCATAGAGACGGAAAAGGATGCCATCTTGTCCGCAAGGAAAGCGGCTTTCCGCTGCCATGCAGGAGACGGCATCACCATAAGGCTGCCGCTCGCCGCCTCTTTGTACAGAAGCCGCTCGAATGCAAAGGGGTCAAAACCAAAGCGGGCAAGCTCCCCGCCGTCTGCGGCGATGGCCGACAAATCAAACACAAGCTCCAGCCCCCGGTAGCGCGACGAAGGATAGTAATGTCCACTCTTCACCATGCTGGTATCCATGCTCAGCACACCCTTTGAGACATAGACGAAATTCCCGTTGAGGAGCGAAACCTCGCAGGCACCTTCCTGGCAAAAATTAAGGGAGAAGCCGGAGAAATCCCCCTGCACGTCCATCGGGATTTCCCTGCAGAAAATATCGTTTGCCCAGCAGAACACGCCGCGGAAAGGAGAGGAAAAGTAGAGGGAGCTCTTCCCGTCGTCGCTGCAGAAGAAACGCTCTATCCCGTTCCCCGATACGCCGCGGCTGTACAGCTGAGCAAAAAAATCGGACAGATTCATCTTCGGCTTCCGGCGGCAAAAAACGGCGCTATTGCTGCCGCGGCTGCTGTTTTCCGGACAAGCCCTGCGCTATCCGCCGCTCAATCTCCTGAATGCCGTCAAGGATATCCTGTTTTTTGGCAGGCGTATAGAACCTGACCTTCGGCTCAATCTTAAGGAGATAGGGAAGCAGCGGGCGCAGGTCATCGACATTGAGCTTTGACGCGTCATATACCGCAAGGATGCTCGATGTTTTTTCGTTGTACTGTATCTGCACGTCATCGGCAAGCAGACGCACCGCACGGATAGCGGCAGCGCGGATTTCTTCCACCCTGAATACGGAATCGCGCACGCGCAGCCTGCCGGGAAAATAATTATACTGCATGGGAAGGCTCCAGCAGCGGCCGCGCTGATTTTGCGCAGAACAAAATCGTAGAGGCGTTATGCAGCACAGCGGCAAGCGAGGGGCTCACAAAGCCAAAAAGCCCCGCCATCATGAGCGCCGTGTTGACTTTTACGATGCTCCGGTTATTCGTATCGATTTTATCCAGCAGCCGCAGCCCCATGACTCTGGTACGGTACAGTCCGGCAAGCCCGTCATCAGCGTTCAGGACTATATCCGCCGTCTCGCCTGTAATCGCGGCGCAGTCACCCATGGCAATGCCGGTCTCGGCCGCAACAAGCGCAGGCGCATCGTTTATGCCGTCCCCAATCATGATGACCTTATGGCCTTTTTTCTGCTGCTTCTTGATATATGCAACCTTGTCCTCCGGCAGAGCCTGAGAAATATAATGGTCAATATGCGTCAGCTTGGCGGCCGTTTTTGCGGCGCCCTCGTCGTCGCCCGTAATCATCGTGCAGTTCTTTATGCCGCTCTCATGCAGGCGCTGGATGATATCAGCCGCGTTGTCCCGCACGGGATCGTTAATCGCAAACACCCCTACCAGCTGCCGCTCCTCCGCAAGGTAGAGCAAGGACTCGCCCCGCTCTATCGCTGTTTTCTTGAGCTCATCGAAGTGCTCCGGAAGCTGCGTCTTCTCATCCTCAAAGACAAAATGGTAGCTGCCAATCAGCAGGCGCTTTCCGTTCAGTTCGGTGGCGATACCGTGGGCAACAATGTATTCGACCTTCGCATGCTCCTCAGGGTGCTCGATGCCGCGCTCCTTTGCGGCATGCACGATGGCATTGGCCACAGGATGGGCAAAATGCTCCTCCAGGCAGGCGGCTGTCCGCAGCACGTCGTCCTCGCTGCGCCCCCCGAAGGCGATGATACGGGAAAGCCGGGGAACTGCGGCGGTCAGCGTCCCGGTCTTGTCAAAGACAACCGTGTCCGCGCGGGAGACATCCTCAAGGAATTTTCCGCCCTTTACGATTATGCCGTAATCGCTCGCCTCCTTCATGGCGCTCAGAACCGCAATCGGGGCGGCAAGCTTCATCGCGCAGGAATAGTCCACCATCAGGGTCGCCATTACCTTTGTGACGTTCCGCGTAGCAAGAAAGACCACGAGGGAAAGGAGGAAGTTGTACTTTACCAGCTGGTCAGCAAGAAGCTCGGAGCGCACCTGGGAAGAGACTTTGAGCTGCTGGGATTTGTCAATCATCGCAAGGATATTCTGGACTTTCGTCTGGCTTCCGACGGCGCGCACATGGATATAGAGCTCGCCCTCCTGCACTATCGTCCCCGCAAAAACGGTCAGCCCGGTCCGCTTTTCCACCGCAAGCGGCTCCCCTGTTATCGATGCCTGGTTCACGAGGCCTTCGCCACGGATAATATCACCGTCCGCCGGAATCATGCCCCCTGTACGCACGACCACGATATCATCCTTCTTGAGCATCGCGAGCCTTACGGTCTTTTCCGTATTGCCCTGCACCAGCTGCACCTGGTCATTCTGGGACAAGAGCCTGTCCGCAAGGTCGCTATAAGATTTTTTCTTGGTGAATTCTTCTATCGTGTCGCCGATGTTCAGCAGGAAATTGATGTTCGAGGCTGTCTTTGTGTCGCCGGTCAGCAGAGCCATACCGATGGCAGTCGCATCGAGCACCTCTGACTTAAAAAGATTCCCCTGCGCGACATGCTGCATTCCCTTGACGATACGGGGAGCCAGCGACCACACGCGCAGCAGCAGGCGCAGCGGCGGCGGCAGCAGCAGCTTGCCGTAATGCCCGATTACCATCATCGTAAGGTCAAAGAGCAGGTTGTCCTGCTCCTGCGGCTCATCGACGGAGTTGAGCAGCTCGCGGTCATCCAGATACTTGTCCGAAAGCGCCATAAAATACGCCTTGATTTTTTTCTCGGAAAGGACTGCCGTATCATAATACAAAAGGAATGTCCCTGTCACATAATTCACCGTGACATCGTCCATTCCTTCTTGCACAGAAAGCAGACTCTGAGCCAAAGCAGCCTGCCGCTTAGTTATACGCTTCTTATTGTAAGCAACCCGGATTCTGCCCGGAAGAGAATGCTTTACTGTAAATTCCATATATAGATACCTTGTACCCTGAGATTATAGGAAAGCCGGACAATCCGCGCGCGAATCATCCGGCATTCCCTTACGCTTTTGCCTTGGCGTCGTTCTCCGCTTTTACGTCCTCGGCATCTTCTTTGATTGTCTCAAAATACTCTTTGGCATCATCCTTCAGCTGGATTCCTCCGGCTATGACCCGTGCGCAGCCCTTGCGGAACGGATCAGACTTGATGACCACTGCAGCAGCAAGCCCTGCAGCCACGCCCCACAGAAATTTTTTTGTGCCTTCCGTCATACTGACATCTCCTTATGTATTAATATATAATTAACCACACACAGCCACATGTGCAGGCTTAATTCTGAGCACCAAGCTTCTTGCATTCCTCAAGGCCATCGGCCTCCGGCGCAAGATGCAGCTTCAGGCCTTCACCGTTGATTACGGTCGCGCCCTGAGAAGAGACGCGTCCCGCCCAATCCCGGAGCCACTGCCCGTCGCCCCAGTCATAGGAACCAAAAAGGGCAACCTTCTTTCCGCTGATACTTCCCTCAATCTTCGTGAAGAATTCCTCCATGGAATCCTCAAGCACCTCGTCACCCATGGCAGGGCTTCCAAGGAAGAGCACGTCGGCAGAGAGCACGTCCGCGGCATCCGCGGTGTCCGCCGTCGCAAGCACGACATCCGCACCAGAATCCTTTGCTCCCTCAGCGACAGCAAGCGCCATTGCCTCCGTATTGCCCGTCGTCGATGCATAGACCACAGCCTTCTTCATGTTTCCTCCATGGCGGGACGCCATAGTCATACCGGTTCCGGCAGTCCCGCAATCTTATTATAGTTCCTGCTGATGTCCGTGAGTTTCATGCCGCGCTCAAAAAGGCGGCTGCACCTCACGCAGCAGTTCCTGTACAAGGTCATCTTGCAGACAGATTCCTGAACGTTCCCGTACACCTTCCACAATCCCGAATACAGGCAGCCCTTTCCTTTTGATTTCTCAAAAAGAATGACGTCTGCCAGCGGGTAACCAAGGAATATGCCTATCTCGTGCGGAAAATCTGTCTGACTCGAAAGCCTGCGAAGAAGCTCTGCAAGAATTGCATCCAAGCCATTATAAACAGGATAGTTTTTTTTCGCAAGATAACGCTGCACATTTTTTTTTGAAACGGCCAGCCCCAGCATATTCCTGTCATACAGGAAAAAAAGCGTCCTGCCACCACCCCGTTTTATCCGCACAATCTTCCTGCCGCTCTGCGCAAGCTCCTCGTTGATTGCGAGGATATTCTGCCCGTTGGCATCCGCAAGCTCGTCCGCAACAGAAACGAGATTCGCCGCCTTCAGGCCGCAAAGCGCTGGCGCCCCGAAATAGAGCAATGTCTGGTCAAAGCCCACAACAAACCCCGCAAACAGTTAGCATAAACTAACAAAAGTAGTATATCTTCTCTTTTTCGTGCTGTCAAGCGTCATTGACAAAAAAGTTGTTTTTTACTAACGTTTATTAGCAAGGAGGTCTTCCAATGACATCAGCATCAGCGATAATCATCGTCCTTCTGGTCGCAGCGGTCGCGCTTGCGGTAAAAAGCATTGTCCACAGGATACGCTACGGCTCGTCCTGCTGCGGCGCAAAGGACGCCCCCGCAAAAAAAATCAGGGTCAAAGACAAAGACACCTCGCATTACCCGCACAGCTACACGCTGCAGATTGACGGCATGCACTGCGGAAACTGCGCCCGCGCCGTAGAGAACGCGCTGAACAGCATGGAGGGCGTATGGGGACGTGTCAGCCTTGAGAAGAAAAGCGCCGCCGTGCTCAGCAAGCAGCCTGTCGCAAGAGAAAGCTTTGACAAAGCCCTCTCCGACGCAGGATACACGCTTATCACGATGGCAGCTGGCGGCTCAGAATGAGAATTTTCCGCTGAAAGTGACGCTGCTCAAATCCTTATACGCCCCGTATTCCCCGTCATTGTCAGGACCGGGGATAAAAAAGTTCCCGGACAAAGAGAGCGAAATCTGGTCGGAAAGGGCGTATGACACGCTCGGTATAACGGCGGCGTCAAAATCGTTCAGTCCCAGAATTCCTTGGGCGGAAAGCTCTAGGTTTCCTCCCAGAAAGCTTCTGGAAACGCTCAGCGTCGCTTTATGGGCAACGCGCTCCTCCCGGTCTATATCATCCAAATCTCCGAGCACGGCATCCAGATAATACTGGGCGGTAAGCGTCCAGCTGCCCGGCATCCAGTCAAGGCCAGCCATCAGCGCAAGCTGGTTGCGCTGGACAAAGGAGTCTTCCACAGAGACATTGACTTGCGCGGCAATCTGCTTTTCTGCGGTCGTGGCAAAGTAGCGCTGCGGGAAAAAGGCTCCCTCAAGCCGTATCGTAAACGGCCCCGCGGGCACGGCGGCATCCGCACCGAACATCGCCATCCGCTTGTATTCGCCTCCGACTCTTACCTGCGCTGTCGGCAGCAGCAGGAACTGCATCGGATTGGAGAAATCAAGCTTTTTCCCCGACGCATCCGTCAGCGCATAGGTCATGACAGGAACATCGTCCCATCCGTAGAAGGCATAGGCGCTGAAATCCGCGAACGGCAAATAGGCCGCAAGCTTCAGGGCATATTCCCCGTTCTGCAGCTCAAGCTCCGGCTTGACTAAATCGCCAAGCGCGATATCCAAGGTGAAGCCGTTTGATGATACGGAGGAAGGCAAGAGCACCTTGCGGAGCGGGTTTCCTTCCGCAAGCGGCAGCGAGCTCGGCGTGAACACAGGAATCCAGTAGGCGTCACAGACAAAGCTCATCAGATTCAGAGAGACGCGGAGCGCATCGATTCCAAGGGAGCTGTCGCTGTAATCGCCGGCAAACAGGTTCGTCATGTCTTTGGGGCACAGGATGTCCGTGACGGTCAGGCCGTCAGCCTTTCCCCATGCAGAAATCTGCCGCCCCAGCCGTACAGACCAGATGCCGCCGTTATAATCAAAATAGGCTTCCTTCAGGCGGGCGGAAAAAGCTCCGTCGCCCGCGGTAACGGAAAGCACATCGTCAGTTGACTGCCCCTGCAGCCCGTCAAAGATTCCCCCGGCTGAAACATGCAGCGTGCTCTCATCCGCAAAGACATCGATCACGCCGTTCAGCTTCAGCTGGGCGACAACAAAATCCCATGCGTTGTCCGTATATGGAAGGGCGACCCCCAGCAGGGTCTCCGCATCCCCGGAGAACTGGATTTCCTGCGCTCCGGCCGAAAACATTGCCAGCAGACCCGCAACGAGGCAGCAAAAGCCTTTTGCGGCAGCTCCGATACAAGGACGCAGCCATCCGTAAAATCCCGCCTTCCCGCTGAAAGGCCTGCCCGGCATCGTCATCGGATGATTCCCCTCTCAAGGGCTGAGACGGTAAGCATATTGTCGTCAACAGCCAGATTATATTTTACGTCCTTCATCTCAAGCACCGTAGAATGGTTCGTGAGGACATTCTTCATCAGCATCGTGTCCGTCGTCCAGAAGCCGTCCTGCAGATGGATGCCGCTGCACGTCAGCTCGCGCTGCAGATTATTCTGCTTGTCATAGAATTCGCCCTTCTGGAGTATATAATTGTCCTTGCGTATCCAGACGATGCGGCGCGGATTTTTCTCCGTCGTATCCTTTGCAAGGCATTCAATCTTCCAGCAGTCCACGCCGTCCACCGTCTCCGAGCCAAGCAAGGTGTAGTTGTCTTTGTCAATGTCACGGTCACCCATGTCCTCATAGGTAAAGTCGGTGCCCATAAAGTCGTCCGCTTTTCCTGCGCCGCTGATGCGCCTGACCTTTTTCAGCGCGGGCATATAGAGCCAGTTGTCGCTCTCAGGGGTCGTGCCGTCTGCCTTTTTAGCATACTCATGCATAAGGTAGCCGACTCCGGCAACATCCTTCGGCGTCGTAAAGACGATGACCGTCTTGGTCACAGAGCCGTCGTCCTTTGAGCGCATCAGAACCTCGCGCACGCGCTTCTGCCCCTTCTTGTTCGTAAGCGTCATCGTCGCCTTGTACGAGCTTGTATCGGCAGAAGGCACCTCGTCCGACTTCTTTATGATTTCATACGCGCTCATCTCCTGCGCAACAAGCGCGGAACAGAGCAGAGCTCCCAAAAGGGCACAGGCTGCGGCCTTTATTCCTCTTTTCATACACACTCCTATAGATATATAGGCAAGTCCCAAAAGCCGATGTGCTTTGAAACTGCCTCACGCATGCCCGGCAGGTCTATTCCGCCGATTGCGGGCACGCTTTCCGCTTTCCACAAAGCGGGCGTTGCCAAAAGCGCTGCGCGCAGGGCTGACCGGAAACGGCTGCTTCCGGGCAGGCGCCCTGTTCTTCTCAGCGCTTCTCCATTGCATTCCATGCACGGATTTTTTCCTCCGAGCCGAAAGGCTTGCAGAGGTAAATCAGCGCAGGCGTCAAGGTATAGTCAGCAAGCAAAGCTGAGCCGAGACCGACGACAGAAAGCAGGCCGACATTTTTCAGCGCTCCCATCGGGCTAAAGATGAACACGACGAACATCGCACACAAGATGAATGTCGTCATGCCCATGGATTTCCCGATTTCCCGGAACGAAAGCATGATAGCATCTTTGTAGCTCCCGGTTTTCTCAAGCCCGTACTTGACATGATTCGTCATGTGGATTGTGTCATCGACGGCGATACCAAGTATCATCGGCATAACAATCATCGTAATCATATCAAGCGGCATCTTGAAATACCCCATCACACCGCCAATCAGCAGGACCGGCGCGATGTTCGGAATCATACCGATGAGCCCCGTCCCAATGCTTCCGAACGCAAGTATCATGAGCACCGCAATTATAACAAACGAGCCGAAAAAAGATTTCAACAGACCGGTCACCAGCTTGCCGTTCATCTCCGCATAATTCACCACCTCGCCAACGACCGATGTCTTTACGTCCGGGAAAATGGCGGCGGCGGAACGCTTTACGTCCTCCAGATCGGCAACGATTGCATTCGCGTCATAACCAGAAAGCTCTATATGGATATAGGTGGACTTATAATCCTCGTCAATCCAGTCAAAAAGATCGTCGCCGGAAATCTCGTATACGAACATGAGCTGCGTGAGCATATCGGCATCGTCAGGAACCGTATAGAACTCACTCTTACCATCGTTCAGAGTGCGGTTCATCTCTTTTATCATCTGGATAACGGACGTGACACGGGGCTTGTTGCCGGAATGTTTGACAAGCCGGAGCTTCGCGCATTCCTCCTCCATCTTTTCAATACGCTTCATATTCTCAGGATTCTTGAGCGCGTCCTCCTCGTCAAATTCCACCATCAGGTTAAAGCTGTACAAACTGCCGAGCTTGCCGCTGAGCATGTCGATAAGGCGGGCGATATAGGGAATCTTGAGTCCCATCGTTTTGGTATAGTCCATGTTCACTTCCATGCGGAGCATGCCCGGCACCTGCACCGCCATCAGAAGGGTAACGCATACGGCGATAATTCCTGCCCGCTTGCAGACAATGCCGCCGGCTTTCTCAAAGCAGAGGTCTGCCTTTGTGGCACCCTTGACCGTCGCCGCCTGAGCATCCGGCGACTTGTCTTTCCCAAAGCTCATAAGAATGGGAATAAATATGATGACATACAGGTAGACCGCGAACACTATCGCAGCGGAGATACCGCCGACCCAGCGAATCGGGACAATACCGGCAAAGAGGAACGAAATCAAGGAGGCGACGGTCGTTATCACGGTAAACAGAATCGGCCAGCCGGTCTCCTCCACCGCATTCACGACAGAGCCCTTTCTGTTGCCGGTGATGCGGAAATGCATCCTGAAAGAATTGATATAGTGGATTGAGTATCCGACCGAAAGCGCCATTCCCAAAAGGATAGGCAGCGCGACCATGGTATCCTGGCCTTCGATGCCAAGCCATGCGCTTATCCCCAGCGTCGTGCCGATTCCGCCCACCGTCGCGATAGTCGGCACTATAATGCCGCGGAGGGAACGGACAAACAGTACGAGGCAGAAAATCATCACAAGGAAGCCGACGCCGACACGAATCGCAATCTCCTGCGCACAAACCTCGCCTTCCTCCATCTCCGTGTAGCTCATACCGGTAGGAAGGAATCTATAAGCATCGCTCTGAAATTCATCCGAAAGGACTACGTCGCGCGCAAACGGAGCGATGTTCTGCTCGGCAAAACTGATTCCGCCTTCGTACGGCTCAAAGGCGAGGATAACCCACGCCTCCTTGCAATCATCGGAGACAAGGTTGTTCACCAGCGACTCACGGGAAAGGATGAATTCCTTCTTCTCCAAAAGCTCGGACGGGTCAGAGGGAATGCCGTCCTCAAAAGGATTTATGACCTCAAAGCCCTCCTCGTCCTCCTTGGGCACAGAAAGCTGGGTCAGAGAAGTCACCTTGCTCGCATAGGGAACCTCGTCCTCAAGCCGCTTGCTCAGGCGCTCTATAGCCCCAAGGACTTCAGGTGCAAACACATCGTCCGCGCGGACAAGCACCATAAAAGAATCATCGCTCCCGAAGTTCTCCTCAAAGCGGTCTGCGTCCAAGCTTATCTGGTCGGCATCATCGAACCAGTCCTCCTCGTTCGCAGACAGGTTCAGGCGCGGAAGCCCAAGGCAGCCGAGGATTGTAACCACAATCGTGCATATAAGAATCGGCCAGCGGTGCGCTATCTGCCAGGCGCCGATTTTCGCAAAGACTTTGTTGATAGCAGAAACTTTCATGATTGCATCTCCTTCTGACGGCAGGCGCAGTTCCCTGTTTTGCAGGCAGAGCAGCCGCAGCACTGGATAGGCTGACCGGTTTTCTTTGCCCTTCGCACAGAATCCACACAGCGATAGATGACATAGCCAGTATAAGAAAGCAACAATACAGAACACAAGACCGTCGCAGCCATAAAAACCTCCTATAAAAAAATCAGGGACGAAGATCCGCAATCAGCAGGCCGCAAAAACCAGCAGCCCCGTATAAAAAACAAAACCGGGGGTAATGTGCCCCCGGTTCCACAGTTTACGCCTTCATGCCCTTATAAGGATTCCTTCTGAACAAGGCGAACAGAATGAATGCCAGCAGCAAGAACGCGATGACCGTCCACACGCCAAAGACTCCGTGCACAAAAAGCATTCCCAACTGGAACACAATCAAAGTCACGGCATACGCGCAGAGATTCTGGAACAGAATGGCAAACCAGAACCACTTGCGGTCGTTCAGCTCGTTTGCCATCGTGGCAATGGCCGCAAGACACGGCGAATCCAGCAGGTTGAACAGCAGGAAGCTGAACGCCGCGATTCCCGTCGGGAACCATGAGCCCACGGCACCGACCACCGTAGAGATTGCCTCCTCTTCCTCCAGCGCCGCCTCGGCGACATCGGGATCCACGTTCGCAAGAACACCCATCGTAGAGACAATCGCCTCTTTTGCGGAGAAGCCGGAAAGAGATGCGGCCGCAGCCTGCCAGCCGCCTTCAGCACCACCAAAGCCAAGCGGGATAAAGATATAGCGGATTACACCACCAATCTTTGCAAGGATTGAATCGTTGGGGTCAACAAGACCAAATCCATCCTCACCAAAGCCGTAGCTTGAGAGGAACCACATGATAAGGCATGCGATAAACAGGATAGTACCAGCCTTTATGATAAAGCTCTTGACGCGCTCCCACGTATGCAGAAGAACAGTCTTTACCTGCGGGATATGGTACTGGGGCAGCTCCATGACGAAGGGTGCCGCAGGCCCGTGGAACGGCTTTGTCTTTTTAAGGCAGACGGCCGCAACCAGCACCGCGGCAATACCGATAAGGTACATGAGCGGAGCGATAAAGGATGCATCCCCGCCGGTAAGCTTGGAACCGATGACCGCCGCCAGCAGGGCGATGACAGGCAGCTTTGCGCCGCAGGGAATCCAGGTCGTCGTCATGATAGTCATACGGCGGTCGTTGTCATTCTCTATGGTACGGCTCGCCATGATACCGGGAATGCCGCAGCCGGAAGAAATCAGCAGCGGGATAAAGGATTTGCCGGAAAGCCCGAAATGCCGGAACAGCCTGTCCATGACGAACGCGATGCGGACCATGTAGCCGCAGTCCTCAAGGATAGAGAGCAGCAGGAAGAGAATCGCCATCTGCGGCAGGAAGCCAAAAATAGCGCCCAAACCACCGATTACACCGTTCACGATACAGTCAACGAGGATTTCATTTGCGCCCGCATTGCCAAGGGCTTCCTCTACCCAGCCCTGTATGCCGCCGACAAAAGAGTCGTTCGCCCAGTCCGTAGCCATCGTACCGACCGTGGATACCGCGACCCAGTAGACGAACCACATGACCAGTATGAAAATCGGGATACCGAGAATACGATTCGTAACGATGCTGTCTATCTTGTCGGAGACAGTCATCTTTTCCTTCGGCTTTACAAGGATTCCCTTCAGCAAGCCCGTGATATAATTGTAACGCTCGTTCGTGATGATGGACTCAATGTCATCATCCTTTGCAGACTCAAGCTTCTTTGTAAGCGCCTCAACCTTTGCGGCGGTATCAGCAGACAGCGCAAGGCGCGCGAGGACAACAGAATCCCGCTCAAGCACCTTTATCGCAGTCCAGCGTTTCAGATGGTTCTCCACGGAGGAAGGCAGCAGCCCCTCCATCTCGGAAATCACCGCCTCCACATCGGAAGCAAAACATGCGCCCGGAACACGCACTGACGCCTTGCGCGCCTCGTCAGCGGCAGCCTGAGCCGCTTCCTTTACGCCGTCGCCATGCAGGGCAACGGTCTCCACGATTTTGCAGCCGAGGCGCTCAGACAGCTTCTTCACGTCAATCTTGGCGCCGGACTTGCGCATGGCATCGACCATGTTCAGCGCGATGACGACCGGCTTGCCGAGCTCAAGAATCTGCGTCGTAAGGTACAGGTTACGCTCGATATTGGTAGCGTCAACGATATTAAGGACGGAAGACGGCTCTTTGCTCGCAAGATAATCGCGGCTCACGACTTCCTCGTTCGTATACGGAGAGAGCGAATAGATACCGGGAAGATCAGTTACGGCAATATCCTTATCGCCCTTCAGATTCCCCTCCTTCTTCTCTACAGTGACTCCCGGCCAGTTGCCGACATACTGCGCGGCACCCGTCAGGGAATTGAACATCGTCGTCTTTCCGCAGTTCGGGTTTCCCGCAAGCGCAATTTTAATCTTAGCCATAGATTACTCCACCTCTATACATTCCGCATCCGCTTTGCGGACGCTGAGCTCATATCCGCGGACAGTGACCTCAACGGGGTCGCCAAGCGGAGCAACTTTCCTGATAAAAACCTCACAGCCATTCGTAAACCCCATATCCATAAGACGACGGCGAAGCGCCCCCTCGCCAGCAAGTCGTTTTACTTTTACCGTCGTTCCGACGGCAGCATCTTTCAAAGACTTCATATAAACTCCTGAGCAGGCCTCAAAAACCTGCTTCTTCTGACCCCACTTACAAAAACCCCATCGCAGAGATTTTTTCAAGGCGAATGCGGAAAGCGCCTCAGAACCACCACGGGCATGGCAATTTCCTACGCTGACACACAAGCTATAAAAAAACTGATATACACAACAAAGGGAGGGCGGGGAGAACAGAAAAGCCACTCGCGTAAGAAATGTCACACGTCAAACGATAATCTTGTCGGCCAGCAATCTGTCTATAGCGACGCGGGAATCCTTTACCTTGACGATTATATTCCCGTTGCCTATCGCAGATATCACCGACACCTTTTCTCCCACAACAAAGCCCAAGTCCGACAAATGCTTTTTGACGGACTCATTTCCGTTTATTCTGGAAACCTGAACCACATCACCAGTCTTAGAGAATGACAAAGGCATAATCTGCGCTCCTTGGATGCCGTAGCTCCACAAATCATATACATCAGCGGCAGCTATACACACTGCTGACAGCCAGACAGAGATACTTTTAGTACATAAAAGCTTCTAAAAGTACCATAATATTTACTAAGGTTATAGTATACTAATTCTTAAAAGCTGTCAAGAGCCCGGACTGCCGCAAAAGTGGCAGCGTCGACTGCTCAGCGCAGGGCAAAGCTCATGAACACGGGATTATGGTCAGAATTCTGGAAGTCCTCATCGATGACATCCATAGAAAGCTTCTCTACATTCGGAGAGATGATAAAGCCGTCGATTACGTGGTACTGCCAGCGGTGCGCCCTGGCGTCGTCATCGTTGTACGTACGAGAATTCGAGCGGCAGGTCGGCTTTGAGTCGTCGAACACGAACTGCCAGCCCTCGTCGAGCATAGAGGCCTCAAGCTGGCCGGGCAGCCAGCCGTCCGTCCACAGCGGCGGAAAAGCCTCCGAACCAGGAAAGCGCTGGTTAAAATCGCCACCCGCGATGACATAGTTCCCCTTCGCATACTCGGCACCGATGAATTCCTTGAGCGCCTTTGTCTGCGCGATTTTTCCCTCGCCGCTGTCAAAAGCCTCCAGATGGAAATCCGCAAGCACAAGCTCCCGGCCGCTTGCAAGACCGCGCTCGTAGACAGGGATGCGCACCGCAAGAATGCAGCGCTTCAGGTTCGCGAGGCGCACCGGCCAGCGGAAAGGCACCGGGAGCGAGAGCCGCTGGGCAGCAGCCGTCTCATAATCCGTAAGAACCGCAAGTCCGCTCTCTATATGCCCGATTGTCGGCAGCGGGAAGGGGACATACGCACACTTATAATTGTACGCAAAGGAGCCGGCCTTGCCCGTAAAATCCTTGAGCGCCGCAAACTGGTCCATCTTCCACGTGCGCTTTGATTTTATATCGATTTCCTGTATAAAAATAATGTCGGCGGGGTACGCGCCTATAGTCCCCTTGATTCCGTCAAAATAAGCGCCCACAACTTCTTTTGAGTCCGGGCGGACTTTCTTTCCTCCGTCCATAAAAAAGTCCTCGTCCTTCCCCAGACCCGCATAACCGATGTTCCAGCTGAGCAGGGTGACAGGCTGATTTTTCTCAAGCTGCACGTTCCCGCTGCTAAAAGGAACATCCTCCACAGCCTCCGGCCTGTACTCTACAATAGTAAGGAAGAGAAAAAACAGGGCGACAAACAAAAGGACACCGCCGGCAATCACAGCCGGAACGACGATAAAAAGATTCCGTCTCATGGCAAAAGTATAGCACAAAGCATGCCCTTGATGTAGCACCAGCCGCCCCCTGCGGAGGAACATTGACACTGGCGCCCGCAAAGAAGTACAATCAGAGCTGCGCGATTGGCAGCGCCGGCATATCCGAGCCGCACGCCAATCAGCAGGACGCCGAGAAAGGGGGAATAGCATGAACGAGACTTTAAGAATCCTTGAGAATCGCAGGAGCTGCAGGAAATTTATTCCGGGGAAAGTGCCGCCAGAAGCAGACATACAGGCAATCATCCGCGCCGGGACATTCGCGCCAAGTGGCATGGGCCGCCAGCCGGTAAAAATCATCGCGGTCACAAACAAAGCGCTCCGCGACGCAATCAGCGCGGAAAATGCCCGCGTCATGGGCAAAGGTGCGGAATTCGACCCGTTCTACGGCGCCCCGGTCATCCTGATTGTGCTTGCCGACAAATCCGCGCCGACATATCTGTACGACGGCTCCCTTGTGATGGGCAACCTGATGAATGCGGCAGAAAGTCTCGGTATCGCAAACATCTGGATTCACCGCGCAAAAGAAGAATTCGATTCGGACTTCGGCAAGAAAATCCTCAAAGACCTGGGCATCGAGGGGGATTTTGAGGGAATCGGTCACGTTGCCCTCGGCTACCGGGACGGGGAGCCCGCCAGCGCCGCCGACCGCAAAGAGAACGTCTACTGGTGCCGCTGACATTGCCGGAGGGAAACAACATGGCAGACACGCTCATCGTTTTTTATTCGCTGGAAGGAAACGTCGATTTTGTCGCGCGGGCGCTCGCAAAGGAGCTGGACGCAGACCTGTGCAGGCTTGAGACGGAAAAGGAATACCCCAAGAAAGGGCTCCTCAAATTCTTCCACGGCGGCAAAGATGCCGTCGCAGGCCTGAAGCCCGCGCTCAAGACGGCGCTCCCGGACACAGCCCCCTACGCAAAGGTGGTCATCGCCGCCCCCGTATGGGCGGGGAAACCGGCAGCCCCGATAAACACCTTTCTGGGACAGGCCGATTTGAGCGGCAAAAAAGTCTTTGCCTTTACATCCAGCGCCGGCGGCAACGGCGACAAGGCACTGGCGATGATGCTTGATGCCGCAAAGAAAAAAGGCGGGGAAGCGGTAGCCAGCGAGTCGTTCACAAACGCCGCGAAGCACCCGGACATAAGCCTTGAAAAAGTCAGGAGCTTCGCAGAAAAAATAAAGTAGCAGCATGCTGATTTTTGCGAGCGGCCGCACCGACATTCCCGCATTCTACTCAGAATGGTTCATGAATCGAATCCGCGCGGGATATGTGGATGTGCGGAACCCGTATTTTCCGGAGCAGGTCTCCCGCTACCGGCTTGCCCCGGATGCAGTGGACTGCCTTGTATTCTGCACAAAAAATCCCCGCCCTATGATTCCCTTCATCGGGGAACTCAGGGCGCGGGGCTTCGGCGTATACTTCTTTGTCACAATCACGCCCTACGGCCGCGACATCGAGCCGGGGGTGCCGGACAAGCACCAGCTGCTTGGCAGCTTCCGAGAGCTTTCTGATTCGCTGGGAAGCGGCTGCGTATGCTGGCGCTACGACCCGATTTTTGTAAGCAGCAAGTATTCGTGCGAATACCACGAGCGGGCTTTTTCCGCAATGTCGGACGAACTGAAAGGAAAGACGGAGCGCTGCATCATCAGCTTTATCGATTTGTACAAAAAGACCCTGCGCAATTTTTCCGGAGTGACGGAAGTGAGCGAAAGCCAGCAGCGCCTGCTGGCGGAGCGGGTCGGGAAGATTGGCGCCGGGCGCAGC